>ERZ778495.2311-NODE-2311-length-11062-cov-6.067321_pt1 | contig 11062 bp, 9 predicted proteins | sample MGYA00433100_ERZ778495 | MGnify/ENA primary metagenome ERZ778495 (study PRJEB29527, sample SAMN07138962) | mouse gut metagenome | material: feces | host: mouse | place: China:Nanjing | collected 2016-01-25 ...
AACGATAGCCACATATGGCACGATAGCAGAGTGAAATAATGTTAAAAATACCAAAAACTTTTATCTAAATATCCCTATTTCGAGGCTTTTACACATATTATTAGTAACTTTGCAAACGCTAAGTCACGGAGGAGGCCACCCAGCTTCCTCCTCCTTTTTATGTTTTCCATTATGATTGACAAGGAGAAAATCGCGGCACTCGTAGAGCAGGCCATAGAAAATACAGACGCATATGTGGTGGAGCTGACAGTGTCGGCCGACAATGACATCGTGGTAGAGCTTGACTCGGCCACCGGCGTCGACCTTGACTTCTGCACCGAAGTGAGCCGCAAGCTCAACGACGCGCTCGACCGCGACGTTGAGGACTATTCGCTCGAAGTGGGTACAGCATCGCTGTCGGCCCCGTTTAAGGTGAAGCAGCAATATGACAAGCATATAGGCGACGAAGTGGATGTCCTGACCCGCGACGGCCGCAAGCTCAAGGGCACACTCACGGCAGTGAGCGAGGACGGCTCGACTTTTACAGTCGAAATCACCCGCAAAGTCAAGGAGCCGGGAACCAAACGTCCCGTGATGGTTACCGAGCCCGAGACTCTGGCCGTAGCCGACTGCAAGCAGGTGACATATCACTTCGACTTCAAATAACCAAGCGATTATCAACGAAACAATATAAAAACAAATATACCTTAATATATAATATATTATGGCCAGAAAAGAGGAAGCTCCCAACATGGTGGAGCGGTTTGCCGAATTTAAAGAACTCAAGAATATCGACAAGACCACTATGATAAGTGTGCTTGAGGAGTCGTTCAGAAACGTGCTCGCCAAGATGTTTGGCACCGACGAGAATCTTGATGTCATCATGAACCCCGACAAGGGCGACGTGCAGATATTCCAGAACCTCGAGGTAGTGCCCGACGGCGAGGTCACCAACCCCAACCTCCAGATATCACTGTCGGACGCACGCGCCGACGAAGACCCCGATGTTGAGATCGGCGAGGAGCACACCAAAGAGATATTCTTTGCCGACTTTGGCCGCCGTGCCATCCTCAATCTGCGCCAGACCCTCCAGTCAAAGATTCTCGACCTCCAGAAAGAAGCCATCTATGCTAAATTCAAGGAAATGGAAGGCGAACTGGTGTCGGGCGAGGTATATCAGACCTGGAGCCGCGAGACCCTCCTCATGGACGACGAGAAAAACGAGCTGCTTCTGCCCAAGCACGAATCAATCCCCGGAGACTTCTTCCGCAAGGGCGAGACCGTGCTGGCCGTAATCTCCAACGTCGACAACAAGAACAACAATCCCAAGATTACCGTATCGCGCACAAACGACGTGTTCCTGCGCCGCCTCTTCGAGCGTGAAGTCCCCGAGATACTCGACGGTCTCATCAGCATCAAGGCCGTGGCCCGCATCCCCGGCGAACGCGCCAAGATAGCCGTAGAGAGCTTTGACGACCGCATCGACCCCGTGGGCGCATGCGTGGGCGTAAAAGGCTCGCGTATACACGGCATCGTCCGCGAGCTCCACAACGAGAACATCGACGTAATCAACTATACAGCCAACCCCTCGCTCTTCATACAGCGCGCGCTCAGCCCCGCCAAAGTATCGTCGATACACCTTGACGAAGAGGCCAAGAAAGCCGAAGTGTTCCTGCGCCCCGAAGAGGTGTCACTCGCCATCGGCAAGGGTGGCATGAACATCAAGCTCGCCTCGATGCTCACAGGCTACACCATCGACGTTTACCGCGACACCCCCGAGCAGGTGGACGAAGACATCTACCTCGACGAGTTCAAGGACGAAATCGACGGCTGGGTCATCGACGCCCTCAAGAACATGGGTTGTGTCACTGCCAAAAACGTACTCAACACTCCGCGCCAGGTGCTCATCGATCAGGCCGACCTCGAGGAAGACACCGTCGACAATGTCATCGCCGTGCTCAAGGCTGAGTTTGAGGACGAACCCGAGACTGAGTCAGAGCCCGAATCTGAATCAGAGGGACAGGAGACTTTATAAAGTTTAGAGTTTAAACTTTAGACTGCACTCCGCCCCATCACATCAACGATTAAAACAATAGCTTCGTTAACAACATTATATGCCGAGAATAAAAATAAGTCAAGCCGCCAAGGAATTTAACGTCTCCATCCCCACCGTGGTGGAGCAATTACAGAAAAAAGGCATCACCATCGATGCCAACCCTAACACACGTATCGACGAAGCCGCTTACGACATACTTGTGGAGGCCTTCCAGCCCGACCGCAAAGTGCGCGAGCTCATCGAAAAGAAGCGTCACGACAAGGAGGCCGAGAAGTCTGCCCCTGCCTCGCAGGATGAGGTAAAGATAGCCGCCCCCAGTCCCGGCATAGAATTTAAGGTGCTCGGCAAGATTGACCTTGACGCCAACAACAATGCCGTCAAGGAGAAGGCCCCAGCCCGCGAGGCTGCCGCTCCGGCTCCCGTGCCCGTAAAGGCCGAGACTCCCGAAGAAGAGAAGAAACCCGAAACTCCCGCACCCGTAAAGGCCGAAGCTCCCAAAGAGGAGAAAAAGCCCGAAGCCCCCGCGCCCGTAAAGGCCGAAACCCCCAAAGAGGAGAAGAAACCCCAGGCTCCCGCGCCCGTAAAGGCCGAAACTCCCAAAGAAGAGAAGAAACCCGAGGCCCAGCCGCAGGCTGAGCCCGCAACGGCATCGGCAGAACCCGAAGTGTTCCGCTACAGCCCCGAACCCCAACTGACCGGTCCCAAGGTGCTCGGCCACATTGACCTCACATCGCTCAACCAGTCGACCCGCCCCAAAAAGAAAACCAAAGAAGAGCGTCGCAACAGCCGCAATGGCCAGGCCGGCGCGCAAGGCGCACAGGGTGGTCAGGGCGCACAAGGCTCCAACAACAACAACCGCAAGAAGCGTCAGCGCATCGGCGGCAAAGAGAAAATCGACATCGAAAAGGCCGGCAAGCAGAATCCCGAAGGCGGCAACCGCGGCGGACAAGGCGGCGGTGGCAACCATCAGGGCGGACAGGGCGGCAACAATCGCGGCGGCAATGACCGCGGACGCGGCAAAGACCGCAACAAGCGTCCCGTACACACCGAAGTCAACGAGGAGGACGTACAGAAGCAGGTGCGCGAGACTCTTGCCCGCCTCACCTCCAAAGACAAGGGCCAGAAGAAGGGCGCGAAGTGGCGTAAAGAGAAGCGCGAAGCCTTTGCAAACCGCGCCAACGAAGCGGCAGCCGAGGCAGCAGCCGAAAGCCGCGTGCTCCAGATAACCGAATTTGTGACAGCCAATGACCTTGCGGTGATGATGGACGTGCCCATCAACAACGTCATCGCCACCTGCATGAACATAGGTGTGATGGTATCGATCAACCAGCGTCTTGATGCCGAGACCATCAACATCGTGGCCGAAGAGTTTGGCTTCACCACAGAATATGTATCGGCCGAAGTATCGGACGCCATACAGCAGGAGGTGGACAGCGAGGAAGACCTCACCACACGTCCGCCGATCGTGACCGTCATGGGCCACGTAGACCACGGCAAGACCTCGTTGCTCGACTATATCCGCAACGCCAACGTAATCGCCGGCGAGGCCGGAGGCATCACCCAGCACATCGGAGCTTACAACGTGAAACTCTCCGACGGACGCCACATCACATTCCTCGACACCCCGGGCCACGAAGCCTTTACCGCCATGCGTGCCCGCGGAGCCAAGGTGACCGACCTCTGTATCATCATCGTGGCAGCTGACGACAACGTCATGCCGCAGACCATCGAGGCCATCAACCACGCCTCGGCAGCCGGTGTGCCCATCGTGTTTGCCATCAACAAGATAGACAAACCCACAGCCAATCCCGACAAAATCAAGGAGGAGCTGGCCCAGATGAACTATCTCGTCGAAGAATGGGGCGGAAAATATCAGAGCCAGGACATATCGGCCAAGAAAGGCATCGGTGTGGACGAGCTCATGGAGAAAGTGCTCCTCGAGGCCGAGATGCTTGACCTCAAGGCCAACCCCGACCGTCGCGCCGTAGGCTCAATCATCGAGTCGTCGCTCGACAAGGGTCGCGGCTATGTAGCCACCGTGCTCGTGCAGAACGGCACGCTCCGCGTGGGCGACGTGATACTCGCCGGCACACACTTCGGCAGGGTAAAGGCCATGTTCAACGAACGTAACCAGCGCATCAAGGAGGCCGGACCGGCCGAACCGGCTCTCATACTCGGTCTGGACGGCGCGCCCACCGCAGGCGACACCTTCAACGTGATGGAGACCGAGCAGGAAGCACGCGAGATAGCCGGAAAGCGTCTGCAACTGCAGCGCGAACTCGGACTCCGCACCGCCAAGCGCACCACTCTCGAGGAAATCGGACGCCGCCGCGCCATAGGCAACTTCCACGAGCTTAACATCATCGTCAAGGGCGACGTGGACGGCTCTATCGAAGCCCTCTCCGACTCGCTCATCAAGCTCTCGACCGAGGAAATCAAGGTCAATGTGCTCCACAAGGCCGTGGGAGCCATCTCGGAGAGCGACGTCACACTGGCCGCCGCATCCGACGCCATCATCATCGGCTTCCAGGTACGTCCCTCGCAGGCCGCACGCCGTGCAGCCGAGCACGACGGCGTGGAGATACGTCTCTACTCAGTCATCTACCAGGCCATCGAAGAGGTCAAGGACGCAATGTCGGGCATGCTTGCTCCCGAAATCAAGGAGGAAGTAACCGGTACAGCCGAAGTGCTCCAGACATTCCACATCTCCAAGGTGGGCACCATCGCCGGAGCCATTGTGCGCGAAGGCAAAATCAAGCGTGGAAGCAAGGTGCGCCTCATCCGCGACGGCATCGTACGCTACACCGGCGAACTCGGTTCGCTCAAGCGCATGAAGGACGACGTCAAAGAGGTTACCTCGGGCTATGACTGCGGTCTCTCCATAGCAGGCTACAACGACATCCAGGAAGGCGACATCATCGAAGGCTTCGAAGAAGTCGAGGTAAAGAAGAGCCTCTGAGAAAAAGAGTGAATAATTGAATGTTGGATTTTGGATGCCGTCACATCGACATTCAGGATTCAACATTCAACTTTAAAAGACATCATAACGGAACTGACATTCTGACGATGAGCGAATTTATAAACTGGTGCCGGCGTTACCTCTCTTTCACGCTGCTTGCCGCGCTGATAGTATTGTCGGTCGTATTGTTTTTCAATGAGAACTCCCTCATAAGCACTATCGACCAAGAGCAGCGCATCGACGAGCTGAAAGCCCAGATCGAGGATGCCACCGACACACTGACCTATTATCGCGAACTCAACCGCTCGCTCAACAATGACCGCGAGACGATGGAGCGCATAGTGCGTGAGCAACACCACATGCAGCACCCCGACGAGGACGTGTATATATTTGAATGATAATATAACCCCTGCCCGAAGGACAAACACCCCGCAGGTTAACCTCATAACCTTATAACCTTTGGCCGCAGGCCAAGTAAAAACAATGGCAAAAAACAGAATAGCCACCATTCTCGCAATGCTGGGACTGCTGCTGATAATGGCCGCGGTAGCCCTGCCCGTGCTCCACGTAGCCCGCACGGCAGTCACATGGACATACGCCACGGGAGCACTGCTGCTCATCATAGGGCGATTCATGCAAAAGACACCCGCCGGAGCCTCGCTCAAGCTGCGCCGTCTGCTGCGGATGGAGATATGGACCGCACTGGTGTTTGTAGCCGGAGCCGTATTTCTCTTTCTTCCCGTCAAGCCGGGAGCCGGAGAGGGCAACGACTGGATAGCGTTCACACTGGCCGGTGGAGTGCTCACACTCTACACATCCATCATGATACCACGCCAGAAGCTCGAAAACACGACTGAAAACGATGTGAAATCCAAAGCTAAAAAGCGTCCCAAAAAGTAAAAAAAGCTGAAAATTACAGTATATTCACAAGTAATTAGTATTTTTGCAGCTCTAAACACCATCAATCGACGTGGCCCATTATCTCACCATCGATCAAGGCAACACCGAGGCCAAGATAGCCCTGTGGAACGACTCGGAGCTCGAGGACTTCCGCATGGAACCGGCACTCACCCCCAATAAGGTGAGCGACTTTGCAGGCGGACGTACCCTGGCAGGCACTATGTATTGCTCCGTAGCCCGCGAGGACGTGGACATACTGCGCCGTCTGTTACACCTGTGCCCCCGGGCCATGCGGCTCACCCCCGACACACGTCTGCCCATACGGATCGACTACGCCACCCCCACGACTCTCGGAGCCGACCGCGTGGCCGCCGCCGTAGGAGCTTGGGCCGACTATGCCGGACACCCCATACTGGTGGTCGACGCCGGCACTGCCGTCACCTATGACTATGTGGACGCCGAAGGCACATATCACGGAGGCAACATAGCTCCCGGCATATCGATGGAACTGCGAGCCCTCCACGAGTTCACGGCACGTCTGCCACTGGTGCCGTTTCCCGAAAACATGCCCCGGCTGTGCCGCCGGCTCTTCGGTCAAGACACCCGCACAGCCATAGCCCTCGGAGCCGTCTATTCGGTGGTGTCGTCAATCAACTATTACCGCAACCATCTGCCCGAAAACACCATAGTAGTGCTCGGCGGAGGATGCGGCCATCACCTCGCTTCAGTCTGCGACTTTGACACACGGGTGGACGAGCACCTGGTGAGCAAAGGTCTAAACCGTATATTGCTTTACAATGAAACTCTTTAGAAATACCATCATCACCCTCACGTGTGCCCTCGCGGCCGTCACCTGCCTGTCGGCTTCGGCTCAGGAAACAAGCCCCTACTCCAAATTCGGCTACGGCCTGATGGGCGACAATGCCACATCGGCACAGCGTCAGATGGGCTCTACCGGCTATGCCATGCACTCGGGCCGTCAGATCAATGTCATGAATCCCGCATCATATGCATCGGTCGACTCCATGACCTTTCTTTTCGACATGGGCGTGGATGTGTCGCTCTACTGGCGTCAGGACAATTCAGGCAAGCAGCGCGACTGGGGCGGCGGCATCGACTACATAACCATGCTCTTCCCCGTAAGCAAGACCGTAGGCGTGAGTGCCGGACTCGTTCCCTTCTCATCGGTAGGCTACTCGTTCGGCTCCACCCTTGACAACGGCACCACCAGCCACCAGGGCTCGGGCGGCATCAACCAGCTCTATCTCGGAGCGGGATGGATGCCCCTCAAAGGTCTCTCTATAGGTTTTAACGTAAGCTACCTTTTCGGCAACACATACAACACCCTCTATGCCACCCACACCGGCGGCACCGGAGCAGTGTTTGAACAGACGATGGAGATACAGGACTACCGTCTGCGTTTCGGAGCGCAATACACCTGCAACCTTTCGTCCAAAAACTCCGTGACTCTCGGTGTATCCTACGAGCCCGGCAAAAGTGTACTCGGCAAGACATACGTGGTGAAATATCTGCAAAGCAACTCCGCAAGCCCCGACACCATCGCTCCGGGCGTAGTGAAGATGCGCGACCTTTTCTCGTTTGCCCCCTCCTATGGCGTAGGCCTTGCGTGGGACTGGAACGAGCGCGTGCATGCCGAGGTCGATTTCACCTACCAGCCCTGGAAGAATGCCAAATATGCCCAGATAGAAAACTTCTCGGCCACACGCCTTGACAACCGCTGGAAGATAGGTGTAGGCGCGAGCTATATGCCCGACCCACGCGGCTCATATCTGAAGCGCGTCACCTATCGCGCCGGAGTCTTCTATAACCGCGACTACATCATGGCCGGCGACAACAATGTCAACGATTACGGCATCTCGTGCGGCTTGGGTCTGCCGACATCAAGCAGCCGCACCATCGTCAACATCGGCTTTGACTACCGTCAGCGTCAGTCAAGCCCCGTGGCACTGCTCAAAGAGAAGTATTTCAACATCACTCTGGGCGTCAACTTTAACGGCAACTGGTTCTACCACAACAAACTCCGCTAATGAGCCGACGGACAGGACATATGCGCCTGCTCCCCGCCGCAGCCCTCATGGCCGCGGCAGCGATGAGCACCACGGTCACCACTTCATGCAAAGACGACTCCTCGCTTGACACCGCCGACGTCGACACTTCGGTGGTGATACCGACCATGCTCACTCGCGACGTCGAGACTCTCATTTCCGACTCGGGAGTGACACGCTATCGCATCGTCACACCGATATGGTATGTCTACGACGAAGTGGAAGAGCCCTACTGGCGGTTTCCCGAAGGGCTTAACCTCGACAAGTATGACAACTTTTTCCGCACCGAAGCCACCGTGCGCGCTGACTCGGCCATCTATCTGAAGCGCAAGCAGACATGGCAGCTCGACGGAAACGTCAGCATATCCAACGTCATGAACGAGAAGTTTCTGACACAGCAGCTCTTCTGGGACCAGCGCACCCACAAACTTTATTCCGACTCGTTCATACACATCGAGCGCACCGACCGTGTGCTCGAAGGCTACGGATTCGAATCAAACGAACAGCTCACACGCTACACCATCAAAAAGGTGTCGGGCATCTTCCCCGCCTCGGAATTCAAGAGCAAAGGCCGGCAAGCGGAAGAGGAGCCCGCCGACTCCGTCGAAACGGAGAATTGAAAGCCGGACATCTGTATAAAACCAATGACCGCACCAATTGCTAATTACCGATAAAATAAAACGGCAGTGTTCTGGATATTACTCACTATAATCTCACTCATCCTGTCGGCCTTCTTTTCAGGGGTCGAGATAGCATTCATCACCTCCGACCGCGTACGTGTAGGTCTTGACTCAAGCCGCGGCGGTCTCATCAACGGCATCATATCGCGCTACTACGGCCATCAGGAGTTTTTCATCTCCACCATCCTCGTAGGCAACAACATCATGCTCGTAATCTACGGCATGGGAGCGGCCGCACTGCTTGAGCCATGGATAGCCGCGCACATCACCTCCAACCAGGCACTCATACTCCTGCTCCAGACACTCATATCGACGCTTGTCATACTCTTTACGGGCGAGTTTATACCCAAGTCGATATTCCGCATCAACCCTTACAGATCGCTCAAGCTGTCGGCCCTGCCTGTATTCCTGTTTTACATCATCCTCTATCCGGTGGCATGGTTTACTTCATGGCTATCCAAGCTGCTCATGCGCATGGCCGGACTCAAGGCCGAGGACACCCGTCTGGGCGTGCTCTCCATCTCCGACCTCAACGAGTATCTCGAGACTAAAATCGACGACCTCGACAATCCCGCGGAGACACAGGTGGAGAACGAAGTAAAGATATTTCACAACGCGCTTGACTTCTCGTCGACACAGCTACGCGACTGCATGGCCCCTCGCAACGAACTCGTGGCCGTCGACCTCGATGACTGCACACGCGACGAGCTCTCGGAGCTCTTCACATCGTCGGGACGCAGCAAGATACTCGTCTATCGCGAGGACATCGACAATGTGGTGGGCTATGTCCACGTGTCGGAGCTCTTTGACCCGACAAGCGACTGGAAAGAACATATCAAAGAGGTGCTCTACGCGCCCGAGACCCTTCTGGCCAACACTATGATGCGCCGACTGCTCAGCGAAAAACGCTCCATGGCCGTGGTGGTCGACGAGTTTGGCGGCACAGCCGGTCTCGTAACCCTCGAGGACCTCGTGGAAGAGATATTCGGCGACATACAGGACGAACACGACAAAAACGGCATCACTGCCACTGAAATATCCCCCGGAGTATATGAATTTTCGGGACGTATCGAAGTGCGCACACTCCGCGAGCAATTCCGCCTCGACATACCCGAGGATGACGAATATCAGACTCTTGCCGGCTACATCATGCACGAGACCGGCACCCTGCCCGCCCAGGGAGAATGTGTGGTCATCGATGACATCACGTTCACTATCAAGGAGCGTTCGGCCACTCGTCTTGACCTCGTAAGAGTCGAAACCACGCAAAACAACAATTAACAATTACCTATGTAAAATACGTTAAATTTATATATTTTCACCAAATTCCTTAAATATTAACAACATTTTACAAAATAAAGGGATTTTTAAAATAAAAAGTTTTCACACTTAGAAAAAATCCCACTACTTTTGCCACGCTAATAGGGCATAGTGTGCACAATCTCTCTCCATTCATCACACACTCACTCCCGCACACCGGCCCTCACATACCACAGAAAACAAATCAATCAATCAACACTACTGAAACAAAAATCATGAGCAACTCTACTGTAAAACCCGCCAACGGCAAACTTGGCGTACTCGTAGTAGGTCTCGGCGCGGTCACCTCAACATTCATGACCGGCGTCCTTATGGCCCGCAAGGGTCTCACCAAGCCCGTGGGTTCAATGACCCAGTATGACAAAATCCGCGTAGGTAAAGGTGCCGACAAGAAATATCTCAAATATGACGAAATCGTGCCCATGGCATCGCTCGACGACATCGTGTTCGGCGCATGGGACGTATATCCCGCCAACGCTTATCAGAGCGCGATCTATGCCGAAGTGCTCCAGGAAAAGGACATCGAACCTGTAAAGGACGAGCTCGAGCAGATCGTGCCCATGAAGGCCGCTTTTGACCACAACTACGCCAAGCGTCTCAACGGCGACAACGTAATGACCGGCAAGACCCGCTGGGAGATGGTAGAGCAGCTCCGCGAGGACATCCGCAACTTCAAGAAGGAGAAGGGTGTAGAGCGCGTAGTAGTACTCTGGGCCGCTTCGACCGAGGTTTACGTGCCCATCGACATGCAGTATCACGGCACACTCGAGGCTCTCGAGGCTGCCATGAAGGCCGACGACAAGGAGCACATCGCACCCTCTATGTGCTACGCTTACGCCGCCCTCTGCGAAGACGCCCCCTTCATCATGGGCGCACCCAACACCACCGTTGACATCCCCGCCATGTGGGAGCTCAGCGAGAAGACCGGCATGCCCATCTCAGGCAAGGACTTCAAGACCGGCCAGACCCTCGTGAAGAGCGGTTTCGCCCCCATCATCGGCACACGTTGTCTCGGTCTCAACGGATGGTTCTCGACCAACATCCTCGGCAACCGCGACGGCCTCGTGCTCGACGAGCCCGCCAACTTCCGCACCAAGGAGGT
>ERZ778495.2316-NODE-2316-length-11052-cov-5.489224_pt1 | contig 11052 bp, 10 predicted proteins | sample MGYA00433100_ERZ778495 | MGnify/ENA primary metagenome ERZ778495 (study PRJEB29527, sample SAMN07138962) | mouse gut metagenome | material: feces | host: mouse | place: China:Nanjing | collected 2016-01-25 ...
ACATCTTTTGCTATTCGTGGCAATGGTATGGCTTGCCATGACCGGGGTCAGCGCAGAGGTTTTCACCACCTCGCCTGTGCCCTTGCAGCAGTCAAGTCAAAATGTCAAAATCATGTTCAACGCCCAGGAAAGCGGCATCGCGGGGCTGATTTCAGCCAGCGAGATTTACGCTCATATCGGTGTGTGCCCCGTAGGCACCACAGACTGGACGCATGTAAAAACCGACTGGAACGTCAACACCGCAGCCAACAAGTTTGTCAAAAACTCTGCCGGGCTTTGGGAACTGAACATTGGTGAAATCAACTCATATTTCGGCCTGAGCGCTGGAGAAAAGGTTGGCAAAATCGCCATAATCGCACGTACCGCCACCGGCACAGCCCAGACAAAAGACTACTTTCTCGACATCGCCGAGGAGGGCTTCGCCATCAACTTCTCATACGACACCGAGAACCTTGTAATCAGCGCGCCGACGACCATCACCTTCACCCTCTCGGCCACACAGGCTTCAAGCCTCTCCATAAAGGTTGACGGACAGACCATCGGCGAGGCTTCAAATGCCACCACCCTGTCAAAAACTTACACGTTCAACTCCGAAGGCAAGTTCTACGAGGTGACCGCATCAGCCAACAACGGGAGCCAGACACTAACACAGACCGTAACCGTAGCCTACCCAACAGCATCCATCCAGGGCAACTATCCCGGCGGGGTGCCCAAGATGGGCGCAGTGAAGCAGGCTGACGGCTCCGTGATTTTCTGTCTTGCCGCCCCCCTTAAGAAGAGTGTGATTCTCGTGCCCTCCTGGGACAACTACGAGACCCTCAACAAAAACGTGATGAAGTATCAGGACTACAATGGCAACCGTTACTTCTGGACACAGGTAAAGGGCCTCAAAAACAACGAGTATTATCCCTACTATTACCTCGTTGACGGCATATACAAAGTGGCCGATCCCTGCGCGCCTCTGATGCTTGACTGCTACAGCGACAAATGGATGCCAGCCGGAATATGGAAGGAAAAGATGCCCCAGTATCCTTACGACAAGTTTGACGACGTGATGCTGGCCGTCTACCGTGGCGACATCGACAGCTACAATTGGAGCGACGCAACAAAGAACTTCCAGATTCCCAACCACACATCCATGGTTGTCTACGAGATGCTTCTGCGCGACTTTACTGGCGACGGCTCAGACCAGGATGGCAAACATTACGGCACACTCCGCTCCGCCATGCCAAAACTGCAGTATCTCGCAGACCTCGGCGTGAATGTAATCGAGCTTATGCCTATCATGGAATTCAACGGCAACAGCTCCTGGGGTTACAACACCAACGGCTATATGGCCCTCGACAAGGTGTATGGCTCGCCCAACGACCTGAAAGAATTTGTCGACTGGTGTCACCGTCTAGGCATGGCCGTCGTGCTTGACATTGTGTTCAACCAGTCAGACGGCAACCATCCCTGGTATCAGATGTACCCCATCTCCTCCAATCCTTTCTACAACGCGACAGCGCCCCATGCACACAGCGTTCTCAATGACTTCAAACAGGACAACGCCGTGTTGCAGCAGCACTGGGACGACGTGCTTCGTTTCTGGATGGAGACATACAAGGTTGACGGCTACCGCTTCGACCTCGTAAAAGGTCTTGGAGACAATGCTTCATACGGCAACACCGACGCGTACAACCAGAGCCGCGTCAACCGCATGAAACACCTTAATGAGGTAATTACATCAGTCAATCCTAATGGCATCCACATCAACGAGCTCCTCGGCACCGCCCAGGAGGACAACGCCAACTTCTCAAACGGGCGCCAGATGGGATGGAACAATGTCAACTATGGTTCAGGCCAGTATGCCATGGGCTGGGCTGAGAAATGCGACGACACCAAAGGCTTTTACTCCTCGACATGGGGCAAGACCGTTGGCGGCACTGTGGATTACGCAGAAAGCCACGACGAACCCCGTGTGGCCAACAAGGTAAAGAAAAACGGACACGCATCCGTAAAATACACATCGACCCCCAAGAAACAGTCAGTGCAGCGTCTCGGCTCACTGGCAGCCCAAATGCTTCTTTCCCCCGGAGCCAAGATGATCTGGCAGTTCGGCGAAATCGCTGCCGATGACGACCAGGGTACAGAACTCGAGAAACTCCGTGCAATAGCGCCCAAATGGGACCAGTTCTCCAACGAGTTCCGCAACGGACTATATGAGAATTACAAGGCTCTTTGCTGGCTGCGCCGCGATAATGCAGACATGTTTGACGGGACTGCAACATTCTCCACTGGCGGTTTCACCGCGTCACTGACCTCTCCCCGATACATACGCATCCTTAAAGGCAACCGCGAGATTATCGGTGTGTTCAACCCCAATGTGACCGGCTCCAACGTCACAGTGAGCGTTCCTGTCCAGCACCTCTCTGCATCCAACAGCCAGCTCATAACCTCAGCCTACGGCTTCACGCCCCAGCTGAATGTCAACGGCACCACCGCAACCGTAGCCGTTCCGGCCCATAGCTTCGCGGTGTTTGCCACCTCAAATGTTTCCGACATTGAGGAAATCGGCTCTGACATCGTCACGGGCTCAGTGAATGTGTCCGGCGGAAACGGTGCCATCAGCATCAACGGCGAGTATCAGCACGCAGATGTGTATGACCTCCAGGGACGTGCGGTGGCCGTATCCAATGGCGAGTCCACCATAGAGACTCCCGCCGGAATCTACATAGTAAATGTTGACGGCGAGACCTTCAAGGTTGCCGTTCGTTGATTCTGAATCGACATTCCCATCCGGCATACCCGGATTTGACACATTTTTTGACCGACGGGCTTGCGCAAGCAAGCCCGTTTTGTTACTTTTGCAGCAAGAAAGCTTTCATATGAGAATCGCAGCATTGATTTCAGGAGGCGTTGATTCGGCTGTTGCCGTTCACAAGCTTGTCGAGCAAGGCCATGACCTGACTCTGTTTTATATTCGTATCGGCCTTGATGACGGACGCGGCGACTGCTCGGCCGAGGAAGACCTTGAGATGTGCCGAGCCATAGCCCGCAGATACAATTTGCCGCTTGAAGAAGTCTCGCTACATGAGGAATATTGGGAAAACGTGATGGAATACGCGTTGAGGACCGTCAAGGCTGGACTCACACCCAATCCCGATATGATGTGCAACAGGATGATCAAATTCGGGTATTTCGAGCAAAGATGGGGACATGCCTTTGACCTTACAGCCACCGGGCATTATGCCACGACTGTGATTGGTGACGATGGCCTCAAGTATCTCGCCACCGCAATCGATCCGGTAAAAGACCAGACCGATTTTCTTGCCCGTATCACCTATCCCCAGCTGAGCCATCTGACGTTCCCGATTGGAGACATTCCCAAATCAGAGGTCAGGGAAATAGCCATACGCGAGCATCTGCCAAACGCATACCGCAAGGACTCACAGGGAATCTGTTTCCTCGGAAAAATAAACTACAACGACTTCCTCCGCCGCCATCTTGGAGAACGCAGAGGGCCTATTATCGAGATTGAGACTGGCCGGAAAATAGGCGAGCACAACGGTTATTGGTATCACACCATAGGCCAGCGCAAAGGGCTTGGCCTCAGCGGCGGCCCATGGTATGTCGTAAAAAAGAACATACGCGACAACGCCGTGTATGTGTCCCGAGGATATGACACCGAGAAGCAATATGGCAAACGCATCCATCTGTCTGAGACACTATTCATAACCCGCGACCCCTGGAAAGACATGGCCTGTGACCACAAACCGATAGCTTTCAAAAACCGCCATTCCCCGGAGTTCTTCAAAGCCACCATAACCCGCGTTGACAGCAATGACGGCTCTCCGGACAGCTACATCGTGGAGACCGACAAAGCCGTCCAGGGAATAGCCCCCGGGCAATTCGGTGTCATCTATGACAAAGATTGCCACATATGCCATGGCTCTGGAATCATAATCCCAGGCATTCAATAAAATACGTAATCAACGGCGTCGCAAGCAAGTCCCAGGCCACGCCAAATCGCCCCGTATTGACAAATGAACGACAACCACAACCAAGACATATCGCCGTCTGGCACCGACAGAGTGGAGCTGAAAGTACTCGGCATAAGCTACAGCCAGATACAGTCAGGAGCATACGCCCTCATACTCGCGGAAGCCAATGGCCCGATGCGGCTACCGGTAGTAGTGGGCGGAATGGAGGCCCAATCAATAGCCATAAAACTTGAAGGCATAATCCCCCCGAGACCTATGACCCATGACCTGTTTGCCTCGCTGATGCACGCCTACGGACTACAGCTGATGGAGGTGTATATATACAAATTCGAGGATGGGATATTCTCTTCAGAACTCACTTTCATTGACAGGACAGGGAATGAGGTGAAACTGGATGCCCGCACGTCAGACGCAATCGCAATCTCCATGCGCACAGGGGCTCCGATATTCACCACACAGGCGATACTCGCCGAGACCGGATTCACAATGGAGTCAATCTCTCACGATGGCGATGGCCAGCCGTCCACAAACGGCCCTGAAGAGATTGAAGATGAAGAAGCCTCCAACGAAACGCGACTTGCCACTCTCAGGAAAGCCCTGGCGAAAGCCATAGAAGAGGAAGCATACGAAGAGGCCTCGCGCATAACTTCGGAAATAAACGAACTTGAAAACCGCAAACAGAGAGAAGATGAATGACAACAGGCCATCCCTACTCCCCGCCGAGCCACAGACAATAGTGCGAGAGGCAGTTTCCCTTAAAGCATCAGGCAGCCACAATTGCGCGCAGGCCGTGGCATGCGCGTTCGCTCCGGCAATCGGGGCCGACAAGGACATGGTATACCAGATAGGAAACGCATTCGGCAACGGCATGGGGTGCATGGAAGCTACCTGCGGCTCACTGACAGGAGCCGGCATAATCCTGGGCATAGTGACCGGCGACAGGATAAAAGCCATGAAAGCCATGGCTGGAATCATGAAAAAGTTCCATGCAAGGAATGGGGCGACAATATGCCGCAAACTCAAGGGTATTGAAATCGACCCCGAGACCGGGAAGATGACAGTCGGAACACCGCTGCGTGCTTGCAACCATTGCGTCGCAGATTCTTCTGAACTTCTTGCAGAAACACTGGCCACGCTACTGCCCTGACAAAACCTCAGATGACAGTCATAAGCAAAATCAGGATTGCGCCCGGTATGCCAACGGCGCAATCCTGATTCACTCATATATCAGAGCTTCGTTGCCTGACTTGAATCTGTATCTGGAGCCTTGTCAATCAAATCCATGAACTGGTCAAGGCTTGGTGTGATAATTATCTGGGTCCGGCGGTTAAGCTGACGGCCCTCGGGTGTGGCATTGGTGGCGACAGGGTTATATTCACCTCGGCCACTGGCAGTCAGACGTTGCGGATCGACACCAAATTTGTTTTGCAGCACCTGCACAACCGAAGAGGCACGCAATGCCGACAGATCCCAATTGTTTCGGATATTGGTGCGGCTGATAGGCACATTGTCCGTGTTGCCCTCCACAAGCACACTGTAGTTATTGTAGTCTTTGATAATCTTGGCAATCTTGTCAAGAATGTCCATCGCCTTGGACGAGATTTCATAACTTCCCGACTTGAAGAGCATATTGTCGGCAAGAGAGATATAGACCACACCTTTCAAGACCTTCACATCGACATCCTTAAGCTCAGAGGTGTCGAGCGAACGGGTAAGATTGTTGGAAAGCACCATCAGCAGCGAGTCGCTCTTTGACTTGGCCTCGACAAGCCTTTTGATGTAATTATTCGAGGCGTTAATCTCATCGACCAGTTTGGATATGTTCACATTTCCTGACTGGTTGGTCATAATGCTCTGGTCGAGTGTCCGCTGCAGCGCGGCATAATTGTCCTTGAGTTCCTGGTTGTTTTTGCGGGCCTGAGCGAGCAGCGACTCCAGGCTCGCCACTTTGGTCCGGCTTTCTGCGAGCGCAACCTGAGAGGCATTGTAATCAGCCTCAAGAAGGTTGTATTTTTTGTGGCTCACGCAGCCGCTCAGGGTCAACATTGCGACAGAAGCGGCCATTATCAAACCTTTAGCTTTCATAACAGTTGAATTTGGTTAGCTTTCAGGCATCCCTTGACATAGATGCCGTATATTGTATAAACATCCTGGCATACGGCTGGTTTAGTCATCGATGATTGAAAATCATTACTGTCCGCTAAACTTTTTTGAGCGATTGGAAAATTAGGGCTGGCACCTATTGCAGGAGTCAGCCCTAAATGCATCGTTGCGACTCGCTGCGTGAAATAGGGACTGATGGAATATCGTGAGCAGGTCGGGGTGTCCCGTAAAGACGACATCAACCATATTGCCAGGATAATAACATATGTTGACATCAAGAAAGGCAAGAAACCCAAGCTTATATCGCTCCTGACCAACGACTTCGATATGCCGCCGGAGACAATCACGGCGAAATTCCCGTTCCATGATTCTTTCTCGCTGTCGATGAGCGGCGTTCTCTGATAATTTTTGTAAATTTGGGGTCAGAAAATCTTAATGACCATGGCAAATTTACCCACTTATGTACTCGGAGCAATCGGCGAACATCAAGTTTTATCGCGTCTGCTCCTTCTCGGCTACAATGCCGCCATTACAAATCTTTCTGTCGAGAATACAGAAAGTACTGACATATTATGCCGAGACTATAAAGGTCACTTCTGCGCTATACAGGTTAAAACTACGGCAGAGGACAACTGGAAAACTGGAATATCCCACAAGGAGTTTTACGATGATAACGGCCAAATTGATTTAGCCAAAGGTCGCCAATTTCTTGAAAAGAAAATTGTTGGCCCTTGGGTGTTTGTTCAGGTAGGAGGTTCTTCGGTTTTCCCCACATTTGATTTCTTCGTTTTGTCTCGCTCTGAGGTTATCGAGATGATTTACAGCAACGAGGTTTGGTATCTTACAGGTTACAATCGCAAAAAACCGTTAAAAGGCTCTGGCCCCATCTGTATCTATAAACCTTGGCTGTGCGGTCTCGGTGTTCCGGCAAATAGCAATCATGTCGAGTGGGTTAATCCTTTCGCTTCTCCTGACTACAAATTCGATAACGCATGGCATAATCTTTGGATTGACTGATGGCGATGCGGCTCTGCCGCCGGACTTTCGTTAATCGAGGTAGGGTCTCGACCGTCCGGCGTCAATCGCTAACGCAAAATTTTTCTACGATGTATAAAAAATTTCTTCTCCTTATGTTTCTTCCGTTCATCCTTACTGCTTGCAGTAGCGATGAACCTGAACTTGATTTATTCCACCTTACAATGGGCACTGAGGCAGATGCTGACCTTGCTATGGGTTTACATTCTGCCGAAGTAACCATCAACGGCTATGCTCGTTGGATTGATGTTGGTCTTGTCGGTGATTTTGATTCTTATATTCTATCTGATGACGTTCCCGCCTGGCTCACTGTCATTCCTCAGGGTGGAATCATAGGAACACCCTATCATTTCAGAATTAATGTTTCAGAACTAAAAGATGGAGAATCCCGCATTGGTACGGTCGGCTTTACTGTATTCAAAGGTTCTAAATCACAATCCGGCACAATCACCATTACACAAAATCCCTGCACCCTCGATGACTTGAAAATGACCGAGCAGCGTGCCATGAAGAAGTATCTGTCGAAGTTCGATGTTATAGACCAACTTCCGGACATCTCCGACATTCAGGTTGGCTCAGTCGCTCCGTTCTATAAATTGAACTCCGAGGGCACAGTGTATATGCAGGTGGTACGGATGGGTACACAATCTGCTGCGACCATTGGTGAGACTATCTATTTTCGCTTTATGCGCTATAACCTCCTTTCATACCTTGAAAACGGTGTTCTTCCGAACGGAGAGGGAAATATGAATAGTATTACCCCTTCCGCCACTTTCTTTGAACTTGACTCTGATAAGCCTTCCACTACTCAATGGGGCACCGCCATTCAGATGCCAATGCTATTGGGGCTACCTATAGATAGTGAGGTAAACCTTGTTGTCGCATCGGAAGCAGGTCTGACATCTGAAATCAGCAGTGTTATTCCATACCTGTATAACATTAGATATTTCAAAACTTCTTTATAGTATGAAACTTCGGCGATGAGTCCGTTGTTGGATTTGCCTTCGAGGGCGAGATTGTTGATGATTTATAATTCCTATAACAACATACCTTCGGAAGTTTCGATTAAAGCCAGTGTCGATTCTACTGTGTCGCAGGTTAGAACTGTCGACGCGAGAAGAATATTCAATGACTCTTTCTGCAATAATCTCTCCGCTCTCAACGGTGCGTTGTTCAGCGAAATATATTCTCGCTATCTTGAACTGCATAGAAAGACACCCACAGAACGTTATATCGAACTTATCGCCCAATATCCACATATTATAGGCACCGTTTCTCTACGCGATATTGCCTCCTATCTCCTCGTTACCCCGGTATATTTGAGCCGCATCCGTAAAAATCTCGCAAAAAAATCAAGCGAATAAAACTTGTTTTACGCCGATGTCGTTTTTTCTGCCGAAATTTGTGCTAAGAACTAAATGACAATAAGCGTATGAGAACAAAACTACTCATCACAATCCTATGCTCCCTGTTAGGCTTGCAAGCCGTGTCAGCAGGAAATACCGGCGGCACTACTGCTCCGATAATGTGGCCGGTGTCGTACACAATCAGCACAGAAAAGCCGTTTGTCTATCCTCTTGAGGAAGTGGGCATAAAGTTTGACCGAGCTATCAAACTGATGGACGGGGCAACCACCCCCGTTACCATACAAGCCGACGGCGTGGTTGTGGCAGAAGCCACATCGCTCGAAATCATCAATTCCACAAGCAGCAAATCCACCGAGGGAATGCTTAATGTGCATTTCGAGAAGCAGAACCTCCCCAAGGGCGTAACCTATCGGCTGTGCCTTCCCGAAGGTGTCATAGGCTGGACTGAACTGGAGGAGGGAATATACCAACTTGTCAATGGTGCGACAAGTTGTTCGTTCAGCGTTCCATCCACGCTCGGACCTACCTTTGGCACCGACGATGGATGGCAAATTCAGGATTCCGACTGTTTCTTCATCTTTTATTGGCATTTTGAGGCAAAGGCTGTCGGAGAACCCAAGTTTGACCTTTATCGAGAGGATGAAAAGATAGCCGAGATACCTGCCGAAGTGACAAATTACGCTTTTGGTGAAGTCCAGCCTGTTTTCGATGAGTACATGACCTTTGACAAGGACGTGAATTACAAACTCGTGTTGCCTGCCGGCAGTGCGTGCTCGATATACCGCGATGATATTGTCAATGAAGAAATTGTCTGCAACTTTATCGGGGCATACGATGGCAACCCGAATTCATTTACCTACACGTGGTGCAGCCTGTATACCGACCATTCCGGGATATTGGGTGAGGTTTCATTCAGATTTGACCGGCCTATCGAAGTTGCGCCTGACGCCAAAGTTATTCTTCATGAAATCTATCCTGAGCAGAAGATTCTTATGGAAGTGACACCTTGGCTCGATACCGATGGCAATTGTTGGAATCTTGTGTGCGACTTCGGCGGATACACCCGTGACGATGAGTGGGGCTTTACGATAGAGATTCCTGAGGGCACAGTCACATGTTATGGTGATAAAAACGCACCATGCGAGTTCAGAAGTGGGAGTGCTGGAGTTGAAGATATAACAATTGATTCAGTCATCTCGCAGCCATTTTACAATCTGCAAGGCATTAAAGTAGATAATCCGAAAGTTGGGAATATCTATATTCATAACGGCAAGAAAATAATCTACAAATAACTATAAGAGAAGTTGCGGCACCGCCGCCGCGCTTTCGTGAATCGAGCCTAAGGTCTCGTCCGTAAGGCTTCAATCGCTAACTCATAAACTTACACACGGCGTAAGTTCTCAACGGGCTTCGGCACCACTTTATCGTGGATCCGGAGCCCGTTCTTTATTACTACTGCCCGCTAAACTTTTTTGAGCGATTGGGAAATTAGGGCTGGCACCTATTGCAGGAGTCAGCCCTAAATGCATCGTTGCGACTCGCTGCGTGAAAAAGGGTGGCGTCAAGGTGCACTCGGTACTTGCACTTGACCGTGCATAAAGCAAGCCCAACTTCTGCCGTTCAGAAAGTTGGACTCAATCTTTTATGGTTTAGCGGACAGTATTGATTGAAAATCAATCATCGTCATGGTGCTTATGATGTTTCTTGTGGTGTTTTTTATAATGCTTCATATAATGCTCTCTTTCTTTCTTGCGTTTCTTGGCCTGCTTTTTCAGATGCTTTTTGACATGCTTGTAGTAGTCTTCATAGAAGTCTTCCACATCATCGTCGTCGTAATCATAACCACCATACACCATCGCCCCATAGGGGACAGCATATAGCGGATAACTCTCAGCTACCGCCTTTCGGTAATGCCTGGCTGCCTTGCGGTATTCCTTGACAGCTTTCCGATAGTGTTTTCTTGCTGAGCTTGCTCTCCCATAGTCAGGCACATATCCTGGCATAAGAGGGACATGGACGTGTGGCCGTGGAGGAGGGGCTACCATCACCGGATAATAAGTATAGACATTGGATACATCCACGCCCACTCCGTCCGAACCTGCGTGAAGCGAGAAAAATGTCTGTGCATCCGACATCGGCGAGCCAAGGACTGCCACAGCCATGCAGGCAAGAATTGATTTTTTCATAATGGAGAACATTATCTTTTACAGTAGCGAAATATCACTTTGAGGGAAACGCCATCCCCAACAGAGCAGATACCTATCTTTAATACAAATATTTCAGCCGATTTGTTCTGCACAGACTATGCACCACGGCCCTGCAGTCTACGCAAAACGGCAAAAGGCCCATAGTTACGCTCAAAAAGACATTGCGCCATCTCACGCCGCCCTGCGAAAAACTGCAGGTTGAGAGTTGGGTTGAGAGCTTGAGCCACTTTTTGTCCCTAAAATTTGGTTTATTCCACGGAAAATGTTAATTTTGCACCTCGAATTGTGTAAACAATAAAAAACAACATAGCGCTATGAAAAGAACTTATCAGCCTTCTCGCCGTAAGAGAGTGAACA
>ERZ778495.2320-NODE-2320-length-11033-cov-3.556021_pt1 | contig 11033 bp, 10 predicted proteins | sample MGYA00433100_ERZ778495 | MGnify/ENA primary metagenome ERZ778495 (study PRJEB29527, sample SAMN07138962) | mouse gut metagenome | material: feces | host: mouse | place: China:Nanjing | collected 2016-01-25 ...
GGGGCAGTTCCCAGGAGCTCGTTGGCGTAGCCCATGCCGTAGAGCGCCACCGCACTGTAGTCCATCCCGTCAGGGGAGACGGGGCTTTGTAAGACTTTTACAAACTCCACTATGGCTTTTAAGGGCCGGGGCGGCTCCAGGTCAAGATAGAGGCTGCCTATGCTGCTTAAAAAGGACGGATTGGCGGCGTAAGTGTCGTAGACGGGGAGATAGAAGGCAAGCGCCTCATCACCTCTGCCAAGCTGTACACAGGCGTTTATAAAGTTGCTTGCCATGACATAAACCCATGGATTTTCAGTGTCAAGGCCCAGCGAAAAAGCCTGTTTATAGTAAGCGTAGGCATTTTCATAATCCTCGATCAGATTGAAGGACTGGGCGGCCTGGAAATAGTTGTAGGGGTCGTCCGGGTTCTTTGCAATCTCCCGAAAAAGCAGCTCGTTGTTGCGCTCCGTCTTTTTTCTGCGTTCCTCCGCGGTGCCCGCATAGCCGATGTGATCCACGGTTATAGGCGCCTCGTAGCGAGTGTAGTAGGTACTGCCTGTCCTGACATCGCAGATCTGTTCGTGTATGGCGTTTTCGTAGCGGTAATGCTGTCTGTGAAACAGACGTTCCAGACGGTTCGGAATGGTAACCTGCGCGCCGCCCGATTCGCAGCGGTTGTTGAGCAGGATCTGACCGACGCCCTTCGGATGATCGGATATGGCCTGTTCCAGCGCCTCCCGGTCGATGTCTGTCAGGAACTCATCACAATCTATGATTAAAACATAGTTGTGGGATGCCTTTTTGACAGCGTAGTTTCTGGCGGCGGAAAAGTCACCGATCCATTCAAAATCATAGATATTGTCCGTGTATTCTGCCGCAAGCTCCTTTGTGCGGTCCGTGGAGCCCGTGTCCACGTAGACAATTTCAAAATTCTGTTCCCGGAGGGGCGCCAGACACCTTTCGATATTTTTTTCTTCGTTTTTACCTATGATACAGACGGAAATCGGAATCATCAGAAGCTCCTTTCGGTATCGGCTGCCAGTTTTTGGATGGCAGCGGCATAGTTTTTTGCGGCAGATTTTTCATAAAAATTTTGGGCCGCGTCAAAATTGCCCAGAAGCTCATTGGCATAGCCCATGCCGAAAAGCGCGGCGCCGCTTAAGTCTGCGCCTTCCAGGGAAACGGGCGACTGCAGAACCTTTACAAACTCCATCACAGCCTTAAGCGGCTGGGGAGGCGTCAGATTCAGATAGAGGCTGCCTATGCTGCACAGGAAGTTCGCGTCCATGGCGTAATCGTCGTAGACGGGGAGATAGAGGGAAAGCGCCTCCGGCTCCCGGCTTGTCCGGATACAGGCGGCAATGAAATTGTTTGCCATCACGTGAACCCAGACATTCTCCAGATTCAGGGGCAGGGAAAAGGCCTTTTTGTAATAGACGTAGGCGTTCTCATAGTCGTCCATCAGATTGTAGGACTGCCCTACCTGAAAATAGAAATAAGGCTCCTCGGGATTTCGCTTGATCTCCTGAAACAGAAGTTCGTTGTTCCGCTTTGCCTTGCGCTGTTTCTCCTCCGCGGATCCCACATAGCCCACGTGATCCGCCGTTACGGGAACGGGATAGCGCTCGTAATCCGTGGAGTCGCTTTCCCGGTCGGCAACCTGTTCGTGAATCTTGTAAATATAGTGATACTTACGTCTGTTAAACACCCGGTCAATTTCTTCCGTGGAGGCGTTGCCGCCGATTTCGCTGCCAGTATAGCTGTGGCGGCAGATCTGCCCGACGCCGTGCGGATGCGCTTCGATGGCGGCGCAGACGCCTTCCATATCCAGTTTCGTCAGAAATTCGTCGCAGTCCAGTATCAGCACGTGATCGTGCGTGGCTTTTTCCAGGGAGAAATTTCTGGCGGCGGAGAAATCGTCAATCCATTCAAAATCGTATATGTCGGCGCCGTGTTTCGCGGCGAGCTCCTTCGTGCGGTCTGTGGAGCCTGTATCTACATAGATGATTTCAAAGCCGTAGGGCATAAGGGCGGACAGACATTTCTCAATATTTTTTTCTTCGTTTTTACCTATCATACAGACGGAAAGGGGAATCATTTCGCGCTCCTTCTATTGTGCTTGTGATAATCTTGCCAGCGCCTCCTTTGCGGGCGCGTAGTCTTCCCCGCAGTTTCGGTAATGGGTTTTGGCAATATCCGGTTTCCCGAAAAGTTCATAAATATAGCCGATATAGTAAGACGGTTCCCTGCGGTCAGCCAGATCGCCGCCCGGGGCTGCCAGCGCATCTACAAATTCCGTGAGCGCTTTCAAGGGCTGGTTTTGGTGGAGATACAACAGGCCGGTGAGGCAGAGATAGTCCATATTATCCCGATAATACGCATGGTAGTCAAGTAAAAAGGCGGCCTCCTCCGCGCGCCCCTGCTCCAGAAGAAGATGCCCGTAGTTATAGAGGAGAATGTGGGTGTAATCCGCCATTGGGTCGGGATTACGTTCCAGCGCTTTCTGAAAATAGAGAAGCGCGTTTTCGGAATCGCGCATCAGCATGTAGCTTTGTGCAACTTGAAAGCAGTGGTAGGGATTTCCGGGATCCCGCTCCAGTTCTTTCAAGAGCAGTTTCATATCGCGCATCGCCTTTTCCCGCAGCGCATCCCCGGAGCCGAGATAGCCGACATGGTCGATTTCTATGGGGGCGGGGTAGGAGAGATAAGGCGCTCTCGTCAAGGGCGCGAGCGTCTCGTGGATTGGCATGGTATAGTGGTAATATCTGCGATTGTAAATGCGGTCTATGACGCAGACCTGGCAGTGTTTTTCGCCGTCCGTCTCGAAATAATCCATACGTTTGACGCTGCCGACGGATTTCGGGTTTTCCAAGAGCTGCGTCTGCAGTTCGTTCCAATCCAGCTTTGTGATAAATTCGTCGGTGTCTACGGGAAATATGATGTTGTGGGAGGCACGCGACGCGGCGAAATTTCTGGCGGCGGAGAAATCGTCCACCCAATCAAAGGTATACACCTTGTCCGTATATGCGGCGGCGACCTCTCTGGAGTTATCTTCGGAGCCGGTGTCAACCACAACGAGCTCAAAGGGATACCGCCGCAGGGCCTCCAGGCATTTTTTCAGGTTTTCCGCTTCATTTTTCGTGATGATACAGGCGGATATGGGAATCATGTAATTGCTCCTCATTTCTGTATGTTTCTATAAACTTATGTAAACCATATAAGCAATGGCACGGTACGGCGCCAGACTGTCTTACGCTCCGCCGGTTGTTTTATAACAAAAGTAAGGTCAGGATAGGCAGTACTGTCAGGAGCAGCCTAAATCGGAGAGCCGCTCTATGGCGGGCGCAAAGCCTAAGTCAGCCGCTTTTTGATAGAAAGTGAGAGCCGAGTCTCGGCTGCCCAGCATTTCGTTTACCAGCCCGATATTGTAGTAGGGAATGAAGCTGTTGGCGCCCTCTTCCCTTGCGTCGGGGCATTGCAATGCCTTGACGTATTCCGCCATTGCCTTGAGGGGCTGGGGCGGATCAAGATTCAGATAAATGTTTCCCATGCTGCAATAAAAATTGGCGTCTCCGGCAAAGTATGGATAGAGCGGTTCGAAAAAGGTCTGCGCCTCCTCGGAGCGGCCGGTATGGTTCATGGCGTTGATGTATGCGGTAGCCATGATCTGCACCCAGAGCTCCGTGTAATGCAGGGGGAGCGCAAAGGCTTTTTTATAGTAAATATAAGCATTTCCATAATCCCGGATGCCGTTGTAGGACTGCCCTACCTGAAAATAGAGGTAAGGATCCGCGGGATTTTTTTCCAGTTCCCGAAAAAGCAGCCTGTTGTTGCGCTCCGCTTTTTGGCGCATGGCATCCATGCCGCCGTTGTAACCCGCGTGCTCCACTGTCAGCGGAATCTCATACCGCTCGTAGAGAGGACTGTCTCCCCCGCGTGTTACCACTTGTTCATGGATGATGCCCTTGTAATGAAACTGTTTCTTAGAAAAGAGCCGTTCCACCCGATCCGGGTAGTTCGTCGGCGTGCCGTTGGCCTCAAAGTAGTTGTTTCGAAGAAGCATGCCGACGCCCGCAGGGCAGGTTTGAACGGCCCGATACAGGGCGTCCGTATCCAGAGAGGAAAGGTATTCGTCACAGTCTATAAAGAGCACGTATTCATGCGAGGCTTTTTCCAGTGCAAAGTTTCTGGCAGCGGAAAAATCGTCAATCCACGTAAAATCATATATGTTGGCGCCGTGTTTCGCGGCAAGCTCCTTCGTGCGGTCTGTGGAGCCGGTATCCACATACACAATTTCAAAGGGAAGGGGCGCGAGGGGCGCCAGACAGTTCTCGATATGCTGTTCTTCGTTTTTGCCGATGATACATAGGGATATAGGGGGCATCTTTCTCTCCGTTTTCTGCTTATATGTGCCGGTGCTTTTTTTCGGATATCAGCAGCCGTCACGCTGCATATCTGTTATGGATCGGCCGTCTCAACGAAGACCGCTGTGTATTGCCTGTATTTTGGGAGGCGGATATTATGGCAGCAGAGCCGACAGCCTATCGGCCGCCGGGGCAAAATCGCCGCACTGTGCATAGAGCGCGCGGGCCGTCTCTGCATCCCCGAGCCGTTCAAAGATTTCTCCGCACTGGTAGAGCGGCAGGAAGGAGTTCACGCCGTTCTGCCTGCCGTCAGGCATCTGCAGGGCTTTTTGGTACTGCTCCAGAGCCTGCTCGAACATGCCGTTGTCTTTGTATATGTTACCCATCAGGTAGACGAAGTCCGTAACGGAAGAAAATTCATCATAAATGCTTTCAAAGCCGAGGGCCGTCTCGGTCTGTCCCGTGCGTAGCAGCGCATTGCCGTAGGAGACCACCATGGCCTGCACATAGGCGAGTTCGGGGTCTAAGTCGAATGCCAGTCCCTTGTCATAGTAGGCGCAGGCGCGGGCAAAGTCTTCCAGAATCTCACAGGTTTTCCCGAGCTGGTAGTAGAGATAGGGATTTTCGGGATCCGCTTCCGCCTGTTTCTCAAGCAGGGTGAAATTGCGCCTGTACTTGGCTTCCCGCTCTTCGGGAGTCATGTCGTAGCCGGTGTGGAGCAGAGTCGTGTGAAGCAGGAGCGCGGGAATCTCATTTCCCCTGATGGGCGTAAGCTGCTCATGAATCATTCCTGTATAATGATAGAGCTTTTTGTTAAAAAAACGCTCTGTATAATCGGTGTTATTCAACGTCAGGACGCCGTTTTCCGTCACCAGATTCTCCCGGGAGACGCTTCCTACGCTGTCAGAGAGGTGCTTGCGGAAATAATTCAGCTCCTCCACGTCGATTTCCTTCACGGTCTCGTCGCAGTCGATCATGAAAATCCAGTTGTTGGAGGCTTCCCGCAGGGAAAAATTCCTGGCGGCGGAGAAGTCGTCGCACCATGCAAAATCGAGCACTTTATCCGCATATCCGGCGGCAATTTCCTTCGTTCTGTCCGTGGAGCCCGTATCCACAACTACAATCTCAAAACCGCAGGGCTTGATGGATTTAAGACACTGTTCGATCCGTGCTTCTTCATTTTTGGCAATAATGCATACAGATATGGGATGCATGGAAAACTCCTTTACAATTGGGCCATAATAAATTTATCTTAGCATATTTACGGGCAACAGGCAAATTTTAGGAGCAATCAGGGCGGTTTTGTGGTACACTAATTACAGACAGGCGTCGGGCGGCGGAAGGATATGCGGAAAATACGGCAGGCGCCGCGGACAGAAGCAGAGGAGAAGACGAATGAAATATGCATTAATCGGCTGCGGCCGTATTTCACCAAATCATATAGCGGCGGCACAGAATAATAAATTGGAGTTGGCGGCGATCTGCGATATCGATCCGTCATGTATGGAAGACAAGGTACGGAAATTCAAGCTGGGCGGGAGTGTGAAGCAGTATACCGATTACCGGGAGATGATAGAGACGGAGAAACCAGAACTTGTGGCGATCTGCACAGAGAGTGGCAAGCATGCGCAGATCGCGCTGTTTTGTATTGCGCATGGCTGTAACTGTATTATTGAGAAGCCGATTGCGCTATCCATTGCGGATGCCGACGCGATTATCGGTGCGGCGATTACGCATCATGTGAAAGTGTGCGCCTGCCATCAGAACCGCTTTAACAAATCGGTGCAGATCATACGGGAAGCAATCGACATGAACCGTTTTGGACGTTTGTTTTATGGGACGGCGCATATCAGATGGTGCCGGAATCACGAATATTATGACAGGGCGTCATGGCGCGGCACATGGGAGCAGGACGGCGGCGCGCTGATGAACCAGTGTATCCATAATATCGATCTTCTGCGCTGGATGATGGGCGGCGAGATCGACGAGGTGGTAGGTATGACGGATCGGCTCAACCACACTTATATTGAAGCGGAGGATATGGGGATCGCCCTGATTAAATTTAAGAACGGCAGCTACGGCATTGTGGAGGGGACGACTGACGTTTATCCGAACAATCTGGAGGAAACGCTGTACATCTTCGGCGAGAAGGGAACGGTAAAGGCGGGCGGTCAGTCCGTGAATGTGATAGAGGAGTGGCGTTTTTCAGACCTTCTGGATGACCCGGAGGAGGTCAAGGCGAAATTCCATGAGAATCCGCCGAATGTGTACGGTTATGGGCATACGCCGCTGTATGCGGATATGATCAACGCCATCACACAGGACAGGCAGCCCTATGTCACGGCGATGGATGGGAAACGTGCGCTGGAGCTCGTGCTCGCTATTTATAAATCCGCTGCGGAGGGGTGCAAAGTGAAGTTCCCGCTGGAGGAGTGTGCGACGATGGATTTTGCGGGCAGATTCCCGGATGCGGAAAAGAGCAGGAAATGAGAAAGGACACGGACAAATGAGCGGGACGGAAGGTGTGGCGCAAAATTACTTTGTGCATGAGAGCAGTTATATAGATGAGGATGTAATCATTGGGGAAGGTACAAAAATCTGGCATTTTTGCCATGTACAGGCAGGGGCGGTGATTGGTGAGAACTGTGTGCTTGGACAGAATGTGAATATTTCCAACCGTGTGAAGATCGGAGACGGCGTAAAGATACAGAACAATGTTTCTGTCTATGAGGGCGTGGAGCTGGAGGATGACGTGTTCTGCGGTCCGTCCTGCGTGTTTACCAACGATCTGACGCCCCGGGCGGCTTATCCCAAAGGGCGGGAGAATTACAAAAAAACCTTGGTAAAGAAGGGCGCCAGCATCGGCGCCAACGCGACCATTGTGTGTGGGCACACGGTGGGCAGATATGCGATGGTTGCGGCGGGAGCCGTGGTGACGGAGGACGTGCCGGATTACTGTCTTGTGAAAGGTGTGCCTGCAAGGATATGCGGCAAGGTGGACGAGAGAGGGAATCTGCTGTAAGTAGCGTCCGGCATAAAGGAACCCGGAAAGCGGGCAGATATTTTCACTGATAAGTAAGAAATATAACGGGCGCTGCGGTTTTATAGACCGGACAGCATCTCCCGCACGCGGTCGCGATAAGTATGGGCAGCAGCCACCTTGTCGTGGCCGTTTTTTGCGATCGCAATTCTTTCATCCTCGTGAGTCAGATAGTAATCTATCTTCTGTAACAAATCCTGTTCGCTCTCGTAGCATTCAAAGTCTACCCCGGGGGTAAAGTTTTCAAAAAAATCTTCCTGATAATTGCTGAGCAGAAAACCGCCTGCGCCCATGATGTCAAAGGCCCGGAGCGGTACGCCGCTCATGATGCTGCGCAGGGAAATATTGAGATTGATCCGGCTCTGTTTGAAGACCAGAGGCATCTCTGAATAGTAGTCCACAGTTCCGTGGTTGCACAGGTTCGGCAGGGAAAAGGCGGGGTCTAAGGTAAACAGATCCAGCGTGTGCCGTTTGGTAATGGCGGTCAGCAGGCGCAGCCGCTCCAGTCCCGTGAGCTTGCGGTTGACGACATATTGGGCGTAGAGATACTCCCTTGTCTCCACGCCGTCCGGGTTTGGATCCATGGGAAGCGCCCGATACAACTCTTCCATAATAGGAGATAACGACTCCTGAATAAAGTTACAGCCCTGCACATTCATTTGGGCGTTCATCAGCCCTTCCAGATAACCTTTCGCGTAGGGGGAAAGGTTTTCCATGCGGTCAAAGAAATTGTGGGACTCGGTGTAAAGGGAGCCCACAAAGGTGACGTTGTACAGATAAGGGCAGCCGGGAGTCTGGGGCACGACATATGAGCTGCGGGCATCAAAGGCCTGCGATACGGCATGGATGCTGTCAGTATCGCGTATTGCGGGATTTGCCGGAAACGGATCGAGGCGGTCCAACCGATCTGTGTTCGCGGCCATGGGCAGGTAACGGACGGTTTTTATGCCCGCCTCGTTAAATTCCCTGCACAGGGCCCGGTCAAATACATAGATGGTATTGCAGGGATTGATGGCCGTGTAGGAATAGAGCATAACGTAGGGGCTGTCATAGATCCAGGAGATATAAGGCAGTCCCTCGCGCTTACATACATTGGAGATGAGAGGAAAATAATTGAAGGAAAAAACCGCGTCGGGTACGGTCTCGTGCAGCTTCTTAGCGAGATCGGACTCGATCTCGGCGTCCCTGCGGGCGTCCTTATTGGAAAAAGGAAAACAGACGACCTGATGGCCTTCGTCGGCAAAGGCGTCCTTTATGTCGGCGTTGCCGAAGCTTGCCCATTCGATAAAAAGTATTTTCATGGCAGTCTCCTCTATTCTCGTGTCAAATCCGCGCGATTGCGGCGATCATTGGTCTGTGTCGAGTATACCACAAATCAGATATGGAGGCATCCCTGTTTTTCATGTTCTCACGGGTTATGCAGCAAGTGCAAAATCCCGGGCTGAACGGTAACGGAAATATGCGAAAACAATCAGAATTATATTGTGAAATTACAATAAATATATTTGGTATTGGAGAACCGGCTTTTGGCGTATACGGCGCAGCTGGAGAACATAGGCACGCTGGTTATGATGACACTGGAAAATGAGACGATCAGAAATTTGACAGAAGAATCTGCCGCCTGGAGGCGTTTAAGGAGGTTATTTTAGACTTTGACGGAGCGGAATTTATGGGACAGGGGGGTGCCGATGAGATTTTCCGCGTATTTACCGGAGCATGTCCGCAGGTTCTGCTTTTTCCTGTTCATATGGAGAAAGAGGTGTATCGCATGATACGGCATGTCGGCAGAGGGCAGCTTGTGGAAGGGGTGCGTCTGGAGACGGATGGCGCAGTTGTTTGAAATGAAGTAACCTGTAACACGGAGAATCCGAAGGCAGAACTGTTACGAAAATAATGGTTGACACTGGAAAATTTATGGTGTATTATCATTTCATATTAATCATATCGAAAAGGTATGAAATAAAAAATACAGCATCCCGAACCTGCAGACAGGGGAAAGGGAGAGGACGTGCAAAAGGGAGGATGAAAGGTTGAATAAAATCTCTGAAGAGCAATTTATTCAACCAAGAATTTGTGCCGAAGCGTCACAAATTCCATGATGGCAGAGCGAAATCGGATATTTCGCTCGCCTCCTCAGCGCAAAACGCTTCGGAATGGAGGAAAAAATGGCTAATATCAAAAAGAGCGCATCGGAACTGATCGGGCATACACCGCTTTTGGAGGTGACCCACTTTGAGGAGAAAAACGGCGTGACGGACGCAACGATTCTCGTGAAGCTGGAGTATTTCAATCCGGCGGGATCGGTGAAAGACCGCATTGCCCTGCATATGATTGAGGTGGCGGAGAGGGAAGGAAAGTTAAAGCCCGGCGGCACGATCATTGAGCCCACCAGCGGCAACACGGGCATCGGGCTGGCGGCTGTGGCGGCGGCCAAGGGATATCGGGCGGTGTTGACGCTGCCGGAGACCATGAGTGTGGAGCGGCGCAAGCTCCTGCAGGCATACGGTGCGGAGCTGGTGCTGACGGACGGCGCACAGGGTATGAAGGGAGCCATCGCCAAGGCGGAGGAGCTGCAGGCGCAGACGCCCGGGTCGATCATTCTCGGGCAGTTTGAGAATCCCGCCAACCCGGCGATTCACAAGGCGACAACGGGTCCGGAGATTTGGGAGGACACGGACGGAAAGGTGGATATTTTCGTGGCGGGCGTTGGTACCGGCGGTACGATCACGGGCGTCGGCTCCTATTTAAAGGAAAAGAACCCTTCCGTGAAAGTGGTGGCGGTGGAGCCGGAGAGCAGCCCGGTTCTCTCGGGCGGACAGCCGGGGGCGCACAAGATTCAGGGAATCGGGGCGGGCTTTGTGCCGCAGACGCTGGACACGGGTATTTATGATGAGATCATAAAGGTTTCCAACGAGGACGCCTTTGCGGCGGGCAGGGCGATCGCCACGCAGGAGGGCGTGCTTGTGGGCATTTCCTCCGGGGCGGCGCTCCACGCTGCTGCGGAGCTTGCAAAGCGGCCGGAGAATAAGGGGAAGGTGATCGTGGCGCTTCTGCCCGATTCGGGGGATCGGTATCTGTCCACGCCGCTGTTCGGTTAAAGTTCAGCATGTTGTTCAGCCCGCGCCATTCGCAAAATCGCGTCTTCGACGCTCCCCGCTGCTGCGCAGGCGCGGATTGAGCAAAGCGCAATCGGCTCATAAACGGGCGCTCCCTCAGCGCATCTTCTTTCGTTCAAACTCGTGCAAGCACGGTTTGCCCGAAAGACTCGCTCTGGCTGAACTGGAACCTTGACATTTCGCGGGATTCATACTATAGTGAGCAAGGATAAAAGCGGGAGGAGAATACGGAAATGATCGAGGTGCGGGACTTATGCAAGACCTTTGAAACCGACGACGGGAAAGTGGAGGCTCTGCAGCATATTACACTGTCCATTGAGGCGGGCGATATTTACGGCATTATCGGTATGTCCGGGGCGGGCAAGAGTACGCTTGTGCGGTGTCTGAATTTCCTGGAGCGGCCCACGTCCGGCACGGTGGAGATCGAGGGTAAGGATCTGGGCGCGATGACGGAGCGGCAGCTTCGGGAAACGCGCAGGGAAATTTCCATGATTTTCCAGCATTTTAACCTGCTGATGCAGAAGAACGTGA
>ERZ778495.2328-NODE-2328-length-11004-cov-4.325509_pt1 | contig 11004 bp, 10 predicted proteins | sample MGYA00433100_ERZ778495 | MGnify/ENA primary metagenome ERZ778495 (study PRJEB29527, sample SAMN07138962) | mouse gut metagenome | material: feces | host: mouse | place: China:Nanjing | collected 2016-01-25 ...
ATGACTGCATACTCCCCATGAAAGAAGCTTTCAAACGCCGCCGCGACTTCGCCTATGCGGAAATCAGTTCATGGAAAAATATCCTCTGTCCGAAACCGGAAGGTGCTTTCTATCTTTTTCCCGATGTGAGCGAACTTTTTTGTGAAAAATATAAAAACGCCCAAGAACTTTGCTCCTATCTTTTGGACGAAGCCAAAGTCGCCGTCATGCCCGGTGACGCGTTCGGTTTACCGAACTGCATAAGAATTTCCTATGCCGTTTCCGACGAAACATTGAAAAAAGCATTAACTTCAATAAAAAAAGCCCTTTATGACTGATATGAAATTTTATAATTCCGAAAAATTCGCCTATCCTTGCGAAGACCCTCTTGCCATCCACGCCATCACGGAATGCATCGAAAAATTGCAGGAAGAAAAACTGCCCTTTGTCACCCTTAATTTCATTCCGCAGCTTTTGGCGGAACTGGAAAACCTGACAGAGTATTTCGCCCGTTTTGACCATTTGCTCTTGCTCGGCATCGGCGGTTCAGCCCTTGGTCCCCATGCGCTGCAGCAAGCTTTCAGCCCTCAGGACAAATATGTTTTAACCCCTGACGCGCAAATGAAAAAACATTTATGGGTCATTGACAATGTAAACGCCGGCCATTTGGCTGACTGCCTGAAAAATCTGCCTTTGGAAAAAACCCTCGTCCTGACTGTCAGCAAATCAGGTTCAACCCTTGAAACCATTTCCCAGTATTTTATCTGCAAGCAATATTTTCAAAAAATGCTTCCTGCGACATGGCAAAATAATTTCTTTATCATCACCGATGAGGAAAAAGGATTTTTACGCCGGGAAACAACGGATAACAATTATAAATCATTGCCTGTCCCCGCATTGCTCGGCGGCAGATTCAGCATTTTCTGCGCTGTCGGCTTGGTTCCCGCTCTTTTTTTGGGCATAGATTACAAACGCTTCATCCAAGGAGCGATGGAAGCGAAAAACGAATTTTTTGCGGAATGCGCCTCCTATCAAGAAAATTGCCAAAACCCTTTGCCCAGACTTTTCGAGCTTGCGAATTTCGCATACAGCACCATGGCGAACGGTTACAGCGAACTCATCTTTTTTAATTACATACCGAAATGGAGCAGCCTGAATAATTGGTTCAGGCAGCTTTGGTCTGAAAGTTTAGGGAAAAACGGACAAGGTTCAACTCCTGTCACGGCTCTCGGAACTGTCGACCAACACTCTATCTTACAGCTTTTCCTGGACAGCAAACCCAATAAAGCCGTACTCTTTTTAACCGCTTCCGCAATGGAAAAAAATGCTCTTTGCACCATTTCAAAAAATCTTCCCGAAGAATGGAAATGGCTTGCGGAAAAAAATATTTCCGAAATTCTTGATGCGGAAGCGAACGGAACGAAACAGTCCATGATTAATCATCATATTCCCCTGTGCAGTATGGTTTTTCCGAAAACCGACGAGCAAGCCTTTGGAAAAATCATGTGGGAACTTTGCATGACAACCATTTTGACCGCCCATTTTTTAGGAATAAATCCTTACGACCAACCTGCCGTTGAAGAAAGCAAAAAAATTGCCAAAGCAACACTTTCGCAAAACTCAAACTGATACACACCGATATACAAGGACACCGCAATGCACACACTGCCTAAAGGATTTTCACTTGCTGTCGCCAATGCCGATTTCAGAGAAAAAAATTTGCCGAGAAAAGATTTATCCTTGGTTTTATGCGAACAAAAAACAGTAGCCGCAGGCTGCTTCACAACCAACCTTTTTAAAGCCGCCCCTGTTTTATGTTCCCAAAAGAATTTGGCGGAAAGCGAAGAAATACGGGCAATCGTGATCAATTCCGGACAAGCCAACGCCTGCACCGGTGAAAAAGGCATGCAAACATGCCTCAAAAGCCAAGCAATCATTGAAGAACTCTTCGATTTGCCAAAAGGTTCCGTGCTCACAGGTTCGACGGGTATTATCGGCGCCCATATCAACCTCGAAAAATGGGAAGAAGCAAGCTATGAACTGAAAACGAATCTTGGGGAAGCAACCCTTGAAGATTATGCCAAAAGCATTATGACGACAGACGCTTTCCCTAAAATTTCCTATAAAAAAATTGAAAAAAACGGCAAAGAGGTTATTTTTGCGGGCGTAGCCAAAGGCGCAGGCATGATTTGCCCCAATATGGCGACAATGCTCAGCGTTCTTATTTCCGATGTGCAGGTCGATAAGGAAACTTGGACGGAAACCATTAAAAACGCTGTGCGGCAGGGTTTCAATACAGTCAGTGTCGACGGGGACACCTCGACCAATGACAGCCTTTTCGCCCTGTCCAGCGGACTGTCCCGCATCAGTTTGGAAAAAGAGGAATTGCAAGCCATTGTTACGGAAATAATTCAGGAATTGGCGTATCTGCTTGTGAAAGACGGCGAGGGAGCAAGCAAGGTTATGCATATTGACGTCACAGGCGCAAAAACAGACGCCGACGCAGAAAAAATCGCCCGCACTGTCGGACATTCACAGCTGGTAAAAACAGCCGTATACGGCAAAGACCCGAATTGGGGACGTATTGTGGCGGCAGCCGGACGTGCGGGAGTGCCATTCAATCCTAACAAACTCAGCTTGACCCTCTGCGGAATTGAAATTTTTAAAGACGGACAACCTGTCGATATGGATATCGATGCTGTTTTCCGTCCTCTTTTTGACCAGAAAGACATCGATATTCAGATACATCTCGCAGAAGGAAACGGAAAAGCCAGCTTGAAAGCCTCCGATCTTACTCATGACTATGTTTCCCTTAACGCTGATTACCGCTCATAACAAGGAAAATACATGCTTTTTGCCGTATTGACCGTGGAATATACCTTGCACGGCAATGATAATCTCAAAGCGAAACGCCGTGTAGCCAACAGCCTTAAAACAAAGGTGAGAAATACTTTTAATGTCGCCGTTGCGGAAGCTGGAACGGAAAATTCCTTAACAAAACTCCGTCTGCAGGTTATCTCTCTGAGCAATGAAGAAAGGCATTTACGCTCACGCATGGACAAGTGTCTTGCCATGATGGAAGCCGTTTGTCCTGAAGAAATGACGTGGAGCGATATTGAAATGATTGATTATTAAATAATGGCATACTATATTGCCGCAAATCCGCCCATGCAAAAAAAGATATTTCGGCAGGAAAAAATTGTCTTGCCGCAATGCCGTAATTTTTTTTGCAAAATTGGTCGAAAAGATATTGCATTTATGGTGCAGAAACATGTTTTTTAAAACAAATAAATTCAATAAATAATCGAGGGAAACAATTAAATTATCGCTCCGAACAAAAATTTTGATGCCTTCCGTCTTAATCTTTGTGCTGGCTTTCGGTTTCTCCGGCTGGAACTCCTATCACAGCTCAGAAAAAGCCCTTCGCGAAGCCGTAATGGCGAACCTTGAAGCGAGCCTGCACGCCGTAAGCACAGGACTGAAAGATTTCAAAGAGAAAATTTTAGAGGATTTGCGAAGCAACACCACCGTAACCCCCATGCGCATGCTTTATTCCGAAGACAAACATGAAGCGGGCGTGGAAAGCGTATATATTTCTTTCATAAACCGTCCGCTCATAAAAGACGGAGTGTCGCTCTACATCGATGTCACCGATGAGAAAGGCACCGTGATTTCAAGCACGGACAAAAGCCGCATCGGCTTGTCAATAGCAGACTCACCCGTATTCAAAGAAGCCATGCAGGAAAAAGAATGCATAGGTGAAGCCGTTCCGGGTCCGGATACAAATGCGCTTGTTCCTTTTGCCGTGCCGGTCGTCCTGAATGGAAAAATCCGCGGCGTGCTGATGGCTATGGTGAATTTCGCCAAGCTGGCTGACAAATACGTTGCACCGGTCCGCATAGGCAAATTAGGGTACGCCTTTGTCGCGACGGGAGTGGGTGAAATCATGTATCACCCCGACGGAGCGGAAATCATGGTTCCTGTCGCCCCCACATCATTGACTCCGAAAATGGTCAAATGGCGCAACGGCATATATGAATACAACTGGAGCGGACAGGATTGGATAGCCCTTTATGAAACGGACGAACAATCCAACTGGACCGTCATCGTCAAAGCGCAAGGGGGCGAAGTGTTCAAATCCATTCATGACATCGCCCTGAGCACCATTATCCTCACGCTTGTTTCAACCCTGCTCTTTACCCTCATCCTCTTCGCCATTGTGCGTTATCTCATTTCCGCGCTGCAGCGGAGCGTAACCTTTGCGGAAGCTGTCGCGGCAGGCGACCTTGACCGTTCTTTGGACATCGAGACCAAAGACGAAGTGGGAATGCTGGCTGCCGCCCTGCGCCACATGGTGAACAATTTGCGTGAAATGATTGAAACAAGCAGGCGCAGCGAACAGGACGCCCGTGAACAAAGCGGCAAGGCGGCCAAAGCGATACAAGAAGCGGAAGAAAGCCGCCAACAAGCTGAAATTTCAAGAAAACAGGGGCTGCAGGAAGCTTCAAACCAATTGACTTCTTTGGTGCAAAATTTGGCAGGCTATATTGAAACACTTCGCGGGCGTCTTGAACAAGCGGCGACCGGCGCCGAAGGGCAATACCAAAGCTCACGCGAAAATGTCCAAGACATGATGATGCTGAATGAAAGTGCGCAGACAGTCGCAAAAAGCGCAAACTCGGCGGCGGCGAGTTCGACTCATGCCAAAGAAATGGCGCTGAACGGTCAGCGTGTCGTTTCCGGTGTTGCCGAAGCCATTTCCGAAGTGAATGAAAGCACGGAAGCCCTGAAACAAAGCCTCGACAATTTGGGAAAAAAAGCCGAAGGAATCGGCGTCATTTTAAACGTCATCACCGATATTGCAGATCAAACAAACCTTTTGGCATTGAATGCCGCCATTGAAGCCGCCCGCGCAGGCGACGCCGGACGGGGATTTGCCGTTGTCGCGGATGAAGTGCGCAAACTGGCGGAAAAAACCATGCAGGCTACGCAGGAAGTCGATGAAGTGACAAAAGCCATCCAAGCCGGAACGAGGGACAATATCCGCATAATGGATAACACCGCAAACATTATTGCACGAACAACGGAGCTTGCCGCCCAAGCGGGAGATTCGCTCGTTGAAATTGTTAAAACCGTTGAGAAAAATGCCGCTCAGGTCGAACATATCACCGATGCCAGCCATTCCCAATCAAAAATAAGCATAGAAGTCACCGACGGAATCAAATCCGTTGGCGATATTGCGGAAGAAACATCAATGCTTATGACCGAAGCAAGCAAAGACCTGCAAAATGTTCTTGCCATTTCGGATGAACTGAACCTTAAAATTGAAACACTTGGAAAATAACATACCCAATCGATATGAAGAAACGCCGGAACATACTTTCCGGCGTTTCGCCGTTTTGAAAAACCTGTTCATGGTTTCCCGGTGAAAAATAACGCAAAACCAAGCTGCCCCACTGAGCCGCATACGCCAAAAACCGCGTCCTGTTTTGCCATACCCCGCTTCTTGTCCGCTATTGAAATCAATCCTGAATACCATATGCGGCAAGTCCCGGTCTTAACCGCCGAACATCCTTTATTTTTTACTGGACAAAGCCGAAAATTTAGGCTAAGAAGAAAAAGCGTTTTTAGAAAACGTGTTTTTTTGTTGTGTCAAAATTTTATTGACCAATATCAAAAATATTGACCAACAATTTGATTTTATTACACATTTATCTTTTATGGAACAAAAACACGGTATTCTTTTGCTCAATAAGCCTAAAGGCATGAGCTCCGCCTTTGCTGTCGGACGTCTGAAAAAGCTTGGACAAAAAAAAATTGGACATGCCGGCACATTGGACCCTATGGCGACGGGGCTTTTGATCGTCCTTTTGGGCGAAGCGACGAAACTGTCGGGATATTTGCTCGAAAACGGCGAAAAAACCTATTCCGGAACACTGGAACTCGGTAAAATAACCGACACGTGGGACGCTGAAGGAAAAATCGTACAAGAGAACGATTATTCCTTTATTACAGAAGAAATGCTTGCGAATGCCGTAAAAAACTGGCTTGGGAAAAGCATTCAGGAAGTTCCGCCCTATTCTGCGGCGAAACATAACGGGCAGGCTCTGTATAAACTCGCCCGTGCGGGGAAAGAAGTACCTGTAAAAACAAAAGAAATTTATATTTCGCATGCTGAAATCCAATGGGTGGATTTGCCTTGCATGCGATTTCGGGTAACATGCAGTTCTGGCTCCTATATACGGTCCCTCGCCCACAGCTTGGGGATACGACTGGGAAGCGGAGCAACGCTCACAGAACTTACCCGTGAACACAGCCACCCTTTTTACCTTCAAGATGCCGTAACACTTGAAGAATTGCAGAAAAAACCGGAAATACTCAATGAAAAGCTCATTCCCATGGAAAACGCTTTGCCGAACTGGCGGATAATTGAGTTATCGGAACGCGAAGCAAAAGCGGTGAAAAATGGCAATCCCGTTCAAACCGCTGATACGGATTTCACTGAAAATGAAAGAGTTTTTCTGCGTTATCAGGGAAACGTGCTCGCATTGGCCGAAGGAAAAGTCATTGATTCAAGAAATTTCTGGCAAATTCTGAGGGGGCTGGCAACCCTATAACTCCATATTCATATGGACAGGAGGATAATGCTGTGGCTTTGGATACAGCTCAAAAACAGGCAGTCATCGCTGCCCACGCAAAACATGAAGGCGACACCGGTTCTCCGGAAGTTCAAATCGCACTTTTAACCGCCCGTATTGACGGTCTTACAGACCACTTCAAATACCACAAGAAAGACTTCCACAGCCGTACAGGTCTTTTAAAATTGGTCGGTCAGCGCCGTAAGCTTCTTACGTACTTGAAAAAAACCGATATCCAACGTTATCGTGCTCTTATCGAAAAACTTGGATTACGCAAGTAATTTTTAGGGGGAAGGCATCTTCCCCTTTATCTTAGCAGTCGTGTAACGGAGGGTCCGTGAAAAGGACCGATCACTTGGTATTTTTCACGGAATCTCCTTACACAGGAGAAAAAAAATGAGTTTATTAGATTGTACTCGCGTTACCGCCACAGTCGGCGGTAAAGAAATTATTTTGGAAACCGGCAGGCTCGCCCGTCAAGCCGCCGGCGCTATTTGGATACAATGCGAAGGAACAGTATGTTTTACCACTGTTTGCGAAACCCCGCTCGATACGCCGAAAGACTTTTTCCCCCTTACGGTTGAATATGTTGAGAAAATGTATGCGGCAGGTCGCATTCCCGGAAACTTCTTCCGCCGCGAAATCGGTCGTCCAAGCGATAATGAAACCCTTATTTCCCGCTTGATCGACCGTCCTATCCGCCCATTGTTCCCAAAAGGATACGGCAACGAAGTGCAGGTTTTGGCGCAGGTTTTATCCGTTGACGGCAAAAACATGCCTGATGTGCAATGCATAACAGCCGCTTCCGCCGCCCTTTGCGTTTCCCACATTCCTTTTGACGGTCCTATCGCTGGAGCGAGACTCGGACGTGTCAACGGAGAATTTGTAATCAACCCGATCATTCAGGAATTGGAAGAAAGCGACCTCGACCTTGTTTTCGCGGCTTCTGAAACCGCTGTCGTCATGGTTGAAGGCGAAGCGAAATTCGTTCCCGAAAATGTCATCATCGAAGCTCTTGAATGGGGACACAAAGCAATTCAGCCTCTTATCGCAGCCCAAAGGGAACTTGCGGAAAAAGCAGGCAAAGCGAAAGTTCCTTTCACGCCAAAAGAAGATGATGAAGCCTTATACGCCCATGTTGAAAAATTGGCTCTCGATGCCGGCATGGCTGAAGCGCTTCGCGTTGTCGACAAACTGGAACGCAAAGACGCCCGCAAAAAAGTGAAGGACACTGTCAAAGAAGCTATGCGGAACGACCCGGCTTATGCCGACAATGAAGAGGCGATGGGCGAGGTCGGCGTTATTTTGGAACATTTGGAAAAGAAAATCGTACGTCAGCGTATTTTGAAAGAAGGCACGCGTATCGACAACCGCGACACCAAAACCGTCCGTCCCATTGAAATTGAAACGAGCGTCCTTCCAAGAACCCATGGTTCAATTATTTTTGCCCGCGGCGAAACAAAAGCCCTTGTCGTCACGACCCTGGGCGCAAGTTCCGACGAATTGCGCACGGACGGCATCAACAGCGGCGATGAAGTAAAACAATTCATGCTCCATTACAATTTCCCGCCTTTCAGCGTCGGCGAAGTGAAATCTTTGCGCGTGTCACGCCGTGAAATCGGACATGGACACCTTGCGGAACGCGCCTTGAAAGCGATTATCCCAAGCCAAAGTGAATTTCCGTTTACCGTACGTGTTGTTTCCGAAACCGTGGAATCAAACGGTTCTTCTTCCATGGCTGCCGTTTGCGGCGGCTGTTTATCCCTCATGGACGCCGGCGTGCCGATCAAAACCCCTATTGCCGGCGTTGCAATGGGACTTATCAAAGAAAATGACGAATATCTCGTACTTACCGATATTTTAGGCGATGAAGACGCCCTCGGCGATATGGATTTCAAGATCGCGGGCAGCGCTGACGGTATCACAGCCGTACAAATGGACATAAAAATCAACGGATTGCCCACAGACGTTATGGCGCGCGCCATGGCACAGGCAAAAGAAGCCCGTTTGCATATTTTAAACATCATGCTTACGGCTCTTCCTTCCTATCGCAAAGAATTATCACAATATGCCCCCCAATATGCCCAACTTACCGTAAATCCTGATACAATCCGCATGATTATCGGTCCCGGAGGCAAAAACATCAAAGCAATCACCGGGGCTACCGGTGCAACCATCGACATTGACGACAGCGGCGAAATCAGCATTTTCGCTCCTACCAGTGAAGCAATGGAAAAAGCCAAAGAAATGGTGCTCTATTACGACCAAAATGCGGAACTTGGCAAAAACTACACTGCAAAAGTCCGCCGTATTTTGGAAATCGGCGCTATTGTCGAACTCCTGCCTAATGTCGAAGCTCTTGTGCATATCTCACAGCTTGACGTCAACCGCGTTGAAAAAACCGAAGATATCGCTCACCTTGGCGAAGATATGCTTGTTAAAGTCATTGAAATCAACGGCGATAAAATCCGTGCCAGCCGTAAAGCCGTGCTTTTGGAAGAACAAGGCATCGAATGGAATCCTGAAGATACCGCCCGTCCTCCCAAAAGAGAACGCGGAAACAGAGAACAAAGGGGCGACCGTCACGACAGAAAACCGCGCCGTGACCGTGAACCAAGAGATTAATAACAAATAAAACAAAATAAAAACCAATAATGACAGAATATCGCATTGCTTTATTCTGTTATTATTTTAAGGAAGCAAAATGGAAAAACCCAAAATAAGCATACTCTCGTTAAGTGCAAAAAATAAAAGCTCATATTTTTCATATCTGTTCGGACAAGTCAAATATCGCATAAAAATCTTTTTTTATGCCCTTACGCGTCAGCAATTCAAAAAAAATAGCAATATTGAAAAATTAGCGGAATTGAAACTGACAAAATGCTGCAAAGTGCTGCGTCATCCCGCAGTTTTTAAAAGCCTTATCCGCGGCTTGACCGCATTGGATGTGCCTTTTGCTTTCAGCGGCAAACAGCACTCCGACACCAATATATATATATATATTGATTTGGCTTGATAATATAAACGACCTGCAATGGCTTGCAAAAATAAAACAAGAAAGAAACATTAAAATCCTCGCTGTTCCGACTGCCTATCAAATACGGGAATATCATCCGCTCCGTTATCAAGAAATCAGACAACGCTATATTGATACCATCGACATTCATCTTACGGCTTCACAATTTGAAACCGACTGCCAAAAAGAACAAATCAATGCTGCCAAGCTGAAAATTTGGTGGTCCGGTGTCGCGTTAGGTAAAAATAACCCGATACTTGGAAATAAAAAATGCATTTGCTATGTTAAAGCAATACCTCTTGATACTGCTTTGATAACTGAAATAGAAAAATTGGGAATCCAATGTTCCGTTATTCATTATTATCAAAATATGAATTATAATTATTTTGACTGGAAAGAAAAACTGCAGGATGTCGATTTAGTCGTTATTCTTACCGACATCCAAGAAACGCAAGGCATCGCTTACTTCGAAGCATGGGCGGAAAACAAGCCCACCATACACCCAAAAGGACTTTGCCCGTATTCTTCCAACGAAACAAGTTTGGAATATGCCAGCATGGAAGAACTTTTTGAAATTCTCAAGCAATACACGCATGATCCGAAAAAATTCTTAAAACAATTCAATCCTTATGAAGCAGTAAAAAACAACTATACTGACGAAATTTCCGTGCAAAATTTATTAACCATCATCAGTGAGCTAAAAAAGACAAAATAAAAATTTGACAATAACACCCCGTTAAGACGAGATAAAACCAAAGAAGAACTTAAACAAAAAAAATTGGGACCATCTCATTTTCTTACGATATAAACTGCGATATTATAACCGGCTGAGGAAGAACTTTTTCAAAAATTGAAAAAAACTAAATAAATTCTCTATTCCAAAATAGTCCGAATAAAGCAATTAACTATATTGATTACAAAAAACACTTATCACAGCCAGCTATATTGCAGGCAGCTTTCGTTTTGCGAAATTTCACCCTTTGCGGCAGTCGTTGGTAAAGAATAATAAGCCTTACGGGCGGCGACGATGGTTACAAAGCAAAATCATTAACATAACCGTATTCGTTTTATATATAATATACAAAAATAACAGCGTTAACTGTGGCAAAAGCGCCAGCCCTCTGCCGAGAAAGAGTGAAACCGGGGCTTGTTTAGGGGAGAGTACCAAAACCATGTTATCCCCTGCAATGGGATTATTTCCTATTATGCTTATAATCCCACGGAGAAAGAGGATTTTTTTCCTGCCATAAGCCTTGCCGCGAATTTACGGCTTCTTCCTGCACATGCTGCCAGCCTATGCAGAGAATAATATCCTCGCAAAACTGCGGATAAACCCATGCGAAACCGTTCCTGATCAAATCTTCCTGCAAA
>ERZ778495.2337-NODE-2337-length-10924-cov-5.126415_pt1 | contig 10924 bp, 8 predicted proteins | sample MGYA00433100_ERZ778495 | MGnify/ENA primary metagenome ERZ778495 (study PRJEB29527, sample SAMN07138962) | mouse gut metagenome | material: feces | host: mouse | place: China:Nanjing | collected 2016-01-25 ...
TCCTCCAATATAAATCCATTATTTACCGCCCACATAAAAATAAATACGCCACACAGACTTATTATACTTCCAATAATAAATACAACTGTACTCACCCTATCAGATGTTGAGATTCCGACAGCCAAAATTTGATTTAGCCGATTGCCTTTCAAACATTTTATATAAAACATCCCTCCCAATATACAACACAATATAACATTGCATAACATCAGAGTTTTAAGTCCGAATACTGCATGATTGCCGATTATATTTACCCAATAAAATAAAACACCCATTGAGATACCGGTTAAATACATGTAAATGGCAAACAATATCATGCACATAGACATAAACACGGGCATATCTCCATTTCCAACACATGTTTGAAAGCGGTAACAACAGACAAATAATTTCTTTAAAAACCCTATCATCGCTTGCCTCCTTTTCTGTTAATCAGCCAAATGATGCCACCCCAAAACAACACATTTGCGCTGACCAACAAGATATTGGTCAGTGTGTCTGGCGAGTCGAAGCAGAATATAAGGCTGAACATGAATAAGAACATGACAACAGCCGATGCTATGAATTTACCAATCTGATCCATCATTCGCCATATTTCTTCTTCAGATATTTTCTTAATTTTGGAGAATCTTTACCCTGATACACGCGGTTGCGATCAAAAACGGTCCAACTGTCGCCATCCGGAAAATCTATCTTCTCAAAGCTGGTAGCATCCGCACCGGGTATAATGGAATCACGACAGAACACGTGTTTGTCATCTTTTCCATAATTAAAGTCAGGATGTGTTCCTCCGGCATAAGATGTTACAGTAACAGGACTAAATGTCTTAGGATTTGCGCCTACAACTAATTTGTTATGCCACCATACATTATTCTTATCTTTATACCAATTGTCGGAGATATGCTCGAATGTTGCGACATCTGCATCCGGCAATATATGGAAGTCTGAATCATATATATTTATTCCGTCAGAATACATCAATCTTCCTAATTGAGTAAGTTTAGTGTAATCTTTTATTTGTGTCGGTTTCTCTTTCTGATAGGCTCTATGTTTATCTTGTCCTACATAGAAACCCACCTCCTTGAATGTCTCCGGATCAGCACCCGGAATCTCCGTCCCCATAAAGAATACTCTATGTTTATCAGCTGCGTAACTCCCTGACTGAATCGGTATCTGCGCGTCAATGGGATGGAATGTGGCATAATCAATGTCGGCAATCGTATCACCATCAAGGTAATAACCGTTGTATTTGTCCTTTGCCCATTTCGTCGTCCAGCTATCCTCGTCCCCCAACAGCATGAACGTCTCCTTATCACGAACATTCAACGCCTCTCCTCTCCAGAAATAATCATTCGCATCTTCGGCAAAATAATAGGTATGAACCTTAAAAGTCGCAGGGTCGGCATTCTCCACTACAGCTCCATCAAGATAGACGTGTCGATTGTCTCCCGCATAGCATTTCCTGAAAATCCGGAATGAACTGCCGTCAGCACCATCTATTATATCACCCCGATAGAACGCGTGTGTCTTATCGCGGCCATAATCATCGTTCAGCACCTCAAATGTCTTCGGATCGGCATCAACTCTGCGTGAATTATGTCCGTTGCCCTCGTTCCATGTATGCCATGTCACTTCCTTGCCGTCGTTCTTATATCCGGCTGAGCATGAAGCGAAAGTCAGCAATAAAAAAGTTACTGAGATAAGAATGATTGAATTTATTGATGCAGACTTATAGTTCATAGCTTACCGACATTTAGGGTTATCACAGACATTCGGCTTTGCGCCCGGACATTATCTTAGAGAGCAAAGCCAACACACATAATCAATATCTTGTAGAATGCTGCCATACGCAAAGTTAGCAAAATTAATCGACATTCGATGTGACAAATGTCCCAAAATGGCATAAAAATCAGTGCAGTGCGATGTTTTTTTAAACATCCCCCGCATTCGAAGGTATCGGCAGCAATTTCAGCATGGCGGAGTCACCCACTGAAGCATGAATCTTATCTTAGAGGTTGTTTAATACATCTGATAATCAAACGTCAGTACCTGAAATTCAGTGCGGCGGTTGATCTGGTCGGCTATCTCCTGGTCGGCTTCGGGAAGACTGAGGATATAGGCCTCGTCAAGCACCTGGCCTTCGGCAAACTGCGGATACTCCCTGGCTATGCGCTTGGTCACGGTCTTGGGCCGCGACTCGCCGTAGCCCTGCGCCTGCAGACGTTCGGGAGCTATGCCCGACTCTATGAGATAATCCACCACACTCTTAGCCCTGCGCTGCGAGAGCGATATGTTATACTCATCGGTGCCATGACGGTCGGTATGCGACGCCATCTCTATCGTGATGTTGGGATTATCGCGCAGCATACCCGCGAGTTCATCAAGAGCCGTGCGCGACTCGGGGCGCAGCGTTGCCTTGTCGAAATCATAAAATATATTCTCAAGTATATTGGGCTTGGAAATCGACGCCAGGATAAAGTCTATGCCATACTCGGCATCCTCCTCGGCCGTATCGGACGTAAACTCCTGCCGGGCGTTAAGATACCCCTTGGCCCCGGCGAGCATCACGTAGCTCACTCCGCGTTCGAGCGGAAAAGAGAACGAGCCGTCAGGCTTGGCAAAAGCCTTCTGATTGGAGCCGTCATTGCCCACTATACGTATGATGGCATTGGCCACCGGCTCCTCGTCCTTGTCAAGCACCCAGCCCGAAATCTGCACTTTCAGGTCAGGAAGCTCGAAAGAATATATGTGGTCATAGCCTCGGCCGTCGCCGCGGTTGGAACTGAAATAGCCCGACTCGCGTGAGGGCGAGGCATAAGTGATGCCGAAATCGTCGCCCTCCGAATTGATAGGCGCACCCATATTCTCAACGAGCCAGCCGCCCGACGGGGTGAGCGTGGCACGGAATATATCGAGCCCACCCAGGCCGGGATGCCCGTCGGAGGCAAACATCATTATCGAATCGGTAAGCATATAGGGAAACACCTCATCGCCCGGCGTATTGATAGCCTCGCCGAGATTCTCGAGACTGCCGGCCCGCTCGTGCAGATTGATACGCCACAGGTCTTTGCCCCCGCATCCGGGCATATCGGAGGAAAAATAGAGCCACTCGCCCGACGGGCTCACCGCCGGATGTCCGTATGACGACAATGTGTCGGCCGTAATCTCCAGCTTGACAGGCGCGCTCCACTGCGCATCAGAGCGGCGCGATGTGTAGATCTCCGTGCCCGTGTTGGACGACGGCTTGCGTATGGCCCGAGTGAGATACATCGTCGAACCGTCGGGCGAAAAAGAGCATATCCCCTCGTCCCACTCCGAGTTAAGCTCACCCTCCACCGGGTCGGGACGCTGCCATGCTCCAAGCTCGTTTTTGCGCGCCATCCATATGTCGCCGCGCTTCATGCCCGTAATCTCACTGCGGGCCGTGCCCTTGACTTTCTCGTTGGTAGTGGTAAAATAGAGCACATCGCCGTTAAACATCGGCGCGAAGTCCGAGCGGCGCGAGTTGAACAGAGTGGCGTTGCGCACCACATATCGCGTCTTATTTTTCTTCAGCTCGGCAGCCTTGCGCGCGCCGGCCAGTTGTCGCGCGGCGTTAGCATCGGTCGGGTACAGCGCGAGATACTCCTCATAAGCCTTGACAGCCTGCGGATAGGCCCCCTGCCCGTGGAGCGACTGAGCCAGACGCAACACTATCGAACTGTCGGGATAACCATAACGCAGAGCATTCTGATAGGCAGCCGCGGCGCGGGCATCCTGTCCAAGCCGACTGTGACACTCGGCCATCTTGTATGCCACCTCCGCGCGCTGCGCACGCTGCTCGCGAGGCTTGAGTTTATTGTAAATCTTCCTGTAAGTCTTGGCCGCGTCAAAATACTCTCCGCGCTCCATCTGCTCGTCGGCCACACTCATCTTAGCCCCGTTACACGAACTCATGACCAGCCCGAGGGCCAATACATATAATATATAGGATATATGCGATATGCGTTTAATACGTTTCATCCGTTATGACATGACTTTACAAATAATTAACGCTCCCGGCCCCCTTAAATTGTAAAATCGGCCGAATTATTATCGAACAATCACCCTCCCCACGGCGTCTTACATTAAACTTTAATTCTCTCAGTTATGAAAAAGGTGTTTATATCCATGATGATGAGCGTCGTAGCTGTGATGGCGTGGGGTTGCTCGACCGACCACGACAGCGACGACCGTTACGACGCCTCAATCCGACTGTCAGAGCTTCCGGACACAGCCCGTGAGTTCATCGCCAAATATTATCCCGGAGCGAAAATTCTTAAGATCGACCGCGAAGGCACTGTCGCCACCACGGCCTATGACGTCGAGTTTACCGACGGAGCCGAAGTAGAGTTTGACGCCACAGGTCTCTGGACCGATGTCTCAGCCCCCAAAGGCAAAGCCATCCCGACAGGCATAGTGCTTCCGGCCATTGACCAATACGTCTCGGGCTACTATCCCGGCGCGGCTATCAACGAGATAGAACGCATCATCCCCTCGGGCTACGAAGTGGACCTCACCAACCGTCTGGAGCTAATCTTCACTCAGGACGGCACATTCCTCTCGAGCTACGACTGATATTCTGAAATTTTCACAATAGATCTATGCGCAACCCCTCGTTGGCAAGTACGGTGGCGGGAAACACCTCCACAGCTTCGTCAAGGAGGGGTTGCTCGCCTTGCAGATAACGCTTGGAAAAATGACCGATGACAAGCCTCCCCGCACCGGCCTCGCGCGCAATCTCGGCAGCCTGACGCGCCGTCGAATGGCCGCGCTGAAAAGCCGTAGCCTCAAGCGACGAATGATAGGTAGCCTCGTGATACACCGTGTCGACACCTCGGATGTCGGCCGCCACACGGGGGTCATACATAGTGTCGCTGCAATAGGCATAGCTTACGCTCGGGTCAGGAGGTGTGGTCAGACGCTCGTTGGCTATGACAGTGCCATCGGGAGTCACATAGTCAGCCCCCTGCTTGATTGACGCCAACTGAGAGACAGGTATGGAATAAAACTTCACCATATCCCCCCTGAGGTGACGCATCTTGGGCTTCTCGCGAAACAAAAAACCCGTGCATGCTATGCGGTGATAGAGCGGAAAAGTCTCGACAGTCAGCCCCGAATCTTCATATATCACCCTCCGCTCGCCCGGATTGATGATGTCATAGACTATCTCAAACGAACTCTGGCGGTTGAAAAAATCCATCCACGTTTTCAGCAATGCGGCACCTTCGCGAAACACGTGTATCGTCACCTTACCCTGCACACCGTGGAGCGACATGGTCGACAGCAGCCCCGGCAACCCGAACACATGGTCGCCGTGAAGATGCGAGATAAAAATGTGGCCCAGACGCGAAAACTTCAGCCCCATACGCCGGAACGACGACTGCGCACCCTCGCCACAATCTATCATAAACAGTTTGTCGCGGAAGTCCACCACCTGACACGAAGGCTGATGGCGCGCCGACGGCGTAGCCGACCCGCAGCCCAATATATTGACCTGAAACTTTGCCATAATACAAAAGTACAACAAAATTCATAGATACAAAAGGGGGATACAAAAGTTTCAAAAGGACATAAGAAACATAAGTTTTTAATTTTCTAAAAGTAGAGTCAACATAATCACTACTCTCTAAAAACAAAAACTTATGTTTCTTATGTCTTTTTGAAACTTTTGTATCCCCCCTTTTCGTATCCCCCTATTGTATCTTAAAAATAAAAGCGGCACCCCGCCCCTCCCGGGGAAGAATGCCGCACCTTCCAATAATCAAAATAAAACCTAACTTATGATGGGTTTTACTTTGTTGCGGTAATGATAACCACTCGGCTCAGCGAGGGGTCATCGAAGAACATGTTGCCTACGCCTCCACTCCAAGATACCTCGAGGCGATCGGCAGCGATGCCAAATTCGTTTACAAGATAGTCTCTTACTGACTGTGCACGCTCACGGCTCAACACCTCATTGATATCGGCATTGCCCGTAGCCTTGTCGGCATAACCGATCACCGAAAAGCGCGATTTACTGTCAGACTTTCTGATCATCTCGGCCACCATTTCGAGCTGTGCGCGGTCAGCGTTTGACAGCGAGCTGACATTGATTGGGAAGTAGATGATATAATTGCCGTTGGCATTAACCACAGTGTTGTGCTGCACGATCTGGCCGGCCTTCTCACGCTCGAGTTTCTCATTGGCAGCGATGAGTTCGGCCACCTGACGGCGCAGGTCATTGACAGCCGCATTGTCATACTCCACCACCTTGAGCACGCGGGTCTTCCAGCCACGGGGTGCGAAACGATATGTCACGCCGGCTGTCACGCTCAGCATGGCATCAAAAGTGCGGCGTCCGATCTCTCCGTCAAGATCATCGTTGGTAATCATCGCGCGCAGGTCGAGATTGATATCGATGGCCTTGCCTACGTGAAACATGTTGAACACACCCACATTACCTATCACAGTGTTCTGATGGGGATTGTCATATACATGGCCCCAGCCTACACCGATATAGGGGGCACAGCCATACACTCGTGTGGGCTTGTAGCCGCCAATTATATTGGTCAGGTCAAACATCATGTCGGCATGCAGGGTGAAGAAATTAAACTTCTGCTGGCACAGGAAACCGTAAGGATTGGTATACTTGCCAGGGACCTCCTTGCCGGTATTGTAGATACCGCCGTTGGGGTCGCCCCATGTCTGGGTGGCACCTTTGCCCGACAGTCCGCTATACATGAGGCGCACTCCGATGGAGGGTGAGAACCACTTGCCCACGGCTATGTCGAGAGCCGGTGACAGACGGTCGCCAAACGAGGCCTGACGGTCATGGTCGCCAAAGAATATCTGACCGCCCACTCCGGCACTGATAAACCAGTTGCTCTTGAAGTCGGTCTTCATCTCCGTGATGGTCTCGCTGTAAGACTCGGCCACCATGGCCTCATCCACACTCTGCGCATACACGCCCGTAGCGACGAGCGAAACCGCCGCTGTCAAAATGTACTTTTTCATTTGGTTTATAATTATAATAGTTAAATGAATCAAATGTCATATATGTAGTATCCCCCCCTACTCTCTTACGCATCTTACCGCAAGAGCAGAGCTACGTTTCAGAATATTGTTAACTTGAACCTGATTGTAACTATTGGAAATATTAGAATTATTATTTTCCACATAAGACGACATGCTAATGCACAACGCTCTGCGCTCTCCACTTTTCGGATCGGCAGGATTACTGTACCAATATCGGCCTGTTTTAGTCACACTTGAAAAGTATGCTCGTTTATTGCCGTTGCCTGTATATATTGTCACAGGCAAATAATATCCGTCCCGGGCACCGTTTTGCGGAAACCAAATGCCTTCGGTATCAGACTCATTGGCCATGAAATAGTAACCGTTGTCATATTTGATATAGTTCAGACGATCAAGACGGGCCGCATTGACGGCACTGGTGTTACTTCCGTTCTCATTTTTTACAAAATAAGTGAATGTCTGGCTATTGGCCACACGATAGCCGACAGGTGACGGGTCATAGATAGTCTTTACATCCGTGAAACTTTTCTCATCAGAAGCCTGCTCTACGGCAAAATTGGTATTTCCCCACAAGTAAAGATTCTCAATATTAAGCCAATCATCACAGCTTTCAATCGTAGTCATCTGCATTGGATTACGCACACCATATTCTATTGTAGCTTTGCCTCTATCGGCCGATGTAAAACGATTGATAAATCGATAACAGCGTGTGGCGGCATCATCGGTTGTTATTTCCTGACCATTCACATATATTATTGAATCAGAAGATACAGGATCCTTGCGTCCCCACTGATACAGAACACCATATGCAGACTTATCGGAGCGGTCACCGAGATTGCGACTCATTACCGTGTACCTATGTCCTTTATAATTAGTTAATTCTACATCATTAGGAAGTGTGTCTCCAACACCCCATATATGCCAGCTCCAAAGTATATCACCAGTCGCATCAGCACCGCTGTAAACTGCAATTACCGCATTGCCAACATTACCGGTTGTGGTATAATACACACGTCCGTCGCGCAATTCAATATCTGAAATAAATCCCTGCACATCCTCCCACAACAGGCTCGCCGAGCGAGGTGTTATTGTCGCGTCATCCGTGTGAAATCCTGCTCCGGGGATAATGCCTTTCTGACCATTGCCTATCACCGTAGCCTTAAAGTCATGAACACCGGCCGAAGTAACCATATAGCAGTTGGCAGTCTCTTCTTCCGGTTCGACAGGTATCTCATCTATCACAACATCGTCACCAAAGAGACTAAGGTCAACATTGAATGTATATACCGAATTGGACTCAAAGTCATATGCTATATGTTTGGTGACTGTAGCAGTATGTTTGTCTGTGGTCACGATTATCTTTACTTCATCGTCTTCCTTGAAATCAGGAGCACACGTCATATACGCGCTATATGTCTTGCCGGGTTCCAATTTCGGCGTATCTGTCCATAAGAGTGTCACGCTATTGGACATATCACCTGTAAAACTATACTTGCCGTTATTCAAATCAAATGTAAAATCTCCGGCCAACACTCGTTGTGACGGCAGTTCAATTGTCACACTTCTGAGAGTCTCGTTTTCAATCGTTGTCCCTGTGACATTGACATTGACACACAGTAGTGAAAATATGTGATTGAAATCAAACTCGTTATCAGCACCCTCACGAGGAATACCATACTTATAGTCTCCCTCTATGCGTCGTGTCTGCGAGTCGTAATGCTGAACTGACGGTAATGCACCTTTTACCGCAGTGGACTGACATGCATCATTATCAGGGCTATAAGGATAATAGGCCAACAGTGGAGCATCACAGTCTCCCGTAAATGTCGTGCGACCTAAAGGCTGCGTTGAGTTTGATGTAAATTTTTTGTTATTGACACCGTTGCTATAGACGCCTATGGCATCTCCGGGCATCCATAATATTCCGACATGACCGCCGGTATAGGTTGTAGGATCAATTGCTGTACGCGAATTATCAGACGTTCCGTTTATATTGGCTATGATAGTAGTGACATTGCCGCATACGTTACTTGACATCTCGTCAGTTTTGTCGCATGAGATAAATGCAACCGTCATTGCCGAGCATAATGTGATATATTTTAGATTCTTCATCTACTGGTATTATTGGTAGGTAAGAATCGGGTCACAACTCCGACGGAGTCTGTATTCACGGGAGCCGTGACCCGATAGATTAATGATTATTTCAGAGGACTGAGTCCGTTTTTGCTATTAGAAAATGATGAATTGGTATTGTCCTGCACATTGCTCGACGGAGTGGCACTGTTGCCCGAAGCACGGTTGAGCATGAATGCTGCATTGTTGTTGATGATAGCGCGAATCAGGTCGGCCGACTTATATTTGTCTTCCTCTCCGGTGGGTGGGATAGCATAATTCATAAATACAAGGCCCAGAGGACAAGGCATACGGTCTGGTTTTGAAATTGCTGTAAGAAGGTAAGGGTTAAGCTCTTGGGCAAGATTCTGACAGCCGCTGACATTATTGGACACATAGTAACCGCCAATCGCACACTCATAGAAAGTGCGGTGCAAGCCGCCCTGATAGTTCTGATATGCAATAGCATTCATAGCATCAATGGCTTTTTTACGATCTTGAAGTACTGAACTGTTACTTACCATTTCAAGCTCGGTATAGCACCATCTCAAGTCGGTTGTCGGCCCAGTAGCACCATCGCCATAAGGTGCGACAGGTTTACCCCATTGCAGATTGACAGTAAGAGGTTGTGCACCACTACCTTCCATCCAACGAGAGAACAATGCAGGAGTATTGCCTGTCCAACCAAAACCCTCGTTCTCATTATTGTTAGTATCATTGGTATTTATCTTTACAATTACCTGGCCCTGAACATCCCTAATCGTTGTATTAGCTGTTACAGGGGTTGTATAAAGCACCTTCTTTCCGGTCGTCTTATTATCTGTAGCCGCAAGTCGAACAAGACACGATTCTACCGCAACAACCCATGCCTGAGCAGTAGTCAATGTCATCGAGCCGGTATATGTTACCACCGGTTCGGAAGATGTCCACGGATCATCATCACTGAATACTCCACTGGTATCCCATGTGATATTAAAAATACCGCTTCCATTAAGAGTTTGGCCTGTTTTTGTTCGGGTTTCAGTAATCGTGACAGTCCGGCACGGCACAGTAACATTTCGTGAATAAGGACACTCATAACCAAATTCAAAGAACATAAAGCCCTCCTTATTCATTGTCTCGGCAAGAGAGATCAGAGCATCCGAGAAAGATTCGGATGGATTACTTGTTGCTGATGTCACATTTCTTGTACGGTAGAGTCGTAATGCCACCTTCGGCATCTGCTGATAAGTTGTAGTACGAGTCTGTGTGACTGTCGCATTTGTCAGAGTATATGATCCCCCACTACCACTACTTTGCGTTCCGCCTGAGACTACGGTATTGGGATTTCCCGTCTTTTCATACATATGCTCATCATAATAATCCATAGTGCTTGCATTATTGGATGTAAGCCGAGTTTTGAAATTCACATCAGTGTAAGGAATCGTGCCACCAAGAGTGTGTACCTCAAAAGCACGGATACCGGCATTGTACTGATCGGCAAGCGAAGCCGAACCTTGATTATTTGAACTTGACGAGTGCCATGTTCCGGGGATTGAAAGCTCGGAAATATAGATATTGGGGTCGAGCTGGCTGATCCAGTGGGCAAAATCAAACTCGGCACCACGCACGTGGAAATATCCAAGTTTCACAGGATGAATTTTACCGCTGACCATATCGTTGTCACCAAGATTCTGAATATATTCACCGCAGTCGGTCATAATACGTATGCGGAGTTGATTCAGAGGGTGTTTCATAACAAATGTTAAGCCAAAGTGGGTGTATTTTCATTTAAATT
>ERZ778495.2343-NODE-2343-length-10915-cov-4.796501_pt1 | contig 10915 bp, 6 predicted proteins | sample MGYA00433100_ERZ778495 | MGnify/ENA primary metagenome ERZ778495 (study PRJEB29527, sample SAMN07138962) | mouse gut metagenome | material: feces | host: mouse | place: China:Nanjing | collected 2016-01-25 ...
GGGCGGCGCCCCTGCCAACGCTATGGTCCCTCAGGTATCGGTGGTTGAAATTCAGCCTGATACAAGGGCGCAAACCACAATTCTTCAAGGAAGAACAGCTCCTTTCCTTGTTGCTGAAGTTCGTCCTCAGGTTTCAGGCATTCTGCAAAAGCGTCTGTTTAAAGAGGGCGAGGAAGTCAAAGAAGGCCAACCGCTTTATCAGATTGATCCGGCGGTTTATAAGGCTGCAGTCGAAAGCGCAAAAGCTGAAGTTGAAAGAGCCAAATCTTTGGTCATGCAGACTCGCAATAGTGCGAATCGCTATGCGCAGCTTGTTAAGACTGAAGCAGTGAGCAAACAGATGAACGAGGATGCTCAGGCAGCCTACAAGCAGGCGCAGGCTTCTTTGCTCGCTGCCCAGGCTCAGCTTAAGAATGCTGAGATTAACTTCGGCTATACCACGATCACTTCACCGATTACTGGAAAGATCGGTCGTTCTCTTGTGACGCCCGGCGCACTTTTGAGCGGCTATCAGGCCAACAACATGGCAGTCGTTCAGACGCTTGACCCGATTTATGTCGATGTCAATGAATCGAGCCGTGATCTTCTGAAGCTGAAGAAAGAGATTGCCGAGGGCCGCATCAAAGTGAATGAAGGTGCCATTCCCGTCTCTCTGACTCTTGAAGACGGAAGTGTCTATCCTCTTGAAGGCAAACTTGAACTTTCAGAAGTTTCTGTTGATGAAGGTACCGGAACAATCACACTCAGAGCGGTTTTTCCGAACCCTAATCAGACACTGCTCCCCGGTATGTATGTTCGCACGAAGCTTCCGCAGGGTCTGCGTGAAAATGCGATTTTTGTTCCGCAACGCGCAGTGCTTCGTGAATCCAACGGCTCTCCTTACGTCTATGTTGTTCAGGACGGAAAGATCGCCATTAAGAAAATTAAGACAATTAAGACTGAAGGTACTGACTGGCTTCTGGAAAGCGGACTGGAGCCCGGCGACAAGGTCGTCATAGAAGGCCTGCAGCGCATTCGCCCCGGAGTTCCGGTCAACATCGTTCCGACTATGGCCGAACAGGCAGCTCAGCAACAGAAGAAGTAACCGCAGGGTAGCAAGATGGCAAAGTTTTTTATTAATCGTCCGATTTTTGCTTGGGTGATTGCAATTGTGATCATGCTTGCCGGCACACTCTCGATTCTAAATTTGCCGGTTTCCATGTATCCGCAGATTGCTCCGCCTCAGGTGAGTATTTCCGCAACCTATCCGGGTGCATCTGCCAAGACTATTGAAGATACTGTCGTTCAGATTATTGAACAGAAGATGACTGGTCTTGACGGGTATCTGTACATGAGCTCAACCAGTGAGTCGAGCGGAAGAATCAATATTACGCTGACTTTCGCTGCCGGAACCAATCCCGATATGGCTCAGGTTCAGGTGCAGAACCGATTGGCGCAGGCACAGTCCTCGCTGCCGGAAGTGGTCCAGCGACTTGGTATTACCGTTATCAAGACGACCGCGAGCTTTCTGAAAGTTGTCGGTCTGACGTCTAAGAGCGGCAAGGTTTCTGAAGCCGAACTCGGCGACTATTTGGTCTCGCGAGTGCAGGAGCCGCTGAGTCGTGTTGAAGGTGTCGGTGAAGTTCAGGTGTTTGGTTCGGCCTTTGCGATGCGTATCTGGCTGAATCCGGAAAAGCTCTATGAATACGGATTGACACCGTCGGATGTGACAGCCGCGATTCAGGCACAAAACGTTCAGATTTCTTCCGGTCAGGTGGGCGGTCTGCCAGCTGCCAAAGGGACGGAACTGAACGCGACCATTACTTCGAGTTCGCTCCTAGAGACGCCTGAGCAGTTCGGCAATATTTTTCTGAAGACTCAGTCGAGTGGAGCTCAGGTATTCCTGAAGGATGTCGCCCGAATTGAAAAAGGCCCGCAGATGTACGAGGCGACAGCCTTTTTTAACGGTAAACCTTCTTCAGCTATCGCAATTAAGCTTGCTTCCGGCGCAAATGCTTTGAGAACTTCCGAGCTCGTCGACGAGAAGATGAAAGAGCTCTCGCAGTACTTCCCGCAGGACTACGAATACATTATTCCGTTTGACACTACTCCGTTCGTTCGTATCTCCATTAAGGGCGTGATTCAGACGCTGATGGAAGCGATTGTGCTGGTGGTTCTGGTTATGTATCTTTTCCTTCAGAACTTCCGCGCGACACTTATTCCGACGATTGCTGTGCCGGTGGTTGTACTTGGTACGTTCGGTGTACTCGGAGCTATGGGCTACTCGATCAACATGCTGACGATGTTCGCCATGGTGCTCGCGATCGGTCTGTTGGTAGATGATGCGATTGTTGTGGTGGAAAATGTTGAGCGTGTGATGGATGAAGAGCGTCTCTCGCCGCATGACGCAACAGAAAAATCAATGAAGCAGATCACGGGTGCGCTGGTCGGTATTGCGATGGTGCTTTCTGCCGTGTTCGTTCCGATGGCCTTCTTTGGAGGCTCTACCGGTGTCATTTACCGTCAATTCTCTGTCACGATCGTGGCGGCAATGGGTTTGTCTGTACTAGTTGCTCTGACGCTGACTCCGGCTCTGTGCGCGACAATTCTTCGTCCGATTAAGCACGATAAAAAACAAACAGGTTTCTTCGGCTGGTTCAATCGCGTGTTTAATTCCGGCGCGCAGTCCGCGACACATGCCGTCGGCTACATGACCGGCCGATGGAAGCGTTTCATTGTGATTTACGGTGTCATTATTGCGGGCGTGGTTTTTGGCTTTTTAAAGATTCCGACTGCATTTATGCCGGATGAGGACCAAGGTTCTTTGATGGTTCAGATTACGCTTCCGGAAGGATCGACTCGCGAACAGACTCTTCCGGTCATTGAGCGAATGCAGAATTACATGCTGACGCAAGAGAAGGAAAATGTGGAAAGCGTGATGACGGTCGCAGGCTTTAGTTTGGCCGGTATGGGCCAGAATTCTGCCATGGCCTTTGTCAAACTGAAGGACTGGAGCGAGCGTAAGCGTCCGGACCAGAAGGCTCAGGCTATTGCCGCACGTGCCAATCGTACGCTGATGAGCTGGAAAGACTCCTTCGCGTTTGGTTTTGCGCTTCCGCCGGTTCCCGAGCTTGGTATGGCTGACGGTTTTGACCTTTATTTGCAGGATCTGGGGGGCGCCGGTCATGCCGCTCTGATGGATGCCAGAAATCAGATGTTGGGTATGGCTCAGCAGAATCCGCTGCTCTATAACGTGCGTCCGAACGGTAAGGAAGATGCGCCGCAGTTACAGCTCAATATTGACTTCAGCAAAGCCGCGGCGCTTGGAGTGAGCGTTTCCGCTGTCAATAGCGCGCTTTCTACGGCTTGGGGTTCGACTTACGTTAATGACTTCTATGACAACGGCCGTATTAAGCAGGTTTATGTTCAGGGCGACGCCGATTATCGTCAGAGACCCGAGGATTTAGACAAGTGGTATGTGCGCAATGATCAGGGCAAGATGGTTCCGTTCTCCGCTTTCAGTTCTGCTGAGTGGAAGTTCGGTTCCTCCAAACTTGAACGTTTCAACGGGTTAGGTGCAGTGAACATCCAGGGCGCGCCCGCTGCAGGATTTACGACCGGTCAGGCAATGCTGGCGATGGAAGAGATCGCCAAGAGTCTGCCTTACGGATTCGGACTTGCCTGGAACGGCATTTCTTTCCAGGAACGTCAGGCCGGAGCTCAGGCCGGAGCGCTTTACGCACTGTCTATTTTGATCGTGTTCCTCTGCTTGGCCGCGCTTTATGAAAGCTGGTCAATTCCGATTGCGGTCATTATGGTGGTGCCGCTCGGTGTTATTGGAGCGCTTGGTATGACCGGCGCATTCGGAATGAATAACGATATTTACTTCCAGGTTGGTCTTTTGACAACAATCGGTTTGGTTAGTAAGAACGCGATTTTGATTGTGGAGTTTGCTAAAGAGCTCCATGAGAAAGGCATGTCGATCGTAGAGGCAGCAGCTCAGGCCGTTAAGCTCAGACTTCGACCGATTCTGATGACCTCTCTTGCGTTCGGTCTCGGCGTTCTTCCGCTTGCTAAAGCGGCTGGCGCAGGTTCAGGTGCGCAGAACGCGATCGGTATCGGTGTTCTCGGCGGTATGCTTACGGGTACTTTCCTGTGTATTTTCTTCGTACCGCTTTTCTACGTATTGATTATTAAACTGTTTGGCGACAAGACGCATAAACCTCAGACCGACGGAGAATCCAAATGAGAATCATAAAAGTTACAACATTGGCTTGCGCAGTTCTGCTTGCGTCGGGCTGTACGATGGCGCCCAAGTATGAGCGTCCCGAAGCGCCGGTTGCTCAAACGTTCCCGAGCGGAGATGCGTATGCCGATGTTGAAAAAACGGCTGCGCCGCTGCCGCTTTGGGAGGATTTCATTACTAATCCCAAGGCTCGCCAGGTTGTTCGCCTCGCGCTTGAAAACAACCGAGATCTTCGTGTTGCGCTGTTCAATGTTGAAAAGGCCTATGCCGCTTACGGCATTCAGCGCGCGCAGCTTCTTCCGTCAGTTGCGGGCGGTTTAAACGAGACGGCGGGAAGAACTCCTCGTTCTGTTTCTGCGACTGGATCCGGCTATGTTTCTCACACCTATCAGGCCAATCTTTCATCCACCGCTTGGGAGCTTGATCTCTTCGGTCGAGTAAGGAGTCTCTCTGAAGCGGCATTACAGAGCTACTTTGCTGTAGAGGAAAACAGAAGTGCTGCACAAAATACGCTGATTGCCTCTGTGGCTAACGCTTGGATTAACCTTGGCGCGCAGAAGGAGCTTTTACGTCTGCAGAAGATTACGCTTGAGAGTCAGGAAAAGAGCTATAAGCTGATGGAGCAGAGTCACCGTCTAGGCGCAAGCTCGCTTCTTGAACTCGAGCAGGCCAAAACAACGGTTGCGACCGCAAGAGAAGCGGTCGCAAGCTACGAGCGCACAGTGGCTCAAGCGAGAAATGCATTGAATCTTCTCGTAGGCGCTGATGTGCCAGCGATGTTGGAGCCGGAAAAGCTCGAAGATGCGACGAACTTCGGAGCGATCGCTCCAGAAGGACTCTCAAGTGACATTCTTCTCAATCGACCAGATATTCGTGCGGCGGAAAATAATTTGAAAGCAGCAAATGCCAACATTGGCGCAGCTCGTGCAAACTTTTTTCCGAGAATTTCTCTGACGGCGGGCATCGGTTCCACGTCTCGTCATCTGAGTGATTTATTTGATGCCGGTACAGGTCTTTGGACATTTGCGCCTTCAATTTCACTTCCGATCTTTACGGGCGGAGCGAACTTGTCTACGTTGCGCCAGGCTGAAGCTCAGCAGAAGATCATGGTCGCGACTTACGAGCAGACCATTCAGCAGGCCTTTGCCGAAGTTAGTGACGCGCTTGCGACAGTAGGTACCGTGAAACAGCAGACTGCTGCGTTAAAAGATTTGGTGACGGCGACAGAACGAGCCTATACGCTATCTCAGAACCGTTACAAGAACGGTCTTGACGGATTCCTGACGGTTCTTGAAAGTCAGCGTCAGATGGTTGCAGCACAGACTAATTTCATCAGCGCTGAGTCTATGCGCCTGAGCAGCGGCATCAATCTTTACCGTGCGCTCGGAGGCGGAGCTGTTCGTGAAGAACAGACCGTCGCGGCAGCTTCTGTGAAGGGAGAGTCTTAATGGGCAGCCCTCTCAACTTAACACGTCAGGATGAGAAAAGACTGAAAATTCTCGCGGCTGCGGAGGAGACCTTTTTAGAAAAAGGTTTCCACGCTGCGAGCATGAGCGACATTGCTCGTAAAGCAGGCATCAGCACGCCGCATTTATATAACTTTTATGAGAATAAAGCGGCGATTGCGTTGTCAGTTCAGGAAAAGATGGCTGAAGAGACCTTCACGCTTTTGACCGGAGCAATGAATTCTGAACCGGAAGAGCAGGAAAAGTTTATCAAGCACCTGCTTGATCCTCGTCGAGCCTCGCTGACTCTGACGATGATGACGGAAGCGACTAGAAATCCTGTTGTCATGGAGCGTGTCGTTGAAAACGGCGAGAAACTCATGACTCAGCTTAGGGAGCACTATCACATTAAAGAGGATGACGAGGATCGACTTTTCCGTCTTGAGGTGTCGATGAGGCTGTTTCTTGGAATCAGCATTGGCAGCGTTTTTTGCGGAATCGTCGAAGGGGGAAAGCTTCGTAATATTCTTATGGAAATCAATCGTTGGCTCGTGGATAATAAATCTGAGACTAATTGTTTAAATGGTGAGGAGAAAACGAATGCTGTCTAGTCAGGAGCTCGTCCAATTTCGTCGTGATCTTCACTCCTATCCGGAGACCGGATGGTGTGAATTTGTGACAACTTTCAAGGTTGTCCAAAAATTGAGATCGTTTGGAATTGAACCTAAGTTTGGCCGTCAGATTATTAATCCGGAGTTTGTTGCAGGCCGCAATGAAAAGGCTGTAGAAGCGGCACAGAAGGCAGCGCTTGACAAAGGCGTTTCCGCAGAATTTCTGGAGCAGATGGGCGGTTATACAGGCGTACTTGCAACGATTGAAACTGGCCGTCCCGGCCCCGTACTTGCCGTTCGATTCGATATGGACTGTGTGGACGTACAGGAAGCTCTGGAAGCAGGCCATAGACCGTTTGATGAAGGCTGGGCCAGCACCAACCCGGGCCACATGCATTCCTGTGGGCATGATGGTCACACAACGATGGGTATCGGCCTTTGTTCTTGGCTTGTTGAGAACAAGGATAAGTTGTGCGGTACGATCAAGGTTCTTTTCCAGCCTGCGGAAGAGGGTGTAAGAGGTGCTCGGCCGGTTGCTGAATCAGGTGTCCTGGATGACGCGGATTACTTTTTCGGTAACCACTTGGGATTTAATCTGCCCACCGGCACGATTTCACCTGAGCCCGGACTTTTTCTAGCTTCTACCAAGCTGGATGCGGAGTTCGTTGGTTTAGCCGCGCATTCAGGTGCGGACCCGCACAAAGGAAAGAATGCGCTTTTGGCTGCCGCAACTGCTACATTAGCGGTACATGGTATCATTCGACCGGTTCAGGAAACAACTGCGCTGAACGTGGGGACGCTGCATGCTGGTCAAGGCCGCAACGTGGTTGCGCCGAATGCTTTTATGCAGCTTGAGGTTCGCGGGGAAACCGAAGAAGTCAACAGCTACATGCGTGAGGAAGCTATTCGCAAGATCAAAGCGAGCGCAGATATGTATGACTGCGAGGTGAAGATCGTTAAGGCCGGAGAAGCGACCGAATTTAAACCGGATCGTAAAGCCATTGATTTGGTTTACGAAGCGGCGATTCCGGTTGTCGGCGAAGAGATGATTAAGAAGATGGATCTGAAGCTTGGCAGCGAAGACTGTACGATTCTGCTTCGCAGAGTTCAGCAGAGGGGCGGAGTCGGTACGTTCATCATCTTTGGATGCGAGACCAAAGCAGGACATCATCAGAGGCTCTTTGACTTTGACGAGCGGGTTCTGGATATTGCAGTGTCCTTCTATAAGAATCTGGTACCGATGATTTGCGGTTTTAAATAGACTACTTATTTAAACCATAGCAAGAAGCCTTGCTCTTTGCGGAGCAAGGCTTCTTCTATATTCTCGTATTAGCGGTTGCGGTCCCTGCGGTCTTTAACCGCATGTGCGAGAGACTCAACTGCTTTAACCGTGTCGTCCCATCCAAGGCAGGCGTCCGTAATAGACTGACCGTAAACCAGTTCCTGTTCTTTGCCTTTGACGAGAGGCTGGTTGCCTTCGACAAGATTAGACTCGAGCATAACGCCCATGATGTGGCAGCTGCCGGAAGAAATTTGCCGGCAGATATCCTGTACGACGGCCAGCTGTTCCTTATGTTTCTTATGGCTGTTGGAGTGGCTTGCATCGATCATGACGGAGGGTCTCAGTCCTGCAGCCTGAAGTTTTTCGCAGCACTCGGACACGCTCTTTTCGTCGTAATTGGTTGTTTTACCGCCGCGAAGAATCACGTGGCAGTCTTCATTTCCGCCCGTAACGACAATAGCGGAGTGGCCTCCCTTGGTTACAGAAAGGAAAACATGCTCATGGGAAGCGGCATTAATCGCGTCGATAGCAATTTTCACGTTGCCATCGGTTCCGTTTTTGAATCCCACCGGGCAGGAAAGGCCGCTGGCGAGTTCGCGGTGTACTTGGCTTTCTGTTGTTCTTGCTCCGATCGCGCCCCAGGAGATTAAGTCAGCGATGTACTGAGGCGTGATCATGTCGAGGTATTCGGTGCCTGCGGGGACGCCGAGTTCGTTGATATCGAGCAGCAGCTCCCGCGCAACGCGCAGTCCGTGGTTGATGTGGTAGCTGCAGTCCAGGTCCGGGTCGTTGATCAGGCCTTTCCAACCGATTGTGGTTCTCGGTTTTTCGAAATATACGCGCATGATGATTTCGAGATCATCAGCAAACTGTCTGCGAAGGTCGACGAGTTTTTCTGTATATTCGACCGCCGCTTTCGGGTCATGGATTGAGCACGGACCAACGATGACTAGCAGGCGGTCGTCCAAGCCGTGAATGATTTCATGGCCCGCGGTACGGGCAAGGTGTACGGTTGTTGAAGCAAGCTGTCCGCAGGGAAATTCTCTGATCAGGTAAGAAGGTGGAGTAAGTTCTCTTATTTCTTTGATTCTGACGTCATCGGTATTGAAAGCCATTATTTATTCTCCGTTTATCCGCGATATCCGAGGTTGGCAATAAAAAACCGCCGGGACCTTTTGGTACGGCGGTTAAGTTTAAGTGACTCCTGATTATGCGTGCAGAGTATCCTTTTCCGCCGACAGCGAAAAATAAAAGCTAAAGTAATAAAAGAAAAACTGTGCTGCACGCATGATTCAGTATTCAATGATTGAAAAATGATTGATATAGATAAAATTTACTTCAAAAATTGCTGTTATGCGGAATTATTTGCAGACTTTTTTAAAGACATATCGTTTCCCCTACAGTCGGATCTCTGGAACCCCGACGGTTGTCAAGTATGTTTGAGTAAATCTTGCCCTTAATCTTGCGAAGCAAGACTATTGCTTATTTTTTTAGTTGGTTTGTCCGAGTAAAAAGGAGGCTATTGTTGATACATACAGAAGAGGCCAATCTACAAATCTCTCCAGGCTGTTTTAAGGACCCTTTTGGATCCTATTTGCCTACCATGAAATTCAAGATCAGTCCGTTCGTGCCTTATAAGGAAGACTGGTTGTAACCAATTGGCTGTAGCAGGCTGTGGAACGGGCCTTTCGGCTTTCTCATGCTTAGTTAAAGTCGATTTTGCTCGAACTGTATCATTAAGTTAAACCCTTATGCTCCTTTGGGTAATGAGCATTTAGCGATTCCGGCTATTTTGGGATCGTATGCCTTACGGCTTATCTCTGGAACCCCGACGGTTGTCAAGTATGTTTGAGTAAATCTTGCCCTTAATCTTGCGAAGCAAGACTATTGCTTATTTTTTTAGTTGGTTTGTCCGAGTAAAAAGGAGGCTATTGTTGATACATACAGAAGAGGCCAATCTACAAATCTCTCCAGGCTGTTTTAAGGACCCTTTTGGATCCTATTTGCCTACCATGAAATTCAAGATCAGTCCGTTCGTGCCTTATAAGGAAGACTGGTTGTAACCAATTGGCTGTAGCAGGCTGTGGAACGGGCCTTTCGGCTTTCTCATGCTTAGTTAAAGTCGATTTTGCTCGAACTGTATCATTAAGTTAAACCCTTATGCTCCTTTGGGTAATGAGCATTTAGCGATTCCGGCTATTTTGGGATCGTATGCCTTACGGCTTATGAGAACGGCCCTAACGATCCGTAACAGTTTAGCTGCAACGGCACATACCAGTTTTCCCCACGGCATTTTTTCTTTTTGCTTCTTTAAAATCCACTTCGTTAACTGTTTGGATTCCAATTTTCCTCTATTGGCCATGTTAATCACGCTCCCGGCCCCTTGCACCATTAAAGACCTCATTGTTTTGTCTCCTCGATGGGTGATTTTTCCTTTCTTCTCGTTGTGCCCCGTAGCAAAGCTTCTTGGTACCAAACCATAATAGGCAGGAAAATCTTTGGGATTTTTAAATCTCTTTATGTCTCCAATCGTTGCACGAAGTCTGCAGCAGCTGATTAAACCCAGCCCCGGAATCGTTTGAATTAGCTGGCAAACTTTATCGTTCTTAGCTAGCACCTCAAGGGTTTTGGTGATTTTATTCAAGGCCCTTTGAACTGTTTGAGCGTGTGTGACCATGTCAACGAGACTTTCCTTGAGTTCCTCCGGAAAAGCTGCGTGATTTTCAATCAGATCTTTCAATCGAGCTTTCCCGCTGATTCCTTTCGATATATTCAATCCCCAGGCTTGGCAAATCCCTTTTAAAGACACAATGCTCTGTCTATATTGCTTGATATATTGTTCCCGCAGCGTTGTTAAGCTCGCGTACTTTTGTTGCTCCATATCTTTGGCTTTGATCGTTCGTAACTGTGTATCCCGTGTAAGGAACGCCAGCGCCTGAGCATCATTTAAATCGGTTTTTTGATTTGAAAAATGAGACTCAATGTAATCCCTTACATTCTTGCCGCCGATAACCAGGCAGCGATGTCCCCACCCTTCTAACCTTTGAACTAAGTAATTCATTTCAGTACAAGGCTCCATAGCGAACGTCGTAGGACTAAGCTCCTGTGCATTTTTTTCAAGCTCTTGATAGTCCAGGCGATCGATACCAACAATTTCTCCATCCGTTGTTATCAGAACAGCACTGACGCAATTCTTGGCTAAATCAAGGCCGATAACTTCATATTCGAGGTTTGTGTCGATTGACTTTGCGAGTATCCTTCTAATTGACATGGGATCACCTTCTTAAAGATTTTGTCACTTTGATTTTGCTCCCTGCATCGGACTGGGAGCAAAGGGGTTCCATGTCATTAG
>ERZ778495.2353-NODE-2353-length-10888-cov-3.617373_pt1 | contig 10888 bp, 8 predicted proteins | sample MGYA00433100_ERZ778495 | MGnify/ENA primary metagenome ERZ778495 (study PRJEB29527, sample SAMN07138962) | mouse gut metagenome | material: feces | host: mouse | place: China:Nanjing | collected 2016-01-25 ...
GGCTTTGCATTTTAATTATACCAGAGCTAAGAATGCTGAAGATTATGCATTGTGGAACAACGAGCATCTGAGCACATTTAACTATGGCGTGGGTGTTAATCTCTATCATGACTCGCGTGACTGCCTGACAGCTCCGCATCGTGGATGGTATATAGGTCTTGAGCAGCGTTTCTATCCCCGCTTCCTTTCAAATAAAGATGCGTTTTCAAGTACAGATGTTACAATATGCCGATATTTTGGAGCATGGCGCGATGCTATTGTGGCAATTGACGTGCATGGACTGTTTACATACGGAAATACACCGTGGAGCATGTTAGCTTCAGTAGGAGGCAGTCGAACCATGAGAGGTTATTACGAGGGGCGATATCGCGATAAAAATGCAGTGGATGTCACAGTGGAGTTGCGCCAGCATATATGGCATAGAAACAGTGCGGTCGTGTGGGTTGGAGCCGGCAGTGTTTTCCCTGAATTTAAAAATTTGCAGTCGCGGGAAATTTTGCCTAACTTTGGCGTCGGTTATCGTTGGGAATTTAAAAAAAATGTCAATGTGCGACTTGATTTCGGTCTCGGGAAGGGTGAGTCTGGCATTGTATTCAATCTAAATGAAGCATTCTGAAATGATAACCTGCTATGCAACTAATGGGCGCCGGCAATCTGATGCCGTATATAATGTCTGATACTAAGCACTGACCAACTGATATAATAAGTTTAAAATTTCAATAAAACACCAATGAACCGTTACGGTAAAGCAATAAAACGTTTTTTTCCCAATATAAATATACTTGCAGTTATCTTCCCGTTGCTGATGATTGTTCCGAATATACTGCTTGATATTACCGAGTCAATGTCATTTCTGGCAAAAACGGCAAATATATTAGTGCCGTTGTCGCTTTATTGTCTGCTGATGAGCGTGCGTAAAAATGCCGGGGTCACTGTGTTGTGGCTGATTGTGTTTATGGTGATGAATAGCTTTCAGATTGTAGTGTTGTATCTGTTTGGAGAGTCTATAATCGCAATAGATATGCTTATCAATTGCGTGACTACCAATTCATCTGAAGCCGGGGAACTGTTGTCTAATCTTGCGTTGCCGATTGTTATAAGCGCCGTATTATATCTTCCGATGATTGCATGGGGAGCATACAGTGCGGTTTGCAGACTTAAAACCTCGATTAAATTCAGAATTATGTCGCGCCGATATGGACTTGTAGGTCTTGCTGCGGGCATTATCCTGTCGTCAATTGCCATGCTGGTATCCAAAGACTTTAATCCGGCCAGACATATATATCCTCTGAATGTGGTGTCGAATATTGTGACAGCGCTGCATCGTACATATCAAAGCGCACATTATCATGACACCTCCGAGAGTTTCTGCTATGACGCTGTCGATACTCATGCCGAATCTCAGGATGAAATATATGTGCTTGTCATAGGGGAGACGTCGCGTGCTGTCAACTGGGAACTTTTCGGGTACGAGCGTCCGACCAATCCACGATTGTCAAAACGCAACAATCTGATAACATTTCCAAGAGCTGTTTCGCAATCCAATACCACGCACAAATGTGTGCCTATGATGCTCACCCATACCACTCCCCTGTCGTTCGATTCCATAATGTACAGGAAAAGCATTATCGCTGCATTCAAGGAAGCTGGCTATGCCACCGCAGTCTTTTCAAATCAGGCTAAAAACCATTCATATACCCAATATTTTTCAGAAGAGGCCGACGTGGTAAAATATCTTGAGGGAGCAGACCACTATGATCATAATCTGGTGGGATTGTTGCGGCAAAATCTTTCTGAAAACAAAGGCAGAAAGCGTTTTGTCTTATTGCATACCTACGGGTCTCATTTTAATTATAACGAACGGTATCCTAAAGAAATGTCATATTTCAAGCCTGATGATGCCACGCAGGCAAACATCCGCCATCGGTCTCAGTTGCTGAATGCGTATGATAATGCTATCCGCTACACAGACGGCGTTCTTGATGATATAATAGCTGAACTTGATGCTACGGGAGCCAAGGCTGTAATGATTTATACTTCAGATCATGGAGAAGATATATTTGATGATGAGCGTGGACGTTTCCTGCATGCCTCTCCTGTGCCCACCTATTATCAATTGCATGTGCCTTTGATTGTCTGGACCTCCGAAGAATATGACAAGGCATATCCGGAGGTGAGACAATATCTGTCAGCCAATAAGGATATGTATGTCGCACCATCGCAGTCGGTATTCCATACACTTCTTCAGATGAGTGGTGTTGATACTCCTTATCTGGATGAAACTCAATCGATGGCGTCGTTTGACTACGTATCGCCCGCACCTCTTTATCTTAACGACTATAATGAAGGGCAGCCGCTACGTGATTCGGGTATAAAGACTCATGATGTGGAGAAGTTTAAAGAAATAGGCATCCTGTAAAAGTTTGATGATATTAATTTGTTGGCAATCTTTAAAACTACCGCAAAATAAAAGTTTTCCAAAACAAAATGCTAAATTGTTTATAATTAACATTTTAACGCATCAACGTTACTTGCAAAGTTTCCCAAAATAAAAATCTCGGAAAACTTTTGCGCATAAAAGTTGCAGCTTTGGGATAAGTTTTATAGCTTTGCAATGTTTTTGGCTAATCAATCAACGGTTGGCCGTATATCGTACCTTATCTACGTACTTTTTCACTTCAAACAGTAAGGAAAACAAATAAACAGCAAAGCAATGATACAAACCGTACTCAAACGCGATGGTCGCGTAGTGGGCTATAATGAAGAAAAAATTAAAGCCGCAATCCGTAAAGCCATGCTTCAGACCGAACTTGGCGAAGATGAGGCATTGATTCACAAGATTGCCGACCGCATCGGCATTACCGGTAAGGAACAGATGTCGGTCGAAGAAATACAGGATAAGGTCGAGGTCGAGCTCATGAAGAGCCCGCGCAAGGAGGTGGCAAAACGCTATATCGCTTATCGCGACAAGCGTTCAATTGCCCGCAGGGCAAAGACTCGCGATATGTTCCTTGAAATCATAGAGGCCAAAAACAATGATATAACTCGCGAGAACGCCAATATGAATACTGACTCTCCGGCCGGTATGATGATGAAATTTGCCAGCGAGACAACCAAGCCTTTTGTCGACGACTATCTGTTGTCAGAAGAAGCCCGCGACGCGGTAAAAAACGGATATCTCCACATCCACGACAAAGACTACTACCCCACCAAAAGTCTTACTTGCGTGCAGCATCCGCTTGACCGTATCCTTAAGTCAGGGTTTATTGCCGGACATGGCGAGTCGCGTCCGGCAAAACGTATCGAGACCGCATCGATAATCGGATGCATATCTCTTGAGACAGCACAGAATGAGATGCATGGCGGTCAGGCGATACCGGCATTTGACTTTTATCTCGCTCCCTACGTGCGCTCTTCTTATATTGAGGAAGTGAAATGTATTGAAAATCTTGCAGGAGAAGATTATTCAGAACTGTATGATGCAGAAATTGAAGACTTCATAAAGCGGCCTCTTGACGGACTGCAAGGCAAAGAGCGTGCGCGGCAGCATGCAATCAACCGCACTGTCGGCCGCGTGCATCAGGCTATGGAAGCATTCATTCATAACATGAATACAATTCATTCGCGCGGCGGCAATCAAGTGGTGTTCTCATCTATTAACTATGGCACGGACACCTCTGCTGAAGGTCGATGCATCATTCGCGAGCTGCTGCAATCTACATACGAAGGTGTTGGTAATGGCGCAACTGCGATTTTCCCCATACAGATCTGGAAGAAAAAACGCGGAGTCAATTATCTACCGGAGGATCGGAATTATGACCTTTATCAGCAGGCATGCAAAGTTACAGCCCGCCGTTTTTTCCCCAACTTCGTAAACCTCGATGCCACATTCAATGTTCATGAAAAATGGAACGCTGACGACCCGCGCCGCTATCAGTATGAAGTAGCGACGATGGGTTGCCGCACGCGTGTGTTTGAGAACCGTTACGGCGAAAAAACATCAATCGGTCGTGGAAACATCTCATTCTCCACAATAAATATTGTGCGTATAGCCATTGAGTGCATGCAGATAATGGATCCTGAGGAACGTATCGCGCGTTTCTTCTCAAAACTTGATGAAGTGCTTGAGATAACAGCTCGTCAGCTTAACGACCGTTATAATTTTCAGAAAACCGCACTCGCAAAACAGTTCCCGTTGCTGATGTCACGCCTTTGGAACGGAACAGAAGATCTAAAGCCTAACGACACAATAGAGTCGGTAATCAACCAGGGCACTCTCGGAATCGGGTTTATCGGATTGGCAGAATGTCTCGTTGCATTGACCGGCAAGCATCATGGAGAATCGAACGATGCCCAGAAACTCGGATTGCGCATTGTCTCGCACATGCGCAGCAAGGCCAACGAATTTTCAGAGCGATACAGTCATAATTTCTCAGTACTCGCCACTCCGGCCGAAGGCCTTTCCGGCAAATTCACCACAAAAGACCGCAAGACATTCGGTGTCATTCCCGGCATAACCGATAAAATATATTATACCAATTCAAACCATGTTCCGGTCTATTATCATTGCTCCCCTAGAAAGAAAGCGCAGATTGAAGCCCCATATCATGAACTTACCCGTGGAGGTCACATATTCTATGTGGAAATAGATGGTGACGCAACACACAATCCGCAGGCTATCGATGATATTGTAGCACTCATGGATCAGTACAATATCGGCTATTGCTCGGTAAACCACAACCGCAACCGTTGTATGGACTGCGGCTATGAGGATGCACAGGACAGCCTTGACAAATGTCCGAAGTGTAATTCTTCGAATATCGACAAACTGCAGCGTATCACCGGATATCTTGTCGGTACAACCGACCGTTGGAACAAGGCAAAACTGGCCGAACTGAATGACCGTGTGGTTCACAAGTAAAATCATGTCACATTTCAACTGCCGGATACCTCTTCTGATATCCGGCAGTTTATTATGAATATATATGGAACAATCAATAATACGTGTAATTAACATCGTCCCCGGCACCTCCGTTGACGGTCCGGGATTGCGTACGTCGATCTACGTCGCAGGATGCCGTCACAGATGCGCCGGATGTCATAATCCGCAGACATGGGACTTTTCGCAAGGTGTCGAGATGACTGTCTCCGACATAATGGAAGTCATAGAAGAAAATGGTTTCAACGTGACCCTGACCGGTGGAGATCCGTTATATTCTTTGCCGGCAATAACGCCGCTTGTCATTGCGGTTGCAAAAGCCGGATATACGATATGGCTATACACCGGTTTTACATACAGCCGTCTGTTGGAATTACCCGGGATTGAAAAAATACTTCCATATATAGAGGCAATCGTCGACGGACCGTTTGAGGCGGACAAGCGCGATGTGTCACTTCACTTCCGAGGTTCGTCTAACCAGCGTATAATTGATGTGAAAAAATCGCTGGCCTCCGGCGAAGTCGTAACGTTTGAGTATTGATGAGAGATGGCACTTGAAATAGAACGAAAATTTATAGTAACAGACAGTTCATACAAGAGACTGGCAAAAGGGGAAAAACATATAGTACAGGCATATCTGTCGACAACCCCTGATGCTACAGTCAGATTGCGCATCATTGATGACCGCGCATTCATTACAGTCAAAAGCCGCAATGCGGGATGTTGCCGGAATGAATGGGAATACGGCATACCGGTTGCAGATGCAACGGAAATGATTACATCCTGCAATATCGCCGAAGTGATAGAAAAGACACGTCACTATGTTGAATATGCGGGCCGGCTCTGGGAAATAGATGAATTTGCAGGTCGACTTGACGGGCTTGTCGTAGCTGAAATAGAATTGTCGCATTCTGACGAGACATTCGAGTTGCCACCGTTCGTAGGAACAGAAGTCACCGGCGACAGCCGTTACTATAATTCCATGCTTGTCTCACTCTCCTACCCGTTTGACAGAGAGCAGACAAAACAGGCCGCCATGCATGTCTGAGGGTCTGCTGACCGCCTGTTTTACCAAATTATCTATATATTTCTTACTTATTTGTGCGTGATAATTGGGTTTCTTTTGAATCACGCCATACCCGGTTTACCTTGTCTCCGCCGAAATTATAGGTTATGCAGAATAATAGCTGAGCCTGATGTGAATCAAATTTCTGATAGAGGGTGAAGTCGTTAAACTGCTGTTTTGAGCGGGATTTGTTCCATCCGAAAATATCGTTTGCTGCAAGTCGCAGATTCAGTCGGTTGTTGAGTAATGAATACCTCAGAGTAAGGCTCAACAACTGTAACTCTTTATATTCCGTCATGCTGTCCTGCCACGGAAAATAATGCGAGAATCGGGCATTTAAAATGAAATTTTTCTGACGATTGAGCATCCAGTTTCCGCTGATTTCAAGTTTCCCCGACCAGTCATTGACAGATGACGCTGCAAATAGAGCTTTGTTGCTGTGCGCGTAACTGTGGAATACCTCTCCGCCGACCGTCATCTCCCACCATTTAAATATGTTGCAACGGTAACTGGCGTACATGCCGGTTTTGTTGGTCGTCATGCAGTTAAAAGGAATTGTGCTTTTGACTCCATCATTGTCAAAATGGCGTATGTGACCTATTGCATCTTTGGCAAAGGAAGTATAAAGCACTGCATACAATCCGCCGAGCCCGTAATAATTGATTTCCGCATTATGATATAATGTCGGTTTGAGTTCCGGATTTCCTGATGCATAATCATCGCTGGCGGAATAATATCTGAATGGATTGAGATCCCAGAAATTCGGCCTCCCCATTCCCATCGAGTAACTGAGATTGAACGAGCCGATGTTCCCATTATTCCATGAAATGTTAAGTGTCGGGAAAAGCTTACCATAATTGTCCTTATCTGATTGGCCGTTGGAGCGAAGAAAACTTTTTGTCCATGTATATTCATATCTAAGCCCGAGTTTTCCATGAAAATTTCCCCAAAGTTTTCTTGCCGCTGACAGATATATCGCACCGATTTGCTCGCTATAATCAAAGTCATTAGATATGTCGTAGCCGGCTGCCGGCAGGTGATTACTGTAATTTCTTACATCAAGCGTCGACTTGTTGCGGATATCCGTATACGCAATTCCTGTTTCAATTTCAGCCCATTTGTATGGTAGTTTGAAATCCGCTTTGCCGCTGTGAAATGTATAATCGATAGCTCCATTTTCCGTTATTCCGATTTCGGGTAAGTCCGGAGCGTCATAAAGTGTGGACACTGTCGAGTTGCTTGGATTGTGCTTTCTGAAAAGATTGTATGTGAGTTGTAGCAGCTCGCCGTTATGTCCGAATTTCCAATCATAAAATGCGGTTAGATTAATCGCGTTGACCGGTTTCTCAGTTGCCGTGGAGTGTGAAGATGATGTGTAGGCAGAGTAGTCGGTATGATTATCGCGCCTGCTTGACGTATTGTCATATTTGTAGTTTACGATTACTCCGGCATTCATCGTTCCTGAAAATTTATATCGGAACATCGTATTGAATCCGGCATTGAAATTGTGTATGTCAGTGCGGGTTTCAGATAATCTTGAATAATTGTCAAATCGATAATCGGCCGTCAGGTCATTCACGCCTTTATAATCCCACATATTGGCATCGAATGACATCTCGATGCGACGTGTCGTGTGGTTGATGCTGCCGCTCAGATATTCACTGAATTTATCACCTTTGCTGAGTGATCCGTATACGCTTCCCCTTGTGCCGAGAGTCTCATCTTTCGTGGTAATAGAGAGATAAACAGCATTCGGTTCCGCTGCATACCTTGATGGCGGTGTCGCAAGCATCTCTATTTTTTCTATATTTTCGGCTTGTATTGCCCGTAGCCTTGTCATCATCGCGTCATTGTCAAGTTCCATCAATATCCCATCTATAATATAACGGACATTCCCCTTTCCGGCGACCTTTACAGACCCGTTTTCTACCGATACTCGTGGAATACGGTCAAGTAACGACATTCCGTCAAGTCCTGCGCAATAAGGGTCATTCTTGACAAGATATATAAGTTTCCCCTCTTGTTGTTTGATGACGGGGCGTTGTGCTACAATTACTACTTCGTCAAGTTGCAATTGGCGTTCCCATTCTGTGGCAATCGAATCCGTAACGTGGGTTTCCTGTTGTGCGGCGGCATTTGTAGCTAAACAGACGCACATAATGCCTGAAAATAACATTTTCATAAGAAAGATAGATGTTTTGATAAGGTACAGCAAGGGCTACCTTCTGTAAGAGCAAAAGGCTAATGCATTGTATCTTATGTTATTATTGAATTATTTGGTTTTGATTACAAACCGATTGCTGCGGCTATCGCATAAGATGAATATTATATTGTCGGCACGTAACCGGCTAAGTTCGCTGCGGGAACTAAGATATCCGTTTATGTATATGCTCGGTTCAGGCGAATCACCCCTCTGCTCCATCTTGACGCTCGATAAATAACCATCAGATTTATAGCTGACAGAATGTGATATCGAACCTGTCTCTGATTGTTTGGTCTCGTATATGACCTCATTGACTGCAGATGATATGATTGCAGCATTATCAATCATGGAAAGCGTTTCGGCCAAAGCGGAGTTTCTCACCCCCAAAACTACAAATACGGTAAGCGGCAACATCACAAATGCATAAAGTCGGCGAGAAGATTTGCTGTTTTCGGTCATCATCATTTGCAGCCTGGTTTTAAGGCGGCTGTGTGTCAGACTGTTGACGAAATTATTGAACGATGCTCTGACGCTGCTTCTCAGCAATAGCATCTGATATGCCTTTTCGTCATATCCTTTTCCGACTACATCTCTGTCGACCTCAAACTCATGTACATCCTGCACCTCCTTTTTCAGCAGATATGCTGCCGGATTATACCAATTGAATATCTCCATGATTTGAGCTACTGCAAGCTCCAGCCAATGGTGGTGGCGCAAATGACTCTTTTCATGTTCAACTATCATTGTTATATCTTCCTCAGGTATTGAGCTCGGGATGACAATATATCGTCCCCAACTGAATGGAGAACATTGCCTGTCAGTAATCACCATAGTGTAACTTTTATAACGGATATGAGCCCCATTCTTTATCAGATGCCGTATGCGCAGTGCAGAACGCATGTTAAGCGCAGCCGCCGCCATTACTCCGAGCAGGTATGTGACAGTGACAATCTCAGGCCACGTAGGTTCCGGTAAATCTGATAAAGAGTTCAGTTCAGTCTCTATTGTGGCAGCATGACTGATTGCTGTTGAATCACATTCCGAATTCGCTGTCAATAGGTTTAAGACAGGCAATGCAAGCATCGCCAATGCATATCCCGCCATCAGCACCACGCGGTTGAAGCGGAAAAATGTGGTTGTGGCGAGAGTCCATTTGTATAGAAGATAGAACGTCACCAGGATAAGCGCCACATAAAAAAAGTAAAGTGTGACAGTGCCCATATATCAAACTATTTTTTCTTCTCTATCATGTTTATCAGTTCACGCAGTTCATCTGTAGAAATAGATGAATCGCGGGTCAGAGTCGACACGAGATTAAATGAAGAGCCGCCAAAGAAACGGCTTATTATATTTTTCAGTGAGTTTTGCCGGTAAACTTCCACATCTTTTATTGCACTGTAGCGGTTGGCATTGCCGATCATTTCCTTTTTGACCCAGCCTTTGCTTTCCAGCCCCTTTAGAAATGTGGCAACAGTGTTGAAATGAGGCCGGGGTTCAGGCAACATTTCTACAACCTCACGCACAAACATAGCGCCGTTATTCCATAGCACACTCATGATCTCTTCTTCTCTTTCTGATAACTTCTTCATTGCTTCGTTAATTTATTACATCGCAAATGTAATACTAATAAATTAGTTACACAACTAATTTATTAGTAATTTTCTTAAAAAATTAGTTTCGGTTGTTCTTAATCGAAATTTCCACTCATGATCAAGTTTAAAAATTGGGTTATTTCCAAATATAAACGTATATTTGTGACAAGATGAAACACATTACATTATTACTCCTGTCACTTATCGTGATGACCGGCTGCACGACATTTCGTTCCATCAGAATGGGAAGTCCGTCGGTAGATACATATCTGAATTTTGCGCTTGACACAATATCAGGTTATGATACGATACCAACGGTTCTGATATCTTCTCCTGACCGGAATCCATATTTCGAATGTTCCAAATTCACAGGCAGACGATTTAATAGTGAAACTATTGGCGAATATTTTGCAAGAGTACGCGGCAACGGTGCATTGCTGATAGTGCGTAATGACACAATACTGTTGGAAGAGTATTATGGCAACTTCTCACAATTATCGCCGTCAAATATATTTTCTGTTTCGAAGTCGCTGACCTCATTGCTGTGTGGTATAGCGGTAGACGAAGGGTATCTGCATGTCGATGACCCTGTGACCAAATATATACCGGAGCTTGCAACATGCGATCCGCTTTTTAGCCGACTGACGGTTGAACACCTTCTTGATATGCGAACCGGACTTGATTTCAAAGAGGATTATGGGTGGAACCCATTGTCTGATATGGCTAAGCTATATTATGGCGACAATGTTGTGACCCGCTTCAAAAAATTGCATTTCAAAGAAACTCCGGGTAAATCATATTACTATAATTCAATGGCCACAGCATTGCTGGGCGTTGTTGTCGAGCGAGCCGTATCCAGACCGTTTGCCGCCTATATGCAGGAAAAAGTATGGAAACAGCTTGATATGGAAGCCGATGCATTTGTGTCACTTGATGACCCGAAACATCGTCAGGCAAAGGCTTACGGAGGAATTGTCACAAACGTAAGAGACCTCGCCAAGATAGGCCGTCTATATATCAATGGGGGCATGTATGGAAAAAAGAGAATTGTCAGTAACGAGTGGATTGTTCGCTCCACGCATTCTACA
>ERZ778495.2356-NODE-2356-length-10882-cov-6.631200_pt1 | contig 10882 bp, 5 predicted proteins | sample MGYA00433100_ERZ778495 | MGnify/ENA primary metagenome ERZ778495 (study PRJEB29527, sample SAMN07138962) | mouse gut metagenome | material: feces | host: mouse | place: China:Nanjing | collected 2016-01-25 ...
AATGTTGTTCTCTTTGCTAAACTTTGTTAAGGTAAGCATAAAGGACATCATTTCTTTTTTGTCTGCAAAATTTACTTTCTGACTCTGAATAAACAGTTTTTCCAGAAAAGTAAGTTTTGATTTGTCAATACCTTTTAAAGCAGGATCGCTCATCCAACGATTATCGGCTTCCATAACAATCACTCTCCCTTGATAAAAAATTAAAAAACTATTTTAACGAATTGAATAACTGCATCATATCATTGATATCCTCTGCATTTAGATTTCCCATTCCTTCCATATTTGGCAAATTGCCTAAATTTGCCAGATTTCCAAGGTTTGCCAGATTGCCCAAGTTTCCTAGAGTGCTCATATCAGACCCTAAATCCATATCGGGATTCATACTTTGTATTAATTCTATCATCTGCTGCATTTCCCGCATATTTTTCATCGTGCGGAAAGCAGATAAAATCTGATGAAAGCTTTTCTCCTCATTTGGTGCAAGATATTGGTGCACTGCATGGTAAATCCGTTCCAAATTAGCACTGATATCAGGTGGTTCTTGCTGTGGTATAGAACTACCCTGTGTAGCAGAACTGCCGCCGTTTTTATCAAACTTTGCCTCCGAAGAACCCTCGGATTTCGGCTCTTTTTGCGATTCAGAAGAATTACATGACAAAATCCCCTGATGCATTGGTGAATTGCCAGAATTTATCAGGGAAAGTGTATGTTTTAATTCCATATATTTAATTATAGCAGGCAGCATTTGAGAACTGCCAGATTCCATAAAGGGGAGCAGAGATTTTAAAATCTGGATATGATTGTTCGTATAAAAATGGTCAAACGCCAGTACATAATCATTATCCTCCATAAATATAAGCCCCCAATCTACGAATATTTATAAACAAGCCTCATACGATATAAAATAACGATATATGCACCATAAATGCAGCGCATAAATCCGTATATTAATATATGAAGCGATACAATCACATATGCAAAAGCGAAAGCAAATACATTTGCAATTCGCTTTTGCGTTTGGTAAATAGAATCAAGAGGATCTGCGCCGACAAAGACGCCGGCGCTTTCCTCTAGCAGAGCGAATGCCTTTAGAAATTAGCAGCAGCCACAGCCATTGTTATTCCCGCATCCGCAGCCACCGTTGCCGTTGCCGCAGCAGCACAGAAGAAGCAGAATCCAAATCCAGCTCCCGCATCCGTTGCTCTCGCCACAGCCGCATCCGCCACCGAAGTTGCTGATACCACATCCGCCATTACCGTTACCATTGCCGCAGCAGCACAGAAGGAGTAGAATCCAAATCCAGTTGCCGAATCCGCCGAATCCGCATCCGTTATCACAGTTTGTAGGTTGGTTGCATCCACAGTTGCTTGCTTGTAAATCACTCATTGTAAAATACCTCCGAAAGAAGCTTTTTTCTATACTATATGACCGATTCCAAAATGTGTTACTGTTGTGACGCAAAGAATCAAAAAAAATTTTGATTAAATTGTAATAAATAATGCAAAAATACTTGAAATAAACTGAAAATATAGTACAATATAATATATATGTCAACTAATTAAACATATTATTTATGTAAATCTGAAAATAGTACAAGAAGTGAAAAGCAATGAGAAAGGGAGAAAAAATGGCGGAATTACAATGGACCATTGAGGGCAGGCGCTTCCGAAGCCAGGAGGAGTATATGGCGGCACTAAGGGATAAAGAGCTCATTGATTCCATTACCAGTAATTTGAACTTGGACGACCCAAAGGACATCGAGAAGCTGTACATGGAATTAAAGAATGGGAAATACGAATTTGAATCCGTCGTAGGCAGACAGTTTGACGATAACGTCTATGAACTGTATGAGCGGATACGGCAGGAACGCCAGCGCAAAGAGGAGGAGAAAAAGCAGAAAGAAGAGAAGCGTAAGGCTCGCAAGCAGGTCAAAATGATGGGGAAAGTTAAGACAAAGAGGAGGAGCAAGACGCTAGGGCAAGCTAAGACGATGGGGCAAGTCCAGACGATGGGGCAAGTCCAGACGATGGGGCAAGCTAAGACGATGGGGCAAGTCCAGACGATGGGGCAAGCTAAGATGGTGAGGCAAGCTAAGACGGTGGGGCAAGTCCAGACGGTGGGGCAAACCCAGACAATGAAGCAGGCAAAACAGTCCAAAATTAAGTTAGAAGACTTTGACCCTGCAATGCAGGAAGAAATTTTGCGGGTGCTTCGCAAGAAAGAACGCAAACGAAAGTGTATGATAGCAGCGTGTGCTGTAATCTGTCTGGTATGTTTTGGATATGTGGGAGCATATTACCAAGTTTCTGCCAAGAGCGCGAAAGAATTTGAGGAACTTTTGGCACTAAAGGAAGCAGGATCAACTGGCAGAGCGGCAAAGAGCGGCGCGAAAATTCATTATACAGAAGATAATGTCGTAATACCCGATATCCTTCCAGAATATGAAAAAATATATAATAAGAATAAAAAGCTAATCGGATGGATAAAAATTGACGATACAATAATTGACTACCCTGTTATGCAGACAGTCAATAATGAGTACTATCTCGATCATAATTTTAATCAGGAGGAGGATCGTAACGGCTGTATTTTTATGGATTATCAGTGTGATATTCTACGCGGATGTGACAATATCATACTGTACGGGCATCATATGAAATCGGGAAAAATGTTCGGCTCTTTAAATAAATACAGTAAGGAATCTTATTATCAGGAGCATCCAACCATATTGTTTGATACGATTTATGAGAAAGGCGAGTATCAAGTAATGTATGTATTCCGTTCCAAGGTTTATTCGGAGGAGGATGTCACCTTTAAGTATTATCAATTTATCAATGCCGCTTCAGAGAAAGAGTTTAATTCTTATATTCATGAGATGTCGGCGTTGTCACTATACGATACGGGAGTAACCGCAAGCTACGGCGATCAGCTTTTAACCCTGTCCACCTGTGATTATCAGGAGAAAAAGGGAAGATTCGTCGTTGTTGCAAAAAAGATTTCGTAGATGTGTAAGGGGACTAAAAATTTTAATGGGGAGAAACAAGATGACAAAGAGTAGAAAGAAAAAGAAAAATTACAAGCTGAGAAGGCGTGTAAAACGAACAATCGCCGCGCTTGTAATGATTATGGCAATTGTAATCGCAGCGATACCAGTCGAGAATCTGGGAACGATGCGGGCGGCGGCGAACAGTGAACAGTTGACGGATATTGATTATACGAAATATGCGTATGGAGAACCTGGATATGACTTTGGTGCAGATGAGCCAATTATTGATAGTTTGCTGCTAACTAAAGAAAGTAATGATTACCAAGGACAGCAAGTTAAAACCTATATATTTACGGGAGGAATACTGGTAGAGAAGTTATTGGTAAGACCAAAAGCTGATGGTGAGAAGGTAGGCATTGTCAGCGGACTAGCGGATGGTGCTGATAACAATGTAGTTATCAATTCAGAAGAATACTTAGACTATGTTGTAATTGATGAAGCATATATGAATGCTGTTGTTTCGGCTTTGGCAAATGAAACATATACAGCGTCTTTAAAGTCAGAGAATCTGAAACAAAATACTATACCATCAAGTTTAAATCTTCAGCCATCGTCATTAGATACGAAGAAATTGACGGTAGATAAATATGAAATTACTGGCAACAACTCTAGCCAAACCCTTCAGTATTCAAGTAATAATAACGAGTATATAATTATTACAATGGCAAATGGAACAGGAGAAGATATCTTAAAAGAGCAGTCAGATTATAATGATTGGGTAGCAAAGTATGAAGAATACAATCAGAAAATGCAAGAGGTACAAACCAAAATTGATGATTTCCTAAAGACATATGGTGGTGCAGCTCCAGATATAACGGCTGCAGAAAATGCATGGAATACCATAAATGATGAATATAAGGCCATTAAGCAACCTGATAATTTTGAAAGAAAGTTTAGTGAATTATGTACAGGTGCTGGCGGCAGTACGGATTATAAATCGAGCTTCTTACATAAGACAATATGTGACAGGGCGGTAACAGAACAGTACAATTTATCTTTAAAGGGAGCAAGTCTAATTGAAGCAGGTAGTGGAAAATTTGTAATTCGTATGCAGCCGGATGGATTAGATAGTAAGCAGATTACGGATGCCAGCAATCATTTGATTACAGGAAAGATAAAGGTTGAGGGTATTAGAAATGATGCATTCAAAGGAAATCGGGATATTACCAGTGTGTCAATACCCAATACAGTAAAATTTATTGGTGCGAGAGCATTCTATAAGTGTACAGCACTTGCCACAGTGAATTTTGCTGACGGTTCTAACTTGGAGAAAATCGGTGCAGAAGCATTTTTAAATGCAAATGTAAGTAATATCCATTTTCCAGTTGCATTAAAACAGATTGGTGTTGGTGCATTTGCAAAATCTGCTTTAGTAACAGCGGAATTTGATGATAAAGCAGAAGGAAATCCCATCGTTATCTGGCCATATGCATTTTTTGGCTGTGAACAGTTAGCAAATGTAGAATTTCCAACATATGAAGTTAATGCAAAAACGAACTTTGTAATTGGTAAAGGCGCATTTGCGGTTGATTCAAGAAGTAACGGCGGTGCTATGACCACTTTTACATTCCCAGAACAGATTGTTGATATTATTTCAACAAATAATACCTATGCAACAGATTTTGGATTAGCGCATAATGCGAACAATACAACCGGCGTTGAAAAAAATGAAGACGCCTATGACTATATTTTATCCGGCAGAAACCGTTTGGAGAAAGTAACCTTCCCAATTGAGTTAGGTGACACAAAGATTCCGGATAATACATTTATCGGCTGCTTTGGCTTAACGAATGTAATCTTCCCAGAATCGGCAGACGCAGCGTACTATACGCCAACAGAACTTTTCAAGAGTGTCGAGCACGCAAACGGCTTAGTAGTAGATGGTCCTGCCAATAAGAGAGGTGCGGCAAACAATCCGGCTTCTCCGAGAATATCAACCAGAAAAGCAGTGGATGTTGACGGCGAACCCGTTTTGTACCGTTTCTTTATTGATGGCAAGGAATACTATGAAACCGGTGACGGTGAGAACTGTGAGTTTGTTGCAACTTATGAAATACAAGAAGACGGAAACGCAACGCTAACGAAATACGATCTGCAGGACAGCGGATACAATGGGTTAGATGTAGAAGTAAGAGTTCGCGATAAAGTAGGCGATCACAAAGTTACAAAGATTGCAGAAGGCTGCTTTGGCCCGAATGTATTGGATCATGTATATAAGTTGGTAATTCCAGATAACTCTGTAGAAGAGATTTCCGACGGCGCATTTAAAGACGCTTCCAAGCTGCAGTGGGTAGAGCTTGGCGATTCCGTTAAGGTCATCGGCAATGATGCGTTTGCAAACTGTGAGAAATTGGAAAATGTTGTATTCAGCAAAAATCTAATTGATCTTGCAGGCGACGCATTCTGGGAGAGCCAAGATAATAATATTACAATTGGCGAAACTGCGTTTAAGACGAATTCCGAGTATTTGACTTTCCACGGAGCAATTCACTCTACTTATACACCGTTCCGTCATGCAATGGGCAAAGATAATGCGGAAACAGCGAAGTTTGGCAAGTCAGACAGAACGATCTGTTATAAGACAGATGACCCGACAAATCTTGTTGTTGTGCGGGATGCAAAGAGCGGCAAGAGCGTATTAATTGACTATCCGCACTATGAGGAAATTGACGTATTTAATGAGGAAGTAATTAAAGAGATTACGGAAGATTTAGCGAAAGATGAAGAAAATCCAGTACAAATTGATAATTATAGTATTATAGAACATTTTGAATATACCATTAATTTAAGAGCAGAGTCCAAAGGAAAATACAGCGGTGTGGAAATTCCAACGGTAGCACGCAATATTGTAAATGGTACATTGGATATGACGCTTCCGGATGGTGTTGACAGTATCGACTCACAGAAATACTTTAAAGATAGTGATAATCATGGTAATTTTGCATATTTGGGACTGCAGTATAAACATGAGTACACAGATGTTGCGCACAGATATGCACGCAGTGAGTATGATCGTAAGCTGAATGTTGATACTTACGGTGATCCTGATGTACAAAAACTTTACTCGGATGATTCTTATTCTGCGAATTTGGATACAGAACGAGGAAAAGATATCCATGCAGGGTTGTTTAGCGGATTTTTCCGTGAATCAGTGGGAAATACGCTTGCAAGAGATTTGTCATATACATTAGGACAATGGGGATTAATTGGCTTTAACTATGCAGTCCGTGATGAAACGATTGAATATACGGAAAATAATCCGGGCGGTAACGACCATTTAACCTATATGAAAATGACGACTGTTGAAGAATTGCCGCCATATGCGTTCCAAAGCTGTGAGAATCTTTTAGAGGTAGCGATTGGCGCAAGTATGAAGACAATTGGCGAACTTCCATTTAGAGATTGTAAGGCGTTAAAGAATATTGATACAACAGGAAACGAAAGATATCAATTCAACAATATGCTTCTGTTTGATACCAATAACCCAGAATATGCAGGCAATGTGATTGTGCAGTGTCTTGAGGGTATCGGAAGAAATGACAGAAACGGTTACGGTGCAACCAATATGAATTCATCTACAAATCCGGAATTAAAAGATGTTGTAGCGATTTCACCGCAGGCATTTGCATTTTGTGAGAACCTTACAAATGTTGATCTGTCGGATACAACTGTTAGACAAATACCAGAGAAATGTTTTCAGAATTGTACCAACTTAGGACAGATTACACTGCCAGAGTCAACAATTCAGGTTGACGACAATGCTTTTGCAGGCGTAAATCGTCTTTGTACAGTAACAATCCCGAATCCGTCCTGCGTACTTTCGGATACGGCATTTACATTTGATGAAACAGGAGATAAGATTCTCTATGTGATTGAAGGTGTGAAGTATATTGATGAAAAGACAAAGGAAGAAAGTCCGCTTTATGTTTCTTATAAGCAGATTGAAGCAAAGCATCCAGGTGAGATTATTTTCTCCTCACAGGGAAATACATTTACGTTGCAGTTTGTAGGCAGTGATCTGAAAGAACTTGGCACGATTAAAGTCGTTCGTGAAGAAAATCCGGACGGAAGCTTTACACAGACGCCAAATGCAGAAGAAGCTTGGAAATTAAAGCCGCCAGCACCAGGTTTAACGGGTTATCGGTTTAGCAAGTGGATTAGCAGAGTAGGCGATAAGGTACTAGAAGATCAGGCAACTTGTGCGGACGTAATGGAAGACAGAATGATTATTGCAACGTATGTTCCAGATCCTTCTGTAGTTGTTCCTGACCCTTACGGTCCTTATAAGTTAACAATTGAAAAAGGTCAGGGTACTGTATTAGACCCGCTTGGTACACCGGGAACAAGCTTTACATTGGAGGGTGGTACGCAGGTATTATTGCAGGCGGATGCACCGGCAGAGGGCTCTACCTTTAAGAGCTGGACAGTAACAGACGAGAAAGATCCGACAAAGGATTATTCAAACTTATTTGTAAATATTACTTCGGCAAATACAACATTTACCATGCCGAATGCAGATGTTAAGGTAACAGCAACTTATACAGAGGGCGGTGGAAATAAGCCGGATGATCCCAATAAGCCAGACGATCCAAACAAACCAGATAATCCAGATGATCCAAATAAACCAGACGATCCGAATAACCCTAGTAAGCCAGATGATCCAAATAAACCGGGTACGGATACCGAAAAGAAATACAAATTAACAGTAAACTATGGTTCTGGAAGCGGCGAATATAAGGCAGGAGAGTCCGTAACAATTTCTGCATATGCACCGGATTCTTCCACAAGAGTGTTCTCTCGCTGGTCAACCAGTACAAGTGGTTTAGGTTTTGGAAGCGCTACTTCTGTAACGACAACGATTATTATGCCGGCAGCAGATGCAACGGTAACGGCGAACTACCGAACTAGAACAGATGATGATGACGAGGAGGACGATGAAAGGCCGGATAGACGTCCGGGTACGAATACATCCACGACAGTAACAACACCGCCGACAAATTCTGGTACAACGACACCGCCGACAGGCACAGTTTCCAGCACAGGTACAGGTACTAATCCGGGAACCAGCAGCAACAATGATGGCAATAAGATTTATATTACAAAGAACGGTGTATCCAACAAAGATTTGGCATCAATTTCTGTCAGCGGTTCAACCGATAACTTTATTGTAAAGATATCAGAAACACCAGAGGCGACAGCAGCAGTGGAGGAAGCTTTGATTAATCGGCATGGTTCATTGGATAACCTTGTATATTTCCCAATGGATATCTCACTGTATGATGCGACGGGACAGAATAAAATTACGGATTCTTATGGATTAAATATCACTGTGACAATGCCAATACCGGATGTATTAATCCAGTATGGCGGAAACTGTCGTGTTGCGGCAGCAGATAATGGAAATCTTCAACAGTTAACACCACGGTTTACGACAATTGATGGTATAGCATGTATTTCCTTTGTACCGCCGCATTTCTCACCTTATGTGATTTATGTAGATACGGCAAACCTTGTGGCAGGAAGTTCATTAGACTCCACGCCGGCGACCGGCGACCCGATTCATCCTAAGTGGTTCCTTGCAATCGGTATGGCATGCATCTCTATTCTGTTGTTTGTGACAAGTGACGAGAGGAAACGCAAAGGCTTTAGAACAGCGTAAACGGGAAGAAAGATCGGAATGAAAGGGAATCTGTATGAAGAAAAAATTGATAGCCTTAATGGGGGCGGCGTTATTGGGATTGACTGTTTTCGCAGGTGTAGCGGGAATCGCAGAAAATCAAGTAACGGCTGCCGAAGATGAACGATTTCGTATTCATGGCTCAACCCTGACAGCGTATCTGGGTACTGACACTTTTGTCAGTATTCCCGATACGATCAAAGTAATTGGAGATAATGCATTTGAGGGGAAAGACCAAATTGTCAGTATCGAGATACCAGAAGGCGTTACCACAATATCATACAATGCTTTTAAAGGCTGTACTGCTTTAACAGGTGTGATACTTCCAGACTCTGTGACAAAAATAGGTCCCGGCGCATTTGAGGGCTGTACGGCGCTCACTTCTGTTCAAATCGGAAAAAATGTGAAGTCATGGGGAACGGGGGTATTTACGAACTGTGATAAACTGGCTTCTGTGAGTATTGATAGCGAAAATGAGTATCTTACTGCCTATAATGGCGCGATTTATAATGGCAATATGACAATGCTGTATCAGGTGCTTCCGGCAAGGGAAGGCGAGAACTATGCAATGCCGAATACAGTAAGAAATATGGATACATATGCGTTCTGGAACTTAAAGAACACAAAGCATGTGAAAATAGCGGACGGTGTAACGACAATACCAAAGTATTCTATGAGCAATATGGGCACAGTCGAGGATGTTTCCCTTCCAACGACAGTGACAGCAATTTCAGAGAGGGCGTTTGCCAATAATTCTGCATTAAAGCAGGTAGCAATTCCTTCTTCGGTAAGGGATATTGATGACAATGCATTTGCAGGAAGCCCGAATTTGCAAATTTTTACAAGTAAAGATTCAGGCGCAGATAAATTCGGACAGGAGAAAGGGATTCCTGTTACTTATCAATCGGCATATCCAACAGATTTTATGGATAGCAATGCCAACCTTGATGTAAAACCGAATGTTGGAACAGAAGATAATAACAATCAAACAAGTACAACGCCGGATTCCAGCAGTTCAACAGAGCCTGTGACTGAGCCGGAAACTTCGGATAACAGTAGTACCCCAGGAAGTGATAATACCCCAAATGGGGAAACGCCAATTGGTGGTGCGGTTGGCGTAACGGGTTATATTCATCCGTTGGATGTTCCGGAAGCAAGCAATGTTATAGGCAAAACTGTAGTAGTAGCGGGAAAAGCGGTAATTCTAATGAATAATCGCAAACCGACAGTCTACGGTGTACCAGATGACGTGCGTGCGGATATTATTACACAGGAACAGGAGCGTCAGCAGAACACGGTTTCGGATAAACAGGAAACAGATGACAGTACTTCTGCAGATAATATGTCTGATAAAACAGAAAATACGAATAATATAAGCGATACAGCGGATTCTGATAAGGAAGAATCCAGCAGCAGTGTTTCTGGAAATAGTGTTTCCGGAAATACTGCATCTGCAGAGATAACGCCAAGCAGCAATGCGGCGGATAATACAGCGATATCTTCCAGCGTGCAGGCAGGCGGCAGTTCTTATCACAGTGATGAAGTGATACCACAGCGGCAGTATTACCGTCAGAAGAATTTAAAGGATTTTCAGATCGATAATTCAATAAAATCCATAGGGAGATTGGCGTTTGCGGAGAGCGGATTAGAGAGTATAGATATACCAGAAAGTGTGAAAGAGATTGAGTATGGTGCATTTATGAACTGTGCTTCGCTAGAGGATATAACAATTCCAGATACTGTGGAACGTATTGGAACAAAAGCGTTTGCTGGCACGCAATGGATGAAAAACTGGATGGAATTAACCGGCGGGAGCAGCAAAAATGACTTTTTAATTGTCGGTGATGGGATATTGCTGGCATACAGAGGAACGGAAATAACACATATTAGTATACCGGACGGCGTAAAGCAGATCGGGTCGGAGGCATTTAAAGACCATACGGAGATAATCAATGTGGATATCCCTGAATCGGTAACAAAAATCTGCGCGGAAGCATTTAGAAACTGTAGTTCTCTAACAGGGCTGACAGGATGTAAAGGGCTGAGAACCGTTATCCGCGGCGCTTTTTATGGTACATATGTATCGGAAGCGGATTTTCATAATTAAGTTATAGAAAGGAATCGCATATTTGCAACTGCAATATTGCGGTTCCTATGGG
>ERZ778495.2374-NODE-2374-length-10788-cov-8.065313_pt1 | contig 10788 bp, 6 predicted proteins | sample MGYA00433100_ERZ778495 | MGnify/ENA primary metagenome ERZ778495 (study PRJEB29527, sample SAMN07138962) | mouse gut metagenome | material: feces | host: mouse | place: China:Nanjing | collected 2016-01-25 ...
CATCCGATAATCTTGACGTAGCCCGCTACGCCTGCGATTATCTTCTTTGCAGCTAGACCTTTATACAGCGTCAAATTAACAAGTTATTCATTTACAGTTCCTTAGTATTGCATAAAGCTTTGTAAAATGCAACAGATTTTAATAAGATTAAGGATAATTATAGGATAATGGATGTTGACCAACACGACAAATTGCCAATAACATCAACTTATAAATGTAGTTATTTTGATTAATATAGTAAGGTACTATTAAGGATTATAGCTTGTAAGTATATTTATCGCTTTATTGATATACAAAGCAGTTAATGACGCATAGAGAACGAAACACATGTTTAGGAGGGATTACATATGCTGTGTATTAAAAACGGAACGATTTATAACGCCATCTGTAAAGAGGGATTTCAGGCAGATATTTTGATAGATGACGGAAAAATCAAAACAATTGAAAAAAATATAGAAGTCGCAGATAATGTCCAGATAATCAATGCAGAAGGACTGCAAGTCTATCCGGGATTTGTGGAGGCACATGGGCATATTGGATTGGACGGATATGGCATTGGTTATGAGGGAATGGATTACAATGAATTAAATGATATTATCAGCCCGCAGATGCGGGGGATTGACGGCGTAAAACCTTTTGATCCGGCGTTTGCAGCGGCGGCAGCGGCAGGGGTAACTTGTGTCTGTGTAGGCCCAGGTAGTGCCAATGTCCTTGGTGGTACATTTACAACGATTAAAACCGTAGGAAAGCGTGTAGATAATATGGTGGTGCGTGATAATGTGGCAATGAAATGCGCATTTGGCGAAAATCCGAAAAGAGTATACCGTGATAAAACGGATTCAAGTCGTATGACAACAGCAGCGCTTTTGCGGGAAGCCTTGTTTAAAGCAAAAGCCTATCTTGAAAATAAGGAAGCGGCAGGTGATGACTTTACGAAAAGACCTAAGTTTGATATAAAGTTGGAGGCACTGATTCCCGTGCTGAAAAAGGAAATTCCGCTAAAGGCACACGCGCACGCAACAGAGGATATTTTTACTGCGCTTCGTATTGCCAAAGAATTTGACTTAGAAATTACGCTGGAACACGTGACAGAGGGGCATTTGATTGCCGAGGAACTAGCCAAAGAGAACGTACCTTTGGCGGTAGGTCCTACACTGACCAGCGCATCAAAATTTGAGCTGCGCAATAAAAGCTGGACAACGCCCGGCGTGCTTGCAGCGGCAGGCTGTCAAGTATCTATTATCACAGATTCGCCGGTGATCCCACAGGAATATCTTCCGCTTTGTGCTGGATTGGCAGTGCAGGCAGGGATGGATCCGTTTGCCGCACTGCAGGCAATCACCATAAATCCGGCAAAACATGCAGGCATTGCCGATCGGGTCGGTTCGCTGGAAGTCGGCAAAGATGCGGATATTGTAATTACAGACGGAAGTCCCTTCGCAGTGTCTACAAAAGTTAAATATGTATTAATTGATGGGGAAATTTTGAATTAAAATGGAATAATACTTTAGGACGATATAGAAGTAAATACATAGGGCTGTAAAATAAGGAATTGTATATAACATGGATAGATTGTGTAGGATATACCTTTAAGCATGCAGGTCATAAAGCGTAGACATAGACAAGCAAGAGGGTAAAATAATCTGTCTACAGTTCCTAAATGCTGTAAGATATAACAAAATAGCAATCATGCAATGCGAGGGTTTGTGTGTTGAATTCCTCGCATTGCATTTGTTATTATGCGCAAACCCGAACGGATGAAATAAGCTGTAAAAGCGGCGTACGGGCTGCGCGGCGAGTAGGGAAGAAAGACATTTCCCTACTCGATTTTAGTTTGTTTGTAGCTATTTTGCTGTGGTTCGTTTCAATTCAGAGCAACTTAGAGCAATTCACAGCAGTTGCCTTGGTATATGGATACAATTTAGGGGTATGCTAACTCGGAAGTTGCGCAAATACCGATTTGATCAGCATAGAACACATAGTTTCCCCAGTCAGAAAGGCTGCTGCCTTCCCAGTCGACTGCCATATCCAGCGGGGTGTCAATTCCGCTGTTTCCTTTCCATGACCAAGCTGCATATCCAATGCCTTTTTCTGTGCAGTATTGCATAATTGTATATTCGTCTACATCTGCTCCGTTTTGCCAATTGCCAAATTCTCCGATACAAAATGCAACGCCCTTAGAAAGCATAGCATCAATACCATTTCTTACAGTTTGTGCATCTTTGCCGGCTACAGAATATAAGTGGAAGGAAAACATTGTATTTTTCATCGGGTCTGCATTGAGAACACGCTGGCAGTTGTCGATACAGGTAGACGTTTCTTGTCCATATCCAGAGGTATCGATCATTAAAACATTCTGAATACCTTCGTTTCGCAAAGTTTTGATAGCGGATTCATAAGTGCTTGCCCAATGAGAGGACATTCCCCATGTACCAAGCCATTCATTTGCAATATTAACGATAACATAATCTTTATGTGCATTGACTAAATCACGCAGTGCAATCCAGTAATTAACAGCATTTTGCAGTCGGGAAGCCTCATCAAAGCCTGTATGGTCATGTACTTCAAGAATACAAATAAGCCCTCTTTCTTCACACCACGCAATGATATTTTCGACTTCTTGGCGGGAAGTTTTACCCCATTGGCTGCCGTCAGCGAGAACCACACGTACACAGTTTGCACCGCGGTCAGCAATCGCGTTAATGGAAGTCCATGTTTTGTCTGTATACCATGCATGAGCGACATTGACACCACGCATTATAAAGTCATCGCCGTCAGCATCGTAAAGTCTGCCGTCCTTCACATACATACTGCGTCCTTCTGGAACAATCGAACCGCCGGAAGCAGATTCTATTACACAGTAGTCAAGCGCTGTATATCCCCATTCTGCGGAAACACCGAATTTATGCCATCCGGCAGATAGATAGGAAGTAACAGTATAGGGTTCCCATTGATTTCCGCTTGTCAGAAGCGCTCCGCTCTGCGTTTCATCCAGATACCACCAATTTTCCTTATAGGAATCGGCGTTGGTAACAACCGTAATCTTGTAATCTCCGCTTTGTGGAATATTAAAGTTTACTTCACTCCACCCTGATACCAAGTATACGTATCCGCTTCCGGAATAGCCATGAAACATAGAGGAATCAATATAGTTCTGACCATTTTGTTCAAAGTTGTTAGCGTCCTCAAATTCAATTACTTCTTTATATGCGGCGGCTTTGCCTTCTGCTGCCTCCACTTTTTGTCCTGCCGTTCCAAAGCCAATAGATACAAGAGTTGCTGCTCCAATTAGAAATGATAGTGCTTTATTCAATTTTTTTCTCATAAATTACACCCAGCCACAGGGAAACCCCGTTGTGCTTCCTTTCTCTATTTTTTTAATCAGGAATGCAAAACGTAATACTATAAGATGGCGCCACCCTGTTTCTTATTCCTAATAATAAATTAACTTAAAAAATGCTTAAATCAATTGGCATTTTAACGGTTGTTTTCAGAAAATTTTATTGTTTTTTAACAATAGTATATGGTTACATTGCGTAATACAATAAAAATTTCGCAAAATATCGTAAATTACTATACAAAACCGATAAGACAAATAAGAAATATCGGTATTATATATATTAGCGCATACATCTGATTGTTTAATTTATAATGTAAAATAATTAACCTAAATATAATAATAGATTTTAAATTATTTAAGTAAAAATAAATAAATACAAAACGCGAATTGAGCAACGCTGTTAATTGTAGGCATATCTCTGCATATCCGTTGCGGTTTCAAAGACATTAAAGGACAGGATTGCGGATGTTTGGAGCTGTCAATAAATAACTCATCAATTTGACTTGTCTAAATGTCCATCTGTGGTATCAGAAAATCTTGACGTAGCCCGCTGCGCCTGCGATTTTCTTCTTTGCATAGGAACATTTATACGGCGTACTTGTCACAAGTAATTTCTGAACAGTTAAACGCAAATAAACGCCAATGAAATTTTGCGAAAATTTCGTAAAAATACAAAAACTACTTGCCAATCATACCCAAAAAGGAATATCATAAATATAAAAACCGTGAATTGCCTGTACTGTTTAGGCAAGGCGAAAGCAAGGCAGGCGTATGAATATGGAGGGTAAACACAAAAATGATGAAACAGGCGGATAAGAGAAATCTCACAATGGTAATGGATTTGTATGAGCTGACAATGGCGAACGGTTATTTTAACGACGGTGATATGCAGGCACGGGTAGCATTTGATGTATTCTACAGAAAGAATCCTGACAGAGGAGGCTTTGCGATTTTCGCAGGATTAGAGCAGATTGTGGAATATATAGAAAATCTGCATTTTTCCGAGGAGGACGTTGCATATCTGCGTTCACTAAATACTTTTACAGATGCGTTTTTAGAGTATTTAAAAGAATTTCAGTTTCGCGGTGATCTGTATGCTTTTCCGGAAGGAACGATTATGTATCCGCAGGAGCCGGTTTTAACGGTAGTTGCGCCATTAATTGACGCGCAGATTGTGGAAACCGCGATTTTAGCGCAGGTAAACCACCAGTCGTTGGTGGCTACGAAAACCAGCCGGATCGTAAAGGCGGCGGATGGAAAGCTGGTATCGGATTTCGGGGCACGGCGCGCGCATAATATGGATGCGGCAGTTTATGGCGCAAGAGCCTCTTATATTGGCGGCGCAGCAGGCACTGCAACAGTACTTGCGGGACAAATGTTCGATATCCCTGTTAGTGGGACGATGGCGCATAGCTGGGTTATGTACTACAAAGATGAATTTGAAGCATTCAAGAATTACGCAGTAAATTATCCCGATAATACTGTGTTGTTAGTTGATACGTATGATACGATCCAATCAGGAATTCCCAATGCAATCCGCGTGGCGCACGAGATATTGGAGCCGATGGGAAAACGGTTAAAGGGTATCCGAATTGACAGCGGCGACCTTGCCTATCAGTCCATTAAAGTGCGGAAAATGTTAGATGAAGAAGGACTTAACGACTGCAAAATTATTGTTTCGAATAGTTTGGACGAGCATACGATTTCGTCGTTAAACAGCCAGAAGGCTTGCATTGACAGCTACGGTGTGGGGGAACGTTTGATTACGGGCGCTTCTAGTGATTATTCCGAGGAAAGCCTGGCGCTGCTTGGAGCGGTTTACAAAATTGCTGCAGTCGAGGAGAACGGCGTATTTGTACCACGCATTAAGATTTCGGGCACGATTGAGAAAATCACCAATCCAGGGCTGAAAAAAGTATACCGCATTTATGATCAAAACGGCAAAGCAAAAGCGGATTTAATTGCAAAGGCGGACGAGGAAATAGATATGAGCGGCGAGTTTCGGTTTGTAGACCCGCAGATGCCTTGGCGGAATCTGAAGTTTGTTAATTGCACTGCAAAACCGTTGCAAGTAAAGATTTTTGAACAGGGAAAATTAGTTTACAAGCTGCCGCAGTTAAGCAAAATCCGCGATTATGTAAGGAAACAGCTTCAAGAAGAAATCTGGGCGGAGGAGCAGCGTTTTATTAATCCACACGTGCATTATATGGATATGACACCGGATTATTATGAAATGAAAATGAGCCTTCTGCATGAAAAAGGTAAAACCGTTTAAAATAGTATCAATAAGTATAAAATTCGTTTTTAATGCTTGATTAGGGGCAAGTTTGAAATTTAACGTTCAGACTATTGATTGGTATGCGTGTAAGGCACGTAGGGAGTATAAAAATGAAAACAAATTATTATCAGGAATTTAAAGAAGATTTAGCCGAGTTTCGTGAAATAACACAAAAATTTTACCGAAAAGAAATTACAGTGCCGGAGTATAAAGGGTTTTCAGGTGGTTTTGGAAGCTATGCACAGCGGGGCGGTGAGCGGAGTATGCTGCGTCTGCGTCTTGCTGGCGGTGAGATTGACTTAGAGAAAGTAAAATTTATTGCTGACAGCATTCAGAAATATCATATTGACCTTGTACATTTAACAACCTGTCAAACGGTGCAGCTTCATAATTTAACTGCCAAAACGGTTTGCCAGCTTGTTGAGGAGGCATGGCAGTGCGGTATTATTACAAGAGGCGGCGGTGGTGATTTCCCGCGCAATGTAATGTGTTCTCCGTTGTCAGGCATATCAGCAGACGAGTGCTTTGATGTGCTGCCTTACGCAAAGGAAGCAGGTGAGTATCTTTTAAGCTTTATCCATAAAGTGAAGCTGCCAAGAAAACTGAAAGTATGCTTCTCCAATGGCGCAGAAAATACTGTGCACGCAACGTTTCGTGATTTAGGCTTTGTGGCTAAGGAAAATGGAAAATTTGATGTTTACTGTGCTGGCGGGCTTGGCATAAAGCCGAAATTTGGTGTAAAAGTAGTAACGGATTTAGAACCTCAAAAGGTGTTGTATGTTATTAAAACAATGGTAGATGTTTTTACGGAACACGGCAACTATGAGAAGCGTGCAGCGTCGCGAAGCCGCTTTTTGCAAGAAACGCTGGGCGTGGAGGGACTGCAAAAAGTATTTGCGGAAAAGTTAGCGCAGAATTTGGCAGAGGAACGGTTAGATCTTACTGTACAGGATATAGCATCAAATGATTTGGAAGCAAAAGCAGCGGCACACAAAGGTGAAGAACGCCGAAAAGATTTGTTGGAAAATAACAGAATTTTTGCCCAAAAGCAGGAGGGGCTTTATGCTGTAGCGTATAGTCCTATCGGTGGTGCAGTGGCGCTGGATTTCTTCGAACGCCTGTATTTTGCGGCGAAAAATATGGAGTATCCGCAGGCAGTAAAGATAAGGCTGACACCAGAACAGGGAATGTATATTATTAATTTAACCGCAGACGAAGCGGCACAGATATTGGAGCTTACAAAGGATAGCGCACAAAGTGTCTTTGAGCGATCGACAGCGTGTATTGGTGCAGATATCTGTCAAGTAGGAATTGGAAAATCACAGTCAGTATTGGAGGCATGTGTAACCGCAGTACGACAGGCAAATCTGCCCAAAGACGCCCTTCCTGCGATTCATATTTCTGGCTGTCCATCTTCCTGTTCGGCGCACCAGACAGCGCGAATTGGTCTGCGGGGCGGCATCAAGCAGACACCAGACGGCGCAAAACCGGCATTTGCGGTATATGATAATGGATCAGAGAAATTAGGCAGCGAACAGATGGGAGATGAACTGGGGGTAATCACTGTAGAAGATCTTCCAAGATTTTTTGTGAAGTTGGGGCAACGTGTTGCGGAAGAAAAAATATCCTATGAAGAGTATGCCGCAAAATATCCGGAGCAAATAAAGGAGATTGTGGCGGAATTTACGGCGTAGGGATGCTGAAATTTTTGGAATAAATATGTTTTGCGTGTGAAATACAATGGTATATGCCGCAGTAACAGTTCAGGTAGGGGCTGTCGCATTAAGACAAACGGATACAAGATAGTCTAACTCTGTGCTAAGATTTATACCATATCTGGTAGCATCAAAGCTTATTGCGACAGCCCCGTAATAAAATGTAGTGGTTGGAGGTATCCAGCCCATCGCGAAGCGATTTCCAATGGCTGGATACGTAACAGTTCAATGGCTTATCTGAACTGTTATATGCCGCGAATCGAAAAAATAATTTTCCGAAAGAAAATTGTTCCAATATTCGCCAATTTATAGTATAATGGGAAAGAATGAGATTCAATTTACGAGAAAATTGTAAATGAAAAAATATTACGTGTTTTGACTTTGCGAATCTGTATATGCTAGAGGGATAAGAAATTGCTGATCGCATGGTGATTGCAGAGCAGAACATAATAACGAAGCGGAGGTAATAACAAAATGCCCAAGAAACCAATTATTGACAAAGAAATGTTTAAGAGAAGTGTTCTGTACAATATTAAGACCTTGTATAGAAAAACGCCAGAGGAAGCAACAGAGCAGCAGATTTTTCAGGCGGTATCGTATGCTGTAAAGGATATGATCGTAGATAACTGGCTGAAAACACAGGCAGCATATGACGAGAAAGATCCGAAGATCGTATATTATATGTCGATGGAGTTCCTGATGGGGCGTGCGCTCGGCAACAATATGATAAACCTTATGGCATATAAGGAATTTTCAGAAGCTTTGGACGAGCTGGGGCTGAATATGAACGTAGTGGAAGATCAGGAGCCGGATGCGGCGCTTGGAAACGGTGGTCTGGGGAGGCTTGCCGCATGTTTCCTTGATTCGCTTGCTACACTAGGGTATGCGGCGTATGGCTGTGGTATCCGCTACCGTTATGGTATGTTTAAGCAGCAAATCCGCGACGGTTTTCAGAGAGAGGTGCCAGATGACTGGCTTCGTGATGGCAATCCATTTGAACTGCGCCGTCCGGAGTATACCAAAGTGATTAAATTTGGCGGAAACGTAGCATGTAGAGAAGAAAACGGCAGATTGATCTGGTATCAGGAAAACTATCAGTCTGTAAAGGCGATTCCGTATGACCTGCCGATTGTCGGCTACGGCAACAGCATTGTGAATACCTTGAGAATATGGGATGCGGAGCCAATGGACTGCTTTAGCCTTGACTCTTTTGATAAAGGGGATTATCAGAAGGCAGTAGAGCAGAACAATTTGGCGAAAAATATTGTCGAGGTACTCTATCCAAACGATAATCATGTATCTGGTAAGGAACTTCGTCTAAAGCAGCAGTATTTCTTTATTTCAGCTTCCGTACAGACTGCGATTGAGAAATATATGTCAAAGCATGATGATATTCACCGTTTCCATGAGAAAGTGACATTCCAATTAAATGATACGCACCCGACGGTAGCGATTCCTGAATTAATGCGTATTTTACTCGATGAATATATGTTAGAGTGGGACGAGGCATGGGAGATTACGACGAAGACCTGCGCATATACAAACCATACCATTATGGCAGAAGCGCTTGAAAAATGGCCAGTAGATCTGTTTCAGCGTCTGCTTCCTAGAATTTATCAGATTATTGAGGAAATTAACCGCCGATTCTTATTGGATATTGTGAATCGATATCATGAGCCGGCTGATAAGATTAAGAAAATGGCAATTATCGCTGATTCACAGGTAAAAATGGCACATCTTGCAATTGTGGCAGGATACAGCGTAAACGGTGTTGCAAGACTGCATACAGAGATATTGAAAAAACAGGAACTGCGTGATTTCTACGAAATGTATCCACAGAAGTTTAACAATAAGACAAACGGTATCACACAGAGAAGATTCCTGCTTCACGGCAATCCGCTGCTTGCGGACTGGGTAACAGATAAGATTGGCGAGGAATGGATTGTGAACCTTCCAGTTATTGAAGGAATCGCAAAATATGTGGACGATCCGGCATCGCAGAAAGAATTTATGGAGATTAAGCGCAAGAACAAAGTGCGTCTTGCTAAATATATTAAGGAGCACAATAATATTGATGTCGATCCGGATTCTATTTTTGATGTACAGGTAAAACGTCTGCATGAATATAAGCGTCAGCTTCTCAATATTCTGCACGTAATGTATCTTTACAATGAAATTAAGAAAAATCCGAGTATGGAGTTCTATCCAAGAACCTTTATTTTCGGTGCAAAGGCAGCAGCCGGCTACCAAAATGCAAAGCTTACCATTAAGCTGATTAACGCAGTAGGCAATGTTGTGAACAACGATCCTGTTGTTAAGAACCGCATTAAGGTTGTATTTATTGAAGATTACCGTGTATCCAATGCAGAATTAATCTTTGCGGCAGCAGATATTTCAGAGCAGATTTCTACCGCCAGCAAAGAGGCAAGCGGTACCGGAAATATGAAATTTATGTTAAATGGTGCACTGACACTTGGGACAATGGACGGCGCAAATGTTGAGATTGTTGAGGAAGTCGGCATAGAGCACGCATTTATTTTTGGATTAAGCTCCGACGAAGTTATTTCATATGAGAATAATGGCGGATATAATCCAATGGATATCTATAACAGTGATGCAGATATTAAGAAAGTGGTAGATCAGCTTGTAGACGGCACTTACGACCATGACCGCGAGTTGTTTAGAAGCCTGTACAATTCTCTGTTAAATACACAGAGCACAGACAAGGCAGATCGTTACTTTATCTTAAAAGATTTCCGTGCCTATGCAGAAGCGCAGAAGCAAGTAGAGAAAGCATACAAGAATACCACCGGCTGGGCAAAGAGCGCAATGCTGAATGTCGCAAAAGTCGGCAAATTCACCTCTGACAGAACCATCCAAGAATATGTTGATGATATCTGGCATTTAGACAAGGTTGAAATAGAAACAGCGGATGTTGTAGTAGAGAAATAATACAGTAATAGAAACAGCGGATGTTGTAGTAGAGAAATAATACAGTAATACGATATAAGATGGATTAGGCAAAGGCGCATACTTTTATTAAGACAGGGTATGCGCCTTATTTATGCACAGCCTTATGCAGAGAAAATATGCCGCAAAAACGGCGCATGGGGCGCGCGGCGAGTAGAGAACCCTATTCGAGTGCACATGGGCATCTTATTTTATATTTTCGGCGAGTTGGATAATAAAATCTTGAATAAGATCCCGTTGCTTTGGCAATCCTAATACTTAAACTTGTATAATTTTTTCAAATTTCCCATTGCGTAACTACCTCTTAATATAGTATATTTATAAAGGCAATTAACAAAACGATTAAACTAAATAATAAAAAGAATTATACAATACATAAACAAGTAATGCCAAGACCAAATATAATAGGGAAGATATATTTGCGAAGCGATGGGACAGTTCCTTTTCTCTAATGGCAGATATTAAAATAAGTGATATCGAATAAA
>ERZ778495.2378-NODE-2378-length-10768-cov-3.748436_pt1 | contig 10768 bp, 10 predicted proteins | sample MGYA00433100_ERZ778495 | MGnify/ENA primary metagenome ERZ778495 (study PRJEB29527, sample SAMN07138962) | mouse gut metagenome | material: feces | host: mouse | place: China:Nanjing | collected 2016-01-25 ...
TTCTCATCATACTCCTCAGGGCGTCCGCCTACCTTATAGGAATTTACATTGTCCTGATTCGCTATTCCATACAGATTCCTTCCCGGCATCTTGTATCCGACCGGACAAGGATCGAAAATGGTCTTGACATCAGCCGACCACAAAGACGAATTGCGTGTCTGCTCGTCATTTGAAGTAGTAAACCAATGGGACGCATTGCCATAAGGGAAAATGAAACAAGTCGGATTCGCCACGGCCATAGGAATGTTTCCAGGAGCGTCAGAAAGATTCTTGGCCACAAAGTCACGCCCTATCACCCATGTGGCCGAGCCGTCACCCACTTCCCAGTTAGGCTCATTGCATTCCGCCACATTGCCGCTCTCAAGGTCGGAACGATAAGGCGAGCGTGAAGGCATGAACGGGTCTTTCCTGCCCCACTGGTAGAACATGCCCCTGTTGCCCACATCCATAGGATTATTGTTCATCGCACCGAGATTCCTGTCCATTATCTGCGCGAGGACCTCTCCCGCAGGATTTATATGGTCATGAGAAGTCACCTCATCGTCACATACCCAGATATGCCAGCTCCAAAGCACATTGCCCTTCACATCCTTGACAGCAATAAGCGCATTGCCCTCCATCCTGCCGGTAGTGAAAGTGACATAACCGCCGTTGTAAACCGGTGCCCCGTCTATTATTTCCCTGGACATCGTGCGGTCTCCGTCTGTCCTTGACTCCCAAAGCAGGTCCGCATATGCTATTCCGGTTATGTCCACACCATAATTCTCGATATATCTGCTCCTTCCGTCAGACCCTCCGTTTCCTTTTACGGTAGCATCAAACTTATATGTAGAGCCAGTCTTTACAAGATAGCAGTTGGACGTTCCGCCTGCATTAAGGTCTATGCCATGCCCGGCCCTCTGGACAAGACACAGCTCAACAGCCTTTGTCTCCTCACCCTTCACCGCAGTTATGGATACGGAAGCTTCTTTCAGTCCAGGCTGATAATTGGCCGGAGCCTCAATCCAAAGCACGTCCCCGTCCATGGCCGAAAGCACGAACCAGCTGTCCTCAGTCTCCCAGCTCCACGAATCTGCATTGGTGGCCACAACAATAGCTGCAGCCCCGCCGTCAGCATCAAACACGACCCTCCCGTCGGAAGTATCCATATAGAAAGGAAGCTCATAATCGTCCGGGGCTATCCTTACGGTCTCCGTACAGCCTGCGAACATTACGGCAGCTGCTGCACAATATATCAATGTCTTTTTCATCGTAATCATTTTTATGTCTATTTCCACATGTCAGGAATAGAGGCAAAATCAGTCATGCCCGTACATCCCGCGAAACAGCCTTTCCTGCTTGAAGAGGCCGTGGCAATGGATGCCATGCCGGTCTCAGCCGTATTTATTCTCTCATAAATGTGGATTTTCTTTCCGTTCACAACGGTATATGGGGACTCTCCGACGATATTTTGGCATCCGTTGAACAGATTGCCCACATTTGTTATCCTGAGCATATTGTCGAAAAAGTCAACCGGGAATGCGGTAAGTGAGGTACATCCGCTGAACATTCCGCTCACATTGGTCACAGAGGCCATCTCACCGAACATATCCTTTGAAACAGAGGCCAGCGAAGAACAGCCGCGGAAAAGGTTGGACATCGTAGTAATCCCCGTCATGCCCTTGAAAAGGTCAGCAGGAACAGACCTCAGAGCCGAACATCCGTCAAATATGCCTGCCAGCGACGTAACACCTGCAACATCACAGAACATCGTAGCGGAAACATCAGAAAGCGCAGTGCAATTAACGAAAAGATTGGCAAGCCCAGTAGGCCTCTTCCCGTTGAACACCTCCGATCCGACGCTCCTGAGCGAAGTGCAGCCTCTGAACACATTGCTGAATGTTCCCACTGTCTCACGGAACAGCCCGTCCGGTACGGAAGTTATTGCAGTACATCCGTCAAAAAGGCTGGTCAAAGTTGTACCGGAGCTTCTCCTGAGAACATTGAATGAGTTGGTGGCGACAGAAGACAGGGATGTGCATTTCTCAAACATATTGGCACATGTCGATATGTTGGTGCGCTCCGCCGTTCCGAACAGGTCGTCAGGTATAGCCTGAAGCGAAGAACAGCCGCTGAAACATTTCTGCAAGGTAAGCGTAGTGGCGGCAGTCTGGTTTGCGAACAAGCCTGACGGAATGGAACTTACCGAAGAGCAGCCTTCAAAAGCGCTTGCGAAAGTATTTACGAACCTGAGTCCGTCAAACAGGCCTTCAGGAACCTCCTTGAGGGAAGAACAGCCCTTGAAAAGAAGGTCACATGCCACATTTGAGGCGACTGTGCTCTCACCGAATATGTTGCCGACAGTCTCAAGCGCAGTGCATCCCTCAAAAGCGCTCTTGAAAGATGTGGCCGAAACAGCACCGTCAAAAAGACCGTCAGAAACGGAAAGAAGGCCCTTGCAGTCCTTGAATGCAGTCGCAAAAGTAGTAACTTTGGAGTTGTTGGCAAACAGTCCGGCAGGGGCTGATACAAGACCGGAGCCGACAAACACATTAGATGCAGTCGTAAGGGCCACAAGGTCATTGAACAAGCCCGCAGGCACAGTCTTGAGCGAAGTGCAGTTCTGGAAAAGATTTGCGATGCTCGTCACCTTCGACAATCCCGAAAAAGCAGCCTCTGACACATTCTCCAATGAAGTGCAGCCTTTGAACATGCTTGAAATATTGGTGCATGCCGTGCATCCTGAGAATACGTCAGCACCCACGCTGCGCAATCCCGAACACCCGTCGAACATTCCTGAGAATGAAGTCACCTTAGACAATCCCTTGAAAAATTCATCAGGCACTTCTTCCAATGAAGTGCAGCCGGCAAACGCACTGGCCATCTGTGTCACATTAGGACATGATGCAAACAGGCCGGAAGGCACGGATTTGAGGCTTGTACAGCCCTTGAATATGCTGCTGAACTGCTGTATTTTAGTGAACCCGTCAAAAAGGCCTGCAGGAATCTCCTCCAATGACACGCAATCCTGGAAAACCATTGTAAACGCGGCCTTGTCCAAAACAGCAGATGTAGCTCCTGTCCTTGTGAACAGCCCCGCAGGAATGGACCTGAGCTGGCTGCACCCGCTGAAACATGCCCTGAACTGCGTAACATTGCTGCAACCTTCGAAAAGGTCTTCCGGAATGGATGTTATCTTCGTCTTGTTGAAAGCATTGTCAAACGTCGTGCACTTCGTGTTGTTCCGGAACAGGCCGGCAGGAAGCTCAGTCACGCCGGTAGTATGGAAAGCCATACGGAAAGTCGTGCATTCGGTAAGGCCGTCAAAAAGGCCTGCCGGTATTTGCGTCAGTTTCTCACATGAAGAAAACAAAGCATTGCATGTGGTTATCTTCGGATTATTGTCGAAGAAACCTTCAGGAATCTCAGCAAACTCCTTGCACTGGGAGAACATCTGGCTCACGTCCCTCAGCTCCGGATTCTTTGAAAGGAAATCCTTGTCCAGGCCCGTAATTGCAGTCAGGCCGAACATGCCCTTGACAGACTCGAGCTTAGGGCAATTGAAGAGAAGTCCAGCCGGAACAGAAGCGATGCCCTTGGAAGAATAGAAAATGTTTTCCATGCGCTCCGCATTCTCCGCATAACGGAACAGACCGTCAGGAATTTCGCTTATTCCGGTATCTGAAAATGCATATTCGAATGAAACCACATTTTTGAACGCCTCGCAATTGTCTTCCGGTATTGCAGTCAGATTGGAGCACTGGCGGAATGCCTCATCCATTGACCGTATCCCCAGACGTCCCCAGTTATATACACGCACAAGCTGGGCTTTCTGGTTATAATACGCTCCATACTGCACATGAATCGCAGGTGCAGTTCCTTTTGCGGATACGATATATTCGTCAGGGTCAGTATAAGTATGGGCGGGATAAGTGTCTGTCGTAACTTCTTCAACAGTACCGTCTCCCCAGTCGATGGTCCCTTCAAATCCTTCACCAAAGAACAGGATTGAATTAAGGTCTTTAGCAATTACATTAAGGCCAACGATGAATGCATTGATATCCATTCCCGTCTGAGAGACACGTATTATCTTCTCATCGTTGTTTTCCTTGCCGTCACCCGTTCTGACGGTTATCGTTACAATGCGTGATTCCTCTCCGGAATTGATTACAGGAGTGATTCTAAGGCCGTTCTCTGTCCTTTCGACAGTAAGCCAGCCGTTGTCAGGATTGTCCACAGCATAATCCCAGTCGAAATTTGCGCTCACGGAAACCTCTCTTTCAGAATCTGAGGTCGGGGCAAAAGGAATGGTCTGGGCACCTACGGAAATATTGGCTGCGCGGTCCTGAAGTACAGATACAGTTTCAGTTACAGGATTCCCCCCCCCCTACTCCTGCGATAAGCTTGATTTCAGTCTCCCTGTCGGCAAAGGAAGCATTCCTGTCCACAGAAAGCGTAAGGACATCACCGTTTCTTTCCACCAGCATCCATTCGCAGGCTGCCGTCTCAAAAGTCCAGTCATCGTCACTCGAAACAACCTCAAAGCTTGCAGTCAGCTCCCCGACAGCAGGAATCTGGAAATTGTTCTGCGAGGCGGTGATTTCAAGTGTTCCGTAAGCATTCTGAGTAACGGCAACCGAAACGGACTTGTCCCCGGCTGTAATGTCAACCGAGGCGGAAAGCTTTTTCTCCTCATTGTTGGCATCGCAGGAAAGCACCAGCTGGTCTGCCTTCTCCACTTTAGCGGCCTCCAAAAATTCGTCTCCAGTAACCTTAAAGTCCCATTCGACATTCGTGTTGACATTGATGACGACTTCTCCGCCGATGCTCTTGAACGACACCGTCGCGCTTTTGTCGTCTCCCGGTTCAAAAAGAGTGTTCCTTGACTCTATATTCAGTTCCGCTACAATATCCTTGTCATTCTCTCCTGGGACAGGATTATGAATGATTATAGTCTCTTTCGTGCACGAAGCCAATGCAAGCAGCATAGCTGCACATATTGATAATTTTTTCATGACAATCTGTTTTACGGTGTTACTGCGGCCTGTCGGCTTTCACAAAATACATCTTGCCGTCCGCATAATAGCTGCCTCCGTCAACCGCATAGCTGCTGCCGGTATATACGACAAGACCGAAAGAAGAATAACCGGACGGCATCCCGTTCAAATGAATCGCATCCCTTTCGGTGCCCGTCTCGTCAGAATATCCCTTTCCGTTAGTACCGGTAAGCATTGTGGTGGAGAATCCTCCGCCGTCACCTGCGAAATTTATGGCTACAGGGAAGAAAACATACGTCACAGTAGCGCTTTCCTCCAAAGTAAGGCATGCACGGCCGAGATCAATTGTCATCACCTCTTTTTCCTTGTCATAGCCGGCAATGATTTCAGTACCTTGACGGAAAAGGTCCTTTATCTTGAAACTTTTTCCATATACATCCTGCTCAATGGTGCAGTGTGAAGCTGTTCCCGCATTTCCGAGCGGCTGTCTCTGATAATACCAGTTCTCGGCATAAAGACCGAAATACCCGAGCATACGCAAATAAGGGTTCTCCTCTCTTGAAATCTGCGATATATTGATTGTAACCGATTTCTCTGATTCTGCGGTTCCCGCCTTTATCACTAATGACGACGTCCTCGTATCTCCCTCATTTACATCGGCACTGACCTTGACCAGTCCCGAAGCATAGTCCGGCTCCACAGAAAGCCATGAATCAGACTGAGTTATGGTCCAGTCAGAATTTGATGACACAGAGAATGCGAACACATCACCTTCAGAATCCATTTTCACAGATTCAGGGGAATTGGCATAAAGCTGCACAAGTTCGGAAGACCAAGCCTGGGTAACCTTTATCTCCTTGCTCGAGGCTCCATTTGTAAGAAGGACGGAAGCGACCCTCTTTTTTCCGGTGACATTAGGCTCAGCCGTCATCACCAGAGACTCGTGTGACTGCTCGAGCTTCAGCCAGCTTTCAGGACAGTCTCCGGACCAGTCTGAAGGACATGCGACTGAAATGGTCGCAGTCCCGCCGTTTTCCGCGAAGGCAACCGCATCCTGTGATACCAAGACCACATCCGCGACTTCATCCTTCGCCACTTCGCCGCACCCGCTATATAAGGGGAGTGCACAGCACAGCAATAATGGGAAAAAACGTTTCATAATACAATATTTATAATTGGTGTTCACACAAGAAGCATGAGAAAGCGCAACAAAAAACCTTTTAAAGTTATATAAAAAACAAATACGATGTTCTTTTTTTTCTGCAAAAACTAACAATAGCCACATATATCAGCTATCTTTGCAGGCTATAACAAATTGTTACTTTTTACCTATGGAAGTAAGAGCCAAGAAGGCCTTGGGCCAGCATTTTCTGACAGACCTTTCGATTGCGCAGCGCATTGCGGAATCACTTGATACACAAGAGCCTCAGACAGCTCCGCACATACCTGTGCCCACACTGGAAATCGGCCCCGGAATGGGAGTCCTGACACAGTATCTGCTGCAGAGGCCGGACCTTGACATGAAGATGGTCGAGATAGACAGTGAATCCGTAAATTACCTGCTCACACATTTCCCGCAGGTCAACGGAAGGCTTCTTGAGGCAGACTTTCTCAAGCTCAGGCTCGAAAAATTCTTTCCGGAGAAATTCTGCGTAATCGGAAACTTCCCGTACAACATCTCCTCACAGATTTTCTTCAAGATTCTTGAATATAAGGAGCAGGTGCCGCAGGTTGTGTGCATGATACAGAAAGAAGTGGCTGAAAGGATAGCCGAAAAGCCGGGGACCAAGACATACGGCATTCTTTCGGTGCTGCTGCAGGCCTGGTATGACATCGAATACCTGTTTACAGTAGGTGAAGGCGCATTCAATCCGCCTCCGAAGGTAAAGTCAGCAGTAATAAGACTGGTGCGCAACTCAAGGACAAGTCTCGGCTGTGATGAAAAAATGTTCAAGGCTGTGGTTAAGACTGGATTCAACCAGCGCAGAAAGACACTCAGAAATTCCCTGAAAGCGATGATACTTGAAAAGGCCGCCCGTGAAGGATTGGACGACGCGCAAAAGGCCGAGTTTGTGTCAGACCCCGTGTTCGACCTCAGGCCTGAACGCCTCGGGGTAGAGGACTTCATAGCCCTCACTCTGAAATTGTCATAGGTTTGCCGCCCTGCGCTTTGGCGAAAGAGGCAATCAGGCTTGTGCAGTATATTGTCCATGCCCCGGCACAAGCCAGAATAAAGCCGTTCAGATTGAGGACAAATTGCTGCGGCGCACAGACACGGCCATGACAAATAGACCAACCGCGCCTGCCACCATATATCTGAGCACCACGAAGACGGACTCATACTCCGGAGCCTGAACCTTCACTTCCGGAAGCAATGAAATCAAAGCCAAAGAAAGGACTGCACATATCACGGACACCGTAGCCACGGCTATGGCATGGCGGCGGTCACTTTCCTTTTTCTTGGCAGACATGTCCATTATCTTCAATATTTTTTCCTGACATGCCGCGTCATCCTTACCGCTCAGGGAAGCAGGAACCGGAAGCAGGTCAATCTGACGCACAAGATCCTCCATAAACCCGTCATCTACCGGGACAGAGGGCCTGTTCTGCATAAAAAACTTTCTTATTTCTTTTTCCGTCACCATATCACATTGTTTTTTCAAGATAAACCTTCAGATGCGCCCTGCCACGTGAAAGACAGGAGCGCACAGTACCTGAAGGCATTCCGGTAATTCCTACTATTTCCTTTATGGATTTCTCCTCCATATAAAACAACAGAATCACAGCCTGTTCCTGCACGGAAAGCATCCCGATTGCCTGATACAGATCCTGATAGGCGAACCGCCTGTCCGCAACTGATGCCTCATCATCAATATCGCAGGACCTTAGGCATTCGAGAGGTTCACAGGCACGGCGTCCATCCGTGCGCAGACTGTCATAATGGCAATTGTACGCTATCCGGAAAAGCCATGTAGAAAAACGCGAACGTCCTTCAAACTTCCCGAAAGAAAGATAGGCCTTCAGCAATGCCTCCTGTGCTATGTCATCGGCACGTGAAGAATCTCCGCAACAGAGCATAAGCAGGAACCTCCTCAAAGATTCCTGCTCCTGAGCTACCATTTCTATGAATTGTCCGCGTGTCACAAGACTAAATCTATTCGTTCCCGTCCGTCTGCCCGCAAGAAGGCTTTTCAGGCGCCTTATATTTGAGTCCGAAGAAGAATGTCACAAGGCTCGATATCCCGACGCAAAGCAGAATGACACCGACCAGATATCCCCACTGCGAGAAAGAATAAAAATCCAATGCAGCAAACAAGATGAAGCCAATCCCCATAAGCGTAAGCATGACACCAGCATTCAGGCTCTCTGTCAATTTTCTCTTGGACTTCTCCTCACTCTCCATATTCTCAAAAAAGTTCGGATCAATCTCGGCCCCGTTTTCAATGGCCTTGATGAGGACATCCATTTTCTTGTTGACCGCTTTGGTCTTTGCCCTTGTAATTAGCCAGACACACATTACAGGCAGCACGCAGCAAACTGCGATGCAGACGATAAAAGGCATTAATTTTACCATAATCTTTTCATTTATATTATACTTCACTTGTGAACTGTCTCCCGGACCACTTCATTTGGTTGGCTTAACAGAAAGGGGCGCTATCGCATTACTTTCTTCCGCCTCACAAATTCAAACAAGTTTGATTGGATTCGGCTTAACCGAAAGGTCATATATTTGACTGAAGAAGGTCACGGAATGTTGCAAGAAATTCATGTTTTTGTACAGAAACGCATCAAAAGGGAGACACATCACGTGTACGGAACGACTCACGGGCCTTTCGGGCATACAATTTCCGCACATCATCCGGCAGAGCCGAAGTCTTCATGTAAGCCCTGGTCATATCAGGAAACTTGGCAAGGGCAGTAGCAAGGCACCATGCCACCGCCATGCGCACATAATAAGGAGGCTCACCCAGGGCGACTCCCTTCACGCTCTCCATCTGATCCTTTCCTTTGGAAGCCAATGCCTTCGCCTGCCTTGAAGAAATATATTCAGAGCTTATCGCCCCGAAATCCAGACGGTCAAACTGCCGGAAAATCTCGGGAAGCCACTCTTCATCAATAAAATAGCTCATAGCCATAACTACAGCAAAACGCACCTCGAACTCCCTGTCAGAAGCAAAATACCCGCACAGCAAGTCCCAAAGCATTCCGGAATTGTTCTTTCTTTCCCGCTTAACCCATTTGGCCGCACTGTCAAACAAATCACACACAGCCCAGTTGTCCATATATGGCACATATCTACGGACAAGCTCCAGACGCATGTCCAACGGCACTTTGACATAATTTATCATAAGTCCCCACACGACCGTCTCCTCATAAGACAGCCTGCTCCGGCATCCCGTTCCACCTTCATTCCGCTCTGCAACCGCCTCCCGTTCGAACCCTGCAATCATCTCCAAAGCATCATCACTGCCCGCCAATTCTTTGGCAAGCGACTTCATTTCAGGAACATGTAATCCCAAAATCCGTCTGCCAGGCAATGCATTGATGATTCTGACATGCCCTTCGCGGTATTTGCTGTCCGACATGAACCTCTCAGGCACCAAAAGCCTCAACATTTCTTCTATCATTTTACCATTTTTTGAATTGCATAGCAAATTTAAAATTTTTATTTTTGCCTTGACAAAAACTATAAACTATGACTTCTGCAGCAACCAAATTCCTTGTCATCCTGACTGCACTATTCCTCGGCATCATGCCGCTCACCCACGCACAGGACAACAAGCCGGACATGATACACCACAAGTTCATTCCGTAACGCTGCAAACGGCCGAATATATCGTATTGGGCAAAAAAGACAGAGCCAAATACGGCAAATCCTTTCTCGGATACACCGGTATGCAGGTACATTGTTATATCGGGCAAAAACTTAAACCAAAAGAGTTAAGACGAATATTAAAGAAAATCAGGAACTACCAATATGAAAACATTGTCTTTGACGGATTCGTCACAGATCAGGTCAGGATGGACCATTCATTCCACGCAGGAGTTCTCCCTGGATTGATTGCAGGAGAATATCCGTCATTCACCTTAAGGCGCAGCAGCAAATAGCCGCTTCAATAAATAACCACAAAACTTCATAACAACATTTCAAGCTAAGCATATGAATCCCAAAGCCAAAAACATCCTCAGGCACACATTGACCACATTAATGCTAACTGTAATATATTCAGTGACATATTGGCTTGTTTCGACAATATGGGAACTATTTGACAAAGAACTGACGGCACCTTCAATAAAAGAGGTTCTCATCTTCGGCGTATTTATGGCCATATTTACATCATGCCTGAACATTTATAGAGAAAAGAAGAAAGTTCCTTCCGGCTCTGATTCCTGCAATCAAGATTGATTCCATGCCCACGGATTCCACCTGCCGATTCGTCATGCCATGAGCGGTCTCTCTGCAAAAGTTGACCAATTGTCAGTTTTGCGGCAATTTTCCTCGGCTCTCTCTCGGGCCATGGCTGAAATTTGTTGTCAGGTCCATTTTACACTGAGCCGGTACATTCATCAAAAACGGTTTAAAAAAGAGGGCAGATTTTTACCGTTTTTCCATTGAATCTTGCTAGCCGCGGCATGAGGTTTCACAAAAGTGCGCACGCAGTTCATGCCATGGGGCACAAGCAGGCTTTAAGAAACAACTGCCCAAACAGCTCCTATTGCTTTGACAGCTGTTTCACTGATGCGTCAGCAGAGGCGCTCAAAGAGAGGCCAAAGCACTCATGTACAATGAG
>ERZ778495.2379-NODE-2379-length-10767-cov-4.252147_pt1 | contig 10767 bp, 9 predicted proteins | sample MGYA00433100_ERZ778495 | MGnify/ENA primary metagenome ERZ778495 (study PRJEB29527, sample SAMN07138962) | mouse gut metagenome | material: feces | host: mouse | place: China:Nanjing | collected 2016-01-25 ...
AATCATTTTGATACCTCATTCTTTCTGTGCTGTGTTGGTGGTTGCTGAAAATAAAAAGGTGTCTGATTGTCCGTTAGGATAAACCGCCACCAAAGGTAAGATGTATTTAGTTTTTATATTGTTCTTTTCGCATTAAGATTGTGGGTAATTATTCATTAAACTTCATTCTGCAATCTTCCACAAATTTTTTGCGTGATGGGTTTCCCTCAACCCTAAAAATCTTTCTGTTTTTAACGTCGTAAATGACTGACCATACGGTATCTGCGCCTTTGTTTCTTTCGTATTGACACATAAATCCATGTTTACCCGATAAAATATCTCCTGCCAATTCAGCAGAAAAATGATTTTGATTTTTCCTTAGCGCATTATAGGCAACCGAGTATCTTTCATCTGAACGCCAGTTATCTATGGCATGATTATTGTATTCCGTCATTTTTTGAGAAACAAAACCATTTGTAGCTACAACAAAACCGTTATTTCCTGTCGGCTCTATTACTTCAATATAGTTGCAATTACATTCTATAACAGCAAAATTCCCAATACGATCCATGACGGTCAACGTCTGCTGTGATGCAATAGGTATCATATGCAGACTTTCAATAACTTCATCAGTAGTTTTACATTTTTCCAAGAAATATCGTACCAACAAAAAAATCTCATCAGCAAAGATTTTTGCCCATGATTTTTCCAGAGCTTTTTTCTCACGTTCGGTTAGGGCTGTAAAGCTGTCGTCAAAGGACAACTGTTGACAATCATTCAGTTTAAATGCCATAAGAAATACCACCTTTCAAGAACTACTACCATTATAATTTACAACAGGGTGGATTGTCTGTATTTACTGTAAAATATTAAATTTTCAAGGTTCGGTAGTTGGGATTTTGACCCCAGCATCATGGCATAATGTACCAATAGTATAAAACGCAATTAATTCTATCTGCATTCCGGTTTTTAGCAATCCCTCTCCCATTTCCAGCCCCAATGTGCTACAATAGGTAGGGCAAAAGAAACGGAGATGACATATTATTATGAAAAAACTGGGAAGAAACGACGCCTGCTGGTGCGGCAGCGGCAAAAAATACAAAGCCTGCCATATGGCGATGGACGAAAAGATAGAGAGCTACGAACTGCGGGGGTGCATTGTTCCGAGACATGACATCCTGAAAACACCGGAACAGCTTCAGGGCATTCGGGAAAGCAGCAAGCTGAATATCGCGATTCTGGATGAGATTGAGCGGCAGATTCATATCGGCATGAGCACGGAGGAAATTGATAAAATCGTCCGGGATATGACGAAGGAAATGGGCGGGATCGCTGCGCCTCTGGGCTACGAGGGCTTTCCGAAAAGCGTCTGCACCTCCATCAATGAGGTCGTATGTCACGGCATTCCTGACGAAAACCGTCTGCTAAAGGACGGCGATATCGTCAATGTGGATGTATCTACGATATATAAGGGATATTTTTCGGACTCTTCGCGCATGTTTATGCTGGGGAATGTGCCGGAGGAAACGCGCAGGCTTGTGCGGGTGGCAAGAGAATGCATCGATGTGGGACTTGAGCAGGTGAAGCCCTGGAATTTCCTCGGAGATATGGCGCAGGCCATCAACGATTACGCGAAGCAGAACGGCTATTCTATCGTGCGGGAGATTGGCGGCCACGGCATTGGCTTGGAATTTCACGAGGAACCCTTTGTCAGTTATGTGACACGCAGGGGCACGGAGATGCTGATGGTGCCGGGCATGGTTTTCACCATTGAGCCAATGGTGAATATGGGCAAGGCGGATATTTACATTGATGACGAGGACGGCTGGACGGTCTACACCGATGACGGCAAGCCTTCCGCTCAGTGGGAAGTGACACTGGCGGTGACGGAAGACGGCTACGAGATTCTGACCTATTAAGATAAAGACAGCGGAACTTTTGGGGGACGGATCTGCAAAGAAATGTCAGGGAATATACAGAAAACGAAATTTCGTTTGGATAGAGAAAAGCCCGAATGCATCGGGATTACAGGTGCAGGCGGGTTTTTTGATGCCTAAAAACTTGTGCAACATTCCATATTGTAAATGGGAATGGCATCTGGTATGGTAATCATACAATCTTTGAAAAGACTAAAGTATACTTTATTCCGTACATTTTGCGCTCTTTGGATTCCAATGTACGGGTCTGCGGCGGATCGCCGGATGTTCCAACGGAAAAGACGAAAAAGATTGAAAGAAAGTTCGAACTGACTGTTTTAGAAAATGGAAGCACATTGACAATGCAGGGGCTTGCGTGACAGGCCTGGCAGACAGGAATTTCCGCCTGTAAGTCGGGCGGCAAAAAGGAGGTTACAAGGAAAATATGCGTGAATTTATGACAAAAGTGTCGGATTATTTTAATGAATGGCGGGAAGACCCGGAAAAGGGGGATGGAGAGTTCCCACGGGCAGTTATTCTTATCGTAGGAATTATTGTTGCAGCCGCAATCGTACTGCTTCTGTGGTGGGGATACGGTGTGCAGGAGAAAAAGCGGGAGGATGCCGCGAGGAAGGCGCAGGAGCTGCAGGAGGCGCAGGCAATGCAGGATGCCCAGGATGTACTCGCCCTGCAGGAAGCACAGGGGCTTGTGGCGGCCACCGGCGAAGAGAAAATGAAGGAATATATGTCCAGAGATTCCGGAGAAGAACTGCGGCAGGAATATCTCACGAACACTAATGCGCTGGAGGAGAAGGTAAAGGAGCTGCAAAAGGCGTTGGAGCAGGTGCAGAAGGAAGTTTCGGAGATTGTCAAAGAATACCGGGAAAACAGCTCGTCATCCTCTGACAAAACAACGGAGAGAGTGACGGAAAAACTTACGGTGCTGGAAAAGGAAACGCAGACTGTCACCGAGAATGTAAAAACGCTGGAAACGAAGCTGGCAGCTTTATCGGGTGTGGTACAGACGATCGATCAGCAAAAGATACCTGCAATTCAGGGGCAGATCGGCGATATCCGAGTTGAGCTGGGACAGGTGCGCTCCGATGTATCAAATGTCTTTGATAAGGTCAAGGAGCTTCGTAAGGAGGACGAAAAGCTTTGGAATAAGCTTTCCAAAGTGGAAGAAAGCCTTAAGACGACCGTAAGCAAAAATCTGGACGAGCTGGACGACCGTCTGGACGGACTCAGAAAGGACGTGGACGAGTTGGAAAAGGAGTTCCGCAAGGCGTTGGAGGAAATGGAGAAAAAGAATGCGGAAATGCAGAAACAAAATGAAGACATGAAGAAGGAGATAGACGAGAAACTGGAAAAGCAGGCGGAAGCTCTTTCGTCGGAAGCGCTCTCCTACCGCTACGAGGAACAGACGAACACGCTTTATCTGATGCCGGGCAAAGGTAAATCAGACAGGTAAGGGAGGACGGTATGAATAATCATGCGAATAACAAAACTGGCACAAAGGGCAGAAGAAAGAATGGCATAAATGCCCAAAAAAGAATCCGTACAGGCATAAGTGTGGGCGAATGCAGGGTCACTAAAAAGATCACCAGAATTAGAACAGCATTGCTGGCGCTGACGCTCGGGCTGTGCACGGCGGCCCCGGCGGTGCGCGCGGAGGCTGCACAGACGACAGGGACGGAACAGGCCGTGCAGGCAGCGGAATCAGCGGCGGTGGCGGGTACGAATGATGTGCAGGCAACGGAGTCGGATTCAGCAACACATGCAGACGGCGCGCAGACGGCAAAGCTTGCAGCAACACGGACGGATCTGTCTTCGCGCGGCAGTCTGGTTTATCAACAGGGGGAGAAGGGCGCGCACATATACGCGGCGGATTTTTTCCTTCTGAGGGACAGGCTGGACACAATTCCCGATACGGTATTTGAACCTGCCTGCTATACGCATACCCATCAGTGGGAGTATCGCGATATAGACGAAAAGACGCATACCCGACATTGCGATTCCTGTGGCAGTGCGTTTGATCTGGTGAGCGCGCACAAGGCTGATCGGCGTGAGAACTGCTCTATTGCCTATGACGGTGAGGAGTATCCCGGCATACGCTATACCTGTGCCTGCGGATATCAGTGGGAACTGGAAGAAACGCACACGCCGTTTTTTGAAGCAGTAGGCGAAAGCGGACACAGAAGCGGCTGTCTTCTGGACGGTACGAAATTCTGCCCCGGATATGAACCCGTCACGGAAGAACACTACGCATATTATTACAGGCCATGCGCAGACGGCAGCCACCACGAAAAAATTTGTATGGACTGCGGGTATTCGACAGAGGAGGAATGCTGTTTCGACCTGTTCGATACGGACGGCGACTGGGACAGTGACGACGAGGACAGCGGAAACGGAAGCGAGAGTGGCGAAAATGACAGCGGCAGTGAAGACGGCAGCGACACAGGCACAGACGTAGACAGCGGCACAGGCAGCAATGGAGAAAACAACGGAGAGCAAAATCACGGCGGTCTGCGGTGTCGGTGCGGCAACATAGAAAAGCCGAACGCGGGAACAAACGCAGACGCTTCCGTCACAGCGGATGAAAACGAAAACGCGGGAGCAGACGACGACTCTTCCGGAAAAGAAACAGGCGGCGAAAATGGAAACGCAGGAACAGACGACGACTCTTCCGACGAAGAAACCGGCGGCGGAAGTGAGAATGCGGGAAGCGGCGATGGCTCTTCCGACGAAGAAACCGGCAGCGGAAACGGAAACGCGGGAGCAGGAGATGACTCTTCCGAGGAAGAAACCGGCAGCGGAAACGGAAACGCGGGAGCAGGAGATGACTCTTCCGGTAAAGAAACCGGCGGCGGAAACGGAAACGCGGGAGCAGGCAATGACTCTTCCGAGGAAGAAACAGGCCACGGAAGCGGAAATGCGGAAAGCAGCGATGGCTCTTCTGATGAGGAAACAGCGGCGTCGCAGGAGACATGCAAAACCGCAGGCGTGGAGGGGAAATCGAAAACAGTCGAGAAGCTTGATTGGAAGAATGTAATTGTTAAGCAGGAAATACCCGGTTATAGAGGAATCGGGTTTTACACAGCACATAAAAAACAGGACAACAAAACAGGGAGGCAGATATGAGGAAAAAAATAATATCATTATTAGCGGTATTGACTTTAGCAGTCAGCACATGTATGGCGGCAACGGCGGCGGAGAACCCCTCCGCCACAAAAGCGGAGCTGCACTCCGAAGGCGTAATCCGCTACAAGGGCACAGAGGGCAGCGTGGTAATTGATTCGGCGGATTTTTATACGCTGGCGGATCAGCTCGACTTGTTTAAAGTGCGGGCAGTCAAGCAGCTGGGAGTTATGGGAACTTATCTGACCCATTCGAACGGCGATGTGGCAATGACGAGCGCGGACGGCATGTACGCGGTGCACAAAAAGCCGCAGGCAGGGGAAGAGGTAGATCCACTCTCGCTGGATTTTACAACCATTCTGGAGGGAATTGCGGTAAGCCAGAGCATACCTACCGATCCTGCGGCTTACGGATATCCCGCAGGAACAAAACTTTACAAAAAGGCGGACGGGACGCTCGATACCAGCTATTCGGACGGTGCGGAGCCGATCAGCATCCAGCCGGCAGACGTGGGAAATTTGTCTGCCGGAACGGCGGCATGGGTCAATGGAAAGTTAAAGCTTGGCACAGGAGCTGATATGGCGGAAATGCTGGAGGAGGCATCCAAGGCCCCGGGAAACAGCGGTGGCGGTACGACGAAGCATTCCATCGCCTCAGCCTATACGCTTCCTGAGGATGTGTCCACAGCCATTGCTTATGTGGTTACGACCAACTCTGAGGGCGATCATACGGGAGCTGACCCCGTTTTCTCGGTGAGCAGCTGCCAGAAGCTTTCGCAGCTTTATCACAGGAAATATTTCAGAAACGGATATAACGTGAGAATCGCGCTTTACCACATTACTGGTATGCCTGCGGGCACGGTGGTGAAAGGCAGCGGCGGCATGCTGTTTTACTGAGAAAACCCCCGCGGGAATTGACAATCACGCCCCTTTACGTTAGACTTTATCAATAGAAGGAAAGCGGAAAGGAAGCGTATTATGAACAAGGGAAAATATTATATTACAACGGCGATTGCCTACACCTCCGGCACGCCCCATATCGGTAACAGCTATGAGATTGTGCTGGCGGACAGCATTGCCCGTTTTAAGAGAAAAGACGGCTATGACGTGTTTTTCCAGACGGGTACGGACGAGCACGGACAAAAGATCGAGTTAAAAGCACAGGAGACGGGCGTTACGCCAAAAGCCTATGTAGATAAGGTGGCAGGAGAAATCCGACGGATCTGTGATGCGTTAAATACCTCCTATGATAAGTTTATCCGTACTACCGATGATTTTCACGAGAAACAGGTACAAAAGATTTTTAAAAAGCTCTACGAGCAGGGGGATATTTATAAAGGTGCTTACGAGGGCCTTTACTGTACCCCCTGCGAGTCCTTCTGGACGGAGTCTCAGCTTGTGGACGGGAAGTGCCCCGACTGCGGCAGAGAGGTGAAGTCGGCCAAGGAGGAGGCATATTTCTTCAAAATGAGTAAATATGCGGACAGGCTCATCGCGCATATCAACGAGCACCCGGAGTTTATCCAGCCGGTGTCCCGCAAGAATGAAATGATGAATAATTTTCTTCTGCCGGGTTTACAGGATTTGTGCGTGTCCCGCACATCCTTTACATGGGGTGTGCCCGTAGATTTTGACAATAAGCATGTGGTTTATGTCTGGCTGGATGCGCTGACCAATTATATCACCGGCATCGGCTATGATGCGGATGGCGCAAGCGCTGAGCAGTATAAAAAGCTGTGGCCGGCGGATCTGCATCTGATTGGCAAGGATATTATCCGTTTCCACACAATTTACTGGCCCATCTTCCTGATGGCGCTGGGCGAGCCGCTGCCGAAGCAGATTTTCGGACATCCCTGGCTTTTGCAGGGGGACGGCAAGATGAGCAAGTCCAAGGGAAATGTGATTTATGCGGACGATCTAATCGAGTTCTTCGGGGTGGACGCGGTGCGCTATTTTGTGCTGCATGAGATGCCTTTTGAGAATGACGGCGTGATCACATGGGATCTGATGGTGGAGCGCATGAATTCCGATCTGGCAAATACGCTGGGGAATCTGGTGAACCGCACGATTTCCATGAGTAACAAATATTTTGGCGGCACGGTAGAAAATACAAAGACGGGCGTGGATGCAGGCGCGGAGGATGTGGATGCCGATCTGTTCCGCGTTTTGACGGACACATACAGCCGTGTCATTAAGAAGATGGACGACCTGCGTGTGGCGGACGCGATCACGGAGATTTTTGCGCTCTTTAAGCGCAGCAACAAATATATTGACGAGACAATGCCTTGGGCACTCGCAAAGGATGAGACAAAAAAGGACAGACTGGCGACCGTGCTTTATAATCTTTCTAATGCAATCATGGTGGGGGCTTCCCTTCTGGAACCGTTTATGCCAGAAACCGCCAAGCGGATTTCGGAGCAGATGAACGCGCCGTTGCTTGACTTTGCGGTACTGGAAAAGTGCGCGGCTGATCAGGATACTGCGACCGTATCCACCCTCTACCCTTCCGGGACACAGGTGACGCAGACGCCGGAAATCCTTTTTGCAAGGCAGGATCTTGCGGAAGTGACGGAAAAAGTAGAGGCTATGTTTGCCGAAAGAAAGCAGGCGGCGGGTGTCGGAGAAACGACTGAAAATGCAGATGCGGCGCCGGGCATGGACGAAAAGTTTGTGGAACTTGAGCCGAAGGCGGAAATCACCTATGATGATTTTGATAAATGTCAGTTTCAGGTAGGACTCGTACTCTCCTGTGAGGAGGTGCCCAAGTCGAAAAAGCTGTTAAAATTTAAGATACAGGTGGGCGGCGGTACAAGACAGATTCTTTCCGGAATCAAGCAGTATTATAAGCCGGAGGAGTTAATCGGGAAACGAGTCATGGTGCTTGTAAACCTGAAACCCAGAGAGATTGCGGGACAAATGTCCGAGGGAATGATTTTGAGCGCAGCGGACGAGGAAGGAAACCTCGCTGTTATGACATCAGAGCGGTTTATGCCGTCGGGCGCGGAGATTTGTTAATCATTTAATCTGGTGTCAGGGCTCTTGATGATAAGATTGTAGCGCGAAATGGTAATTGTTGTACGGCAGATTTTTGGGAATGCGGAATATGCCAAAGGTACAGCACGTGCCGTTGCACCCTATTGGCAAGTCGTTTTGGGGCAGATTGAAAATAAGGAGAATCATGATAGAAAAAGAGGAATTTTACTTTGGCTCGCGGGACGGCGAACACAAACTCCATGCGGTAAAATGGCGCCCGGAGACAGAAAAGCCGATCTGCATTTTACAGATCGTACACGGCATGTCTGAGCATATCGGCCGCTACGAAGAATTTGCCCGTTTCATGGCTGGAAAGGGCATCCTTGTGGTAGGCGATGACCATCTGGGGCATGGTCTTTCCGTAAAGGAGGGTGAAATCCGCGGCTATTTTTGTAAAGAAGATGCGGCCACCGTGCTTGTGCGGGACGAACACAGGCTGAAAAAAATGATGCAGGAGCAGTACCCCGGCATTCCCTATATTATTCTGGGACACAGCATGGGCTCCTTTATCCTGCGCAATTATTTGACCCGATACGGAAACGGCATCGACGGGGCGATCATTATGGGAACGGGTATGCAGCCGAAGAGGGCTGTACGGCTCGGGTGGCTGCAGGCGTCCTTTCTGAGTGCGGTGCTTGGCTCCAAATATGTATGCAAAGGTATGGACAAGGCACTCTTTGGCGTATATAATCGGAAATTTCAGGCAGGACCCGAGGATTCCGGTCATTGGGTCAGCGTGAATCCGGAGAACGTGAAAGCCTTTCAGTCGGATCCGCTGTGTGATTTTGTCTTTACGGCCAATGGGTTCCAGACACTGATGCGCCTGATTTTAAACCTATACGACGAGGAAAAACTCGCGCAGATGCCAAAAAACCTCCCCGTCCTCTTCGTTTCGGGACAGGATGACCCGGTGGGCGACTTCGGAAAAAGCGTGGAGAAGGTGTTCCGTTCTTTTGAGACTCTGGGCATGGAGTATGTGCAGTTGAAGCTTTATCCCGGTGACAGGCATGAAATTCTGAACGAGGCTGACCGGCAGGATGTTTATGGAGATATTTACCGTTTTGTGCTGCAGAATGTCACCTAACCTTGAATTTGTGACGCTTCGGAACGGAGGAAGGTTGAAAGAAAATCTTTCAACCTTGATTTGAGGGTCAAATGAACATGCAAGCATGTTCGCTTTACCCATGGAGACAACTATGAAAAAATTTATGAGCGTACTGTGCCTGCTGGCGATTCTGTGCGTGGCGGCTCTCACGCTTACGCAACTGTACAATGGGGAGAAAACCGCCGTAGAGGATATTGAAATCGGCGCTGAGGAACTTGTCGGCCAGGTGAAGAATATGTATGAAGAATACGGTTCGGCGGCGGTGGCGCAGGCGGATGAGAAACTGAACGACGTTGTGGCACAGGCCGACGAAAAGCTGGGCGATGTTGTGGAACAGGCTGACGAAGCCATTGGGGACGCGGTGGAAAGCGCAAAGGAAGGGTTTTGGGAAAGCATTAAGGAAAGCATCCGTAATTTTTTCAGGGATCTGACTTCCTGAGAAAATTAAAATGCAAAAATAGAGCAGATAACCGCTGACGCTGGATGGCAAGGCGGTTTTTTGTATATACTTATTATCATGATGAAAAGTGGAGGTAAAATTTATGAAAATTGCATTTTTTAGCACAAAGCCTTACGACCGAATCTGGTTTGAGCCTATGGGAAAGGATTACGGATTTGATATCCGCTTTTACGAAGTGCCATTTCACGAGGAAACAGTTTCTCTTGCAAAAGGATTTGACGCGGTCTGTATTTTTGTGAATGATTATGTGAATGCCGGGATGATTGACCAGCTTTATGACATGCATGTAAAGGCGATTCTCCTGCGGAGCGCGGGATTTAATCACGTGGACGTGAAAGCAGCCGAAGATAAAATTCAGGTTCTGCGGGTGCCCAGCTACTCTCCGGAGGCGGTGGCAGAGTTTGCCATGACCATGCTGATGACCGTAAACCGTTATACCCATAAAGCCTATAACAGAACAAGGGAGTTTAATATGAGTCTGCACGGGTTGATGGGCGTGGACATGTACCGTAAGACGGCCGGTATTGTGGGCACGGGAAAAATTGGCCAGGCCATGATCCGTATCTGCAATGGTTTTGGCATGGAAGTGGTGGCTTATGATCCTTATCCCAATAAAAAGCTGGATGTGGAGTATGTATCCGCGCAGGAATTGATGGAGCGTGCCGACATCATCTCGCTGCACTGTCCTCTGACTTCTGAGACAAAGCATTTGATTAACGCGGACACCATTGCCAAGATGAAAAACGGCGTGTATCTGGTCAACACTTCCCGAGGTGCGCTGATCGATACGGATGCACTAATTGACGGGCTTGTGGATGGAAAGTTTGGCGGCGTGGGTCTGGATGTTTATGAGGAGGAGGAAGGTATTTTCTATGAGGATAAGTCCAATGAGATCATGCGGGACGAAAATCTGGCCAGACTGATGACATTTCCAAACGTACTGATTACGTCGCACATGGGATTTTTCACAAAGGAGGCTATGCAGGCGATTGCAAAGGTCACTCTGGAAAACGCTTATGCACTGGAAAATGGTCTGCCTTTGGTTAACCGCGTAGGCAGCGAAGCAGCGAAATAAAAGTATCGTCCTATCGTTTCATAACACCCACTCTCCCGCCAACCGGCCGCACGCCTTTGATT
>ERZ778495.2380-NODE-2380-length-10765-cov-5.250514_pt1 | contig 10765 bp, 8 predicted proteins | sample MGYA00433100_ERZ778495 | MGnify/ENA primary metagenome ERZ778495 (study PRJEB29527, sample SAMN07138962) | mouse gut metagenome | material: feces | host: mouse | place: China:Nanjing | collected 2016-01-25 ...
CTGAGTAGAGACCTCCAACCTTGTACTGCTGTTCAATGACGTTGCCGTCGTCATCCTTTGTCACGCGGGTGTTTAGTCCGTACATCACCGGTGTGGTGTCGGTGGTGTCTTTTATCGCGGCGAAGTATGCCTCGACCTCTGCCTGTGTCACACCTTCGTAGAGGTTGTTGGCAGATGTCATAATCAGATCCTCACCCTCAGCCTGATTTACTTTCTTTGCCATGAAGGCGGGGTCGAAAATTAGTTTTGTGAGGATGTCGGCGTTTTCCGGCTGTTTGTCTTTAGGCAGTCGGGACACTCGGTCGGCAAAGAATTCACGGGTAAAAGCCGGGGTGAATTTGTCCATTGAGTAATGGTGGTGGATGCCGTTGCCGAACTCAACCTGTTTGAGGTATGTTTCAAAAGCCTTGAACTGCGGGTTGTTTTTGTCGCCGTCATACGATTTGTATATGTTTTCGAGCAAATCGCGCAGCTGCAGATTGTATTTGTTGTTCTGATCCCAGAGGATGTCTCTGCCGTAGAGAGCCGCTTCGGTGAGATAGTACACGAGTTTTTTCTGCTGGAGGGGCAGTTCCTCGAATCCGGGCACACGGTAGCGGAGTACCTCTATGTCGGCGAACCGGTCGACAGTGTAGTCGAAGTCGTTGTTGTCTTTTGCCATAGCTGATGAAGAGCCGATGACTGCAAGGGCAGCCGCGGTTCTCAGTAAAAGTGATGTCATGATGTTTATTCTATGTATAATATTAGTCCTTTGAGGTACTCACCTTCGGGGTGGTATATGTTTACCGGGTGGTCTGCCGGCTGGGTGAGCTGGTGCAGGATCCTCACTTTGCGCCTTGTCTGGGCACATGCCGAGAATACCGCAAGGCGGAACTGTTCTTTTGTTATCGCCTGAGAGCATGAGAAGGTGAACAGTATGCCGCCGGGGGCTATTTTTTCGATAGCCTTGGCGTTGAGTCTCTGGTAGCCCCGCAATGCGTTGCGGATAGCCGAGCGGTGCTTTGCAAACGCAGGCGGGTCAAGTACAATGAGGTCGAAACTTCCGGCAGGCATTGCCGACAGGTATTTGAACGCGTCTTCGGCAACCGCTTCGTGGCGGGTGTCGCCGGGGAAGTTCAGCGCTATATTGGCTTCTGTGAGGCTTATCGCTTTTTCAGAGCTGTCTACCGATACGACTTTTTCGGCACCGCCTCTCATGGCGTATACAGAAAATCCACCGGTGTAGCAGAACATGTTCAGCACTTTTCTTCCTTTGCTGAAACGCTCGAGCATAGACCGGTTGTCGCGCTGGTCGACAAAAAAACCGGTTTTCTGACCTTTGAGCCAGTCCACTCGAAACTTGAGTCCGTTCTCTTCTGCCACATCGGTGTCGAATCCACCTATTATATATTGGTTTTGCGGGTCGAGACTCGCTTTGTAAGGCAGGGTGGTTTCAGATTTGTAATAGACATTCTTTATACGTCCGTTTTCTATGGCGGTGAGTGCCTTTGCAATAATGTTGCGGGCAAAGTGCATTCCCGGAGAGTGAGCCTGCATTACGGCGGTTTTTCCGTAGATGTCAATTACAAGTCCGGGCAGGAAATCGCCTTCGCCATGAACAAGCCTAAACGCGCTCTCTTTGCCGTTGATAAGCCCGAGGTTGCGGCGCAATGACCATGCGTGTTCGAGTCTAGAGGTGTAGAAAGCCTCGTCAACCGGAGTGTTGTCGGATGTGAGCATTCTTACTGCTATGCTCCCGATCTGGTAGTGTCCTTTTCCGAGCAAGGCGCCGGAATGGGACAGCACATTGACTATGTCACCCTCGTCTATGTCTTCCGGCATAGATTCAATGGCTCCGGAGAATACCCACGGATGAAATCTTTCAAGAGACTCTTCTTTGCCTTTGCGAAGGCGTATGGTTTTGTCGCTCATTGTTGTAGTTGTTAAATGTTTCTTAGAGCACAGCTCTGATTATGTCCATGCCGTTGGCATACAGGAGCAGGAGCAGCAGGAATGCCATGCCGGCGTATTGGGCATACTCCAGAACCTTGTCGCTCGGTTTGCGCCGAGTAATCACTTCATAGAGCAGGAACATGACGTGTCCGCCGTCAAGACCCGGAATCGGGATTATGTTCATGAAAGCGAGCGCTACCGACAGAAATGCGGTTATCTGCCAGAAACTGTACCAGTTCCATTTTTCCGGAAACATGTTGCCGATGGCTCCGAACCCGCCGATGCTTTTCGCCCCGTCGGACGTGAACACATATTTCATCGAGTTGACGTAGTTTGTCAGGGTGCCGGTGCCTAAAGCCCACCCCTGCGGCACTGATTCTATAATGTTGTAGCGCACAGAGACCGTGGGGTATATTTCGGTCAGGGGCATTATCTGAAATCCGAGTTTGCCTGTTTCCGACGGAGTTGCGGCAAGTGTGAGAGTCTTGCCGTCGCGCATAACCGTTATGTCGCATTCCTTGCCGGCGTGTTCAAGCAGAGCCGGAGTAAGTTCGGTGAAAGAAGGGGTAGGGGTGTTGCCCACGGCAACAATGCGGTCGCCCTCTTTCATGCCGGCTTTTTCGGCGGCTTCGCCCGGCTGCAGGCGTGCTATGAACGCCGGTATGCGGTATGACAGGAACTCTTCGCTCTCGTTGAGCTTCAATATGAATTCTTTCGGCACATTTATCGTCACTGTGTCTGTGTGGTTTCGCAGCACCTTGACCTCTTTGGCGGCAGCCATGTGGTACATGAAGTCGGCATTAGACGCATCAATCTTCTCGCCGTCGGCGGTGAGGGGTATGTCGCCGTTGCGGAATCCGATTTCCTGAGCCGCCGGCACAAAATCCATTCCCTCGTAAGCCTTGTCAAACGGTATGTATTTGTTGCCCCAGTGCCACGCTATGCCCGCATATATGATTATGGCGAGAATAAAATTGAAAATCACTCCGCCGAGCATCACGAGAAGGCGCTTGTAAGCCTCCTTTGACCTGAATTCCCAGGGCTGTGCCGGCTTGGCGAGCTGCTCCTTGTCCATGCTCTCGTCTATCATTCCGGCAATTTTCACATAGCCTCCGAGCGGCAGCCAGCCTATTCCGTACTCGGTGTCGCGCCACGAAGCCTTTTCGTTGCCGTTTTTGTCAAATCTGATACTTTTTTTCTTCGGTTTCCATTTGGCGAGTGAGAACCAGGGGTTGAAAAACAGATAAAATTTTTCAACTTTTATGCCGAACGCCCGGGCAATTATGTAGTGTCCGAATTCGTGTATTATTACCAGAAAAGCCAATGCCACTACAAGCTGGGCGGCTTTTATGAGAAAAGTTTCCATAAGCGATTAATTTAATGTTTTTATAGCTTCGGCTGCTTTTGCGCGTGCCTCGGCGTTTATAGCCACATAATCGTCGTAAGTCGGGGTGGCTATGAATGAGGTTGTGTCCAGAGTTTTTTCTATTACGCGGTATATGTCGAGAAACCTTATTTCGCCGGCAAGGAAACTCGCCACTGCCACCTCGTTGGCGGCATTGACGGCGCAGGCAATTGTGCCGCCCTCGGCAAGAGCGCGATACGCGAGGTTCAGGCAGGGAAACCGTTCGGTGTCGGGGCGCTCGAAAGTGAGAGTGGCGTAGTCGGCAATGCCGAGGCGTCTTTCCGGCGCGTCTATGCGGGTGGCATCTCCCAGAGCGTAACGTATCGGCAGGTGCATGTCGGGAATGCCGAGCTGGGCTTTCACCGCTCCGTCACGAAACTGCACCATGGAGTGGACTATGCTCTGCGGATGCACCACAGCCTCGATGCGCTCAACCGGAATGCCGAAAAGCCACCGCGCCTCTATTATTTCAAATGCTTTGTTGAGCATAGTGGCGGAGTCGATGGTTATTTTGTTGCCCATGTTCCAGTTGGGGTGGTTGAGGGCGTCGGCTACCGTGACATTTTGCAGCTCTTTGGGCGAGCGTGTGCGGAACGGACCGCCCGATGCGGTTATTATCAGCCTGTCGACCGTTTCCGGAATTTCGCCCACCAGACACTGGTATATGGCGGAGTGTTCGGAGTCGACAGGCAGTATTGACGATGTGGATGTGCTGAGCATTCTTGTAATCAGCTCGCCTGCCACCACAAGTGTCTCCTTGTTGGCGAGGGCTATGTCCTTGCCGGCGCGAATGGCGCGAATTGTCGGCTCGAGCCCGCTGTAGCCCACTGTCGCGGTCACAACGGTGGAGAATGAGTCAAGTTCCATGGCATCCGCGAGCGCCTTGCTCCCCGCCGCTGTGGCTATGCCGTGGGGTTCAAGCGCCTCTTTCAGGGCAGGCAGTTTTGACTCGTCGGCTATGATTGCAAGCTCCGGCCGGTGGGCGAGAGCCTGCTCCGTGAGCTTGCTGACATTGCTCCCGGCGGCAAGCACGCTCACCCCGAAGCGGTCGGGGCGCTGCGCCACTATGTCGAGCGTCTGGGTGCCTATGGAGCCGGTGCTGCCTATTACGGCTATATGTTTTTTTTGCATTGCGACTATCGTATGTCTCTATTTATAAGGTGCAAATTTAGTCAGAAAACTCCAAACGGAGGGTAAAATACCGTAAAAACAAAAAAAGTTTATGGCTTTTCGAACAAAAAAACGTGAGGCTATGTTATTAAATCAAAACGACGCCCACGGACGGGTTATCAAGGTTTTTCCACCGTGGCACGTCAGGAGAATAAAATTTAAAATAAAAGTTTCATTAAAAATTTACGAGAGAAATGAAAAAGAATCTTCTTTTCGCAATCGCAGGATGCGGCGCAATGCTGCTTTCGGCAAACACTGCAAAAGCTCAGGAAACGGTTGTCGTTGAAGAAACTGTTGTCACCGAAGTTCCTGTAGAGTGCAAAACACAGTACAGCACGTCTTGGAAAGACAACTGGTTCATTCAGTTGGGTGCAGGTATCCAGATTCCTTATGGCGACCACTATCTCAACTACGGCAAGGACAAACGCCACATCACAGCTTTGTACAACGCGGGCTTCGGTCACTGGTTCAGTCCTTATCTCGGTTTCCGTATCACCGGCTATTACGGCAAGATGCACCTTGACTGGGGCAAGACCACAAGCGCCAATATGGTGAATGCAAACGCGGACCTTATGTGGGATATGTTCAATTCCATCGCCGGTCCCAAAGCCGACCGTGTGTTCAGCATCATTCCTTTCGTAGGTGTAGGCGGCACATATACATGGGGATTTGACCCCGCCCTCGCTTCGATTCCCGACGGCGAAGGTCACCGCAAAACCAAAGAATGGACACTCCCCGTGTCTGCCGGTATCCAGCTCCGTCTGCGTCTGTGCAAATATGTCGACTTCTTTGCTGAAGGCCGCGTGAACTTCTACGGCGACAATTTCAACAACGTTGCCTCAGGCGATCCTATCGAAGCCAATGTCAATGTCTACGGTGGTTTCCTCTTCAACATCGGCGGTCGCAAGTACAGCGCATACAATCCCTGTGAATACCTCGGCTATATCAACAACCTCAACAATCAGGTGAACAGCCTCCGTGGCGAACTCGCTACAACATCAGCGGCTCTTGCAGCGGCAGAAGCTCAGCTCCCGTGCCCCGAAGTGGTTGCCCAGGAAGTGGTTGTACAGTCTCCGATGCTCACCACAGTACGCTTCAAAATCGACAGCTCTGTTATTTCTGATGAAGAAATGGTCAATGTCTACAACATGGCTGAATGGATGAAAGCCAACCCCAACGTGAATGTGGTTGTACAGGGCTACGCCGACAAAGACACCGGCACTGCAGCCTACAACATGGAGCTCTCTCAGCGTCGCGGTCAGGCAGTTGTTGACGCCCTTGTAAACTACGGCATCGATTCTTCTCGCCTCACAATCCAGGCTAACGGCAGCGATGTTCAGCCTTACGATGAAAACAACTGGAACCGTATCGTAATCTTCGCTCAGCCTTAAGCGCCTCTCTGTCAAAAACGAGAAATCTCGTAAGAACTATTAAATAAATGACACCCGGGGTCTCCGTCAGAAATGGCGGAGACTCTTTTTTTGTCATTTTTTATTTGCAGTTGTGCTTGATATTCCGCGATTTTGCTGTAAATTTGTGACATACCATAAATCTGACATTATTCTAAAAAACTTTACTTATATGGAAAATAACAAGGAACTGCTTGACGCAGTAGTGGCAAAAGCCCAGGTGTGGCTCGGTGCGGGTTATGACGAGGAAACCCGTAAAGAGGTCAGCCGCATGTTTGAATCGGATGACAAGACAGAGCTTATAGAGGCTTTCTACAAGGATCTTGAATTCGGCACCGGCGGTCTGCGCGGCATTATGGGCGTAGGCTCCAACAGAATGAATATCTATACTGTAGGCGCTGCCACCCAGGGGCTTGCAAACTACCTTAAGGAAGCGTTCGCAGACCTCCCTGAAATATCTGTAGCCGTAGGGCACGATGTGCGCAACAACAGCCGTCTTTTTGCGGAGATTGTTGCCGACGTGTTCTCTGCAAACGGCATAAAGGTGTATCTTTTTGACAGTTTCCGTCCCACCCCCGAACTCTCTTTTGCTATCCGTCACCTCGGATGTCAGAGCGGCGTCAACATCACCGCGAGCCACAACCCCAAGGAGTACAACGGCTACAAGGCATACTGGGCAGACGGAGCGCAGATAATCGCTCCCCACGACACCAACATCATTGACAACGTGAGCCGTATCAAAGGCGTTGAGGAAATCCGCTTCAAAGGCGACAAGTCAAAAATCACAATCATAGGCAAAGAGGTTGACGATGCTTTCCTCGCCGCAATCAAGGGGCTGCAGCTGAGTCCTGAGGCTGTTCAGCGCAATGCCGATATGAAGATTGTCTACACTCCCATCCACGGCACTGGTGTGACCCTTATACCTGAATCTCTCGCAAACTATGGTTTCAAAAACATCATCCATGTGCCTGAGCAGGACATCACAGACGGCAACTTCCCCACAGTGGCGTCTCCAAACCCCGAGGTACCTTCGGCAATGGCAATGGCTATCGCCAAGGCTAAAGAGGTGGGCGCGGACCTTGTGATGGCGTCAGACCCCGATGCCGACCGAATCGGCGCTGTAACCCGCAACGCGGCAGGTGAGTATGTGCTGCTCAACGGCAATCAGATTGTCATGATACTGCTCAACTACATCATGACCCGCAACGCCGAGCTGGGACGCCTTACCGGCAACGAATACATTGTAAAGACAATCGTGACCACTGAGACTATCAAGAGCATAGCAGACAAGAACAACATACGCATGTTTGACTGCTACACCGGTTTCAAGTGGATTGCAGCCGTGATTCGCGACAACGAAAGCACCGCCCGCTACCTTGGCGGAGGTGAGGAGAGCTACGGTTTCCTTGCCGAGGATTTCGCCCGCGACAAAGACGCTGTTTCTGCTGTGTCGCTCCTTGCCGAGGCAGCCGCCTGGGCAAAAGAAAAGGGCATGAACTTCATGCAGATGTTGCAGGACATATACATCAAGTACGGCTTCTCGCGCGAGGCAGGCATCTCTCTTGTGCGCCAGGGCAAGAAAGGCGCGGAGGAGATCCAGCAGATTATGAAGAACTACCGGACCAATCCTCCCAAGACAATAGGTGGCAGCAAAGTGGCAACGATAAAGGATTATGACACACTGGTTCTGACAGATGTAGCAGCCGGAAAGACTGAAAAAATCGACATGCCCGTTACCTCCAATGTGCTTCAGTACTTTACAGAAGACGGCACAAAGATTTCAGTTCGTCCCAGCGGAACAGAGCCCAAAATAAAGTTCTATGTGGAAGTGCGCGGCAACATGTCGTGCGCGGCAGACTATGATGCAGCCACAGCGGCGGCAGACGCCAAGATTGAAATCATCAAGAAAGACCTTGGAATAGACTGATTCATAAAGCTATAGAATAGAGCGGCGCCGCTTGGAGAAAAACACTCCGGCGGCGCTGTTTTTATGAATGAGAGTGACTTTCTGTTGCGATATATTGACAAAAGATGCACCAGTAAACAATTATTTGCTAAATTTGCGCTCAAACAACTGAATGCGGCTATAGACAGATAGCTGTAGTTACGATTAAAACCGTCAGATGAAAAAGTTTTGCTATATATTGCTGGTGCTGGCATCCTTTATGCCGGTTCGGGCAAACACTCCTGATGAAACCATAGCACCGGCGGGCACAATGCGCCTCGGCTACCGAATCGGTCAAAACTCTCCGGACATGACGCAGCTCGCCAATCGCAAGGCTTACAACGATATAGTGCGCGAAGTGGCAAAGCGCCGGGCTGCCGGCGAGGATGTTGCCGTTGAGGTGACATACTTTTCTGCTCCCGGAGCCGGCAACTACATAAACAAAGGCATCGGGCAAAATCGGTCGGAACTCCTGAAAGCAGATTTGCTGTCTCATGTATCGCTGTCAGATTCTGCGTTCATTGTCACAGATGGCGGAGACGGATGGGCTGAGCTGTATCGCATTGTAAATTCTATGCCCGATATGAAGCATCGCGATGAGGTGCTCAGAATTATCAAAGGCGACCCGTATGCCAGAGTTGTGAGGCTGAAAAAAATTGACAAAGGCAGGACATATGCCTATATGCATGACAATATTTTTCCTTTGCTTAGAAACAATATACTGGTTCGTGTAGGGCAGCCCGCAGTTCTTGCTGATGCCCGGCGGGCAGACCGTAATCTTGGCTCGGACATTGCCTGGAGCTACAAAGTTGACGGTTGTGTTGACTGCGGATGCTCCGAAACACCTCAGGCAGAGCCGCAGACAAAAATTGTCTATGTCGCCGCCGATACCGAACCGGTCGACTACGGCAAATGGGCGTTCAAGACCAATCTGGTTTATGACTTCATCCTTACACCCTCCATTGAAATCGAGTACCATTTCTCACCGCAGTGGAGCTTCAATATCGAATATGAGATGGGCTGGTGGAAGAATAAAGGCAAGAACAAGACTTTTGAAGTGGCGGAAGTGTCTCCGGAAGTGCGCTGGTGGTTCAAGTCTCCCACTCCGGCATCGGGCTATTATATAGGTGCGTTCCCCGGCTTTGCATGGTACGACTTTGAAAACGGCGGCACCGGACACCGCGGACACGGTGTGTTCGGAGGCGTAAGTTTCGGCTTTGTGCGCCCGTTGACCGACAAGCTCTCTTTTGAGGCAGGGCTTGGTGTGGGTTACCTCAATCTGCGCTACAAGGACTATGAGCCGGTAGACGGACACCATGTGTATCACCGCACAAAAGACACCGGTTATTTCGGTCCTCTTAAGGTCAAGCTCGCTCTTGTATGGCACCCGTGGGCGCGTAAGGCCGGCAAAAAACAAACTGCCGCAAAATGATTCGACGTTACTATTATATAATAATGTGTGCCCTTGTGGCGGTGGCTGCGTCCTCATGCCGCGAGGAGCTGTGCTATGACCACTACCGCCGTTCCGCCATTACTCTGGACTATGAGCGGGAGTGGGAGCGCGATTATGGCGAAGGTCTGCTTGGCGGCTGGAACGCCGAAGACTGCGGCAGCTCCTATGACGAACTGCGACCCGGACTCCCCGAGTCGGTGAGCATGGTTGTGTATCCCGAAAACGATTCGCTGCCGTCGCTCTATTTCCTTGGAAGAGACGGCGGCGAGGCTGACCTCGGCGCGGGGCAGTCGGACATACTATTTTACAATAACGACACGGAGTATGTGGTGATAGAGGAGTCGGCATCGCTGCCGCAGGTGTCTGCCACCACAACCACCCGCTCACGCTCTACACTTGAGCCGATGCATGTAGGGGAAAGAACAGTAAGCCCCCCTGATGTTCTGTACGGGGCATATATTAACGAGGTGCCTGAGCCTTCGGTTCATGCTACGACACCAATGGCTGTGACCATGCATCCGCTGGTGTACACCTATGTGATACGCTATGTGTTTGACGAAGGGGTGGAGTTTGTGCGCCTGGCTCGCGGAGCTCTCGCCGGCATGGCTGAAAAAGTTTATCTCCACAACGGAGCTACAGCTCCGGAGTCTGCTACCGTGCTGTTTGACTGCGAGGTGACTTCATGGGGAGTGCTCGCGGTGGTAAAGACATTCGGCGTGCCCTCCTTCCCCGGCGACCATTACGGGCGCGAAGGCAGCGAGGTGGATCCGTCGCTGGATTTCATGCTCAACCTTGAGGTGCTGTGTTCAGACGGCTCCATAAAGACATTCAGCCAGGATGTCACTACTCAGGTGCGCCGTCAGCCGCGTGGCGGAGTACTTACCATGCGCGGGCTTTACCTGATAGACGAAGACCATCAGGTGGATTCCGGCTTCGATGTCACTGTCGATGACTGGGGCGAGTGGGTTGACGTGGAACTGCCCTCCATAGAAGTACAATGATATGATTATAATAAACGAATAACAGATATACAGATGAAACTAATACGCTATGTTCTGCCGGCGCTGTGCATCGCAACAGCAGGATGTTCAAGCTCCGAGGTTATTGACGATGTGAGCAAAAGCGAAGCTGCCAGAATAGGCTTCAATACTCACATGTATAAAAACTCGCGGGCGCTCGACAATAGCAATTTCAACAATTTCTTTGTCTACGGCACTTATGTGGTGTCGACATCCTCGCAGCCAGTGCAGGTGTTCATGGGCGACCGTGTGACAAAAAATGCCGACGCCAACTGGACCTATACAAACGACCGTTACTGGAACCCGCAGGGCACCTATGACTTTTATGCGTACAGCTGCGAGAACACTCAGGTCCAGACAGGCATCACAGGCAACGCCAACCTGAACGGCAGAGTGCTCAACCTTGTGAACTACACTATAAACCAGGATCAT
>ERZ778495.2387-NODE-2387-length-10740-cov-5.880955_pt1 | contig 10740 bp, 11 predicted proteins | sample MGYA00433100_ERZ778495 | MGnify/ENA primary metagenome ERZ778495 (study PRJEB29527, sample SAMN07138962) | mouse gut metagenome | material: feces | host: mouse | place: China:Nanjing | collected 2016-01-25 ...
GGCTTTATGCGGCCTATAGATACTTTTTGCGTTATGGAACTGTCAAAGACCCGATGAAATGTCTGATATCACATGGATACAGGCATTTCAAATGCTGCTTGAAATGTTCCGCACTATACTTGCAGACAATACAGAACTATCTGAAGAAAAGATAGATGAGCTGGTAGATGCATTTATGAACACACTTCCGATAGTACTGAAATCACGCCTGCAAGCAGCACAGGTCAAAAATTTAAACAATTGAATAACTGCCAGATATTGAATTTTCAAGGAATATAGATAATATTAATGTGCGAAGTTTGAGTATATTATATATTAGTTCAAAAAGAAAGTAATCCTATCACTTATTGGTAAAATATAACAAAAAAACTTAAAAAATATATGTCCTTTTCTTCATGCGTTTAATCTGAGGAATATGGTTGATTGCAGCAAAGATATAGCGGTAATACTATTATGGCAGAGATGTAACCGCAAAATAATTGCAAAGCGAAGTGGATATTGTTATACTAAGTGGTATGGCAATATATTTTCTAAGGAATGAAGAAAGATGAACTTGTTCCGAATGGGCAGCAGCCGTTTTGCTTTTTAATGCACAAACCTGTGAAGATAAAATACGGGTCTGTCGCGTTAAGGGAAACATATACAAGATATTATAATGCTGTACCACATTTTTATACTATATTTTGTATAATCAAAACTTAATGCGACAGTCCCGAATGGGGTGCGCGGCAAGTAGGAGAGAAGATGCTCCCCTACTTGATTGGGGGAAATTGATGGAGGGCAAGAGATGCTCAAGATAGCAGTATGTGATGATGAGGCTGTTTTTCTAAATAAATTGTGTGGGATAATAGCGCAATACTTAGAGGGCAGAAAAGTAGATTATGCAATTGATGTTTTTGCGTCAGGGAAAGAATTTGTTTCGGATAGTACGGATATTACAAAGTATAATATTGTATTTTTGGATGTGAATATGGCAGAAATGGATGGAATACAGACTGCAAAGCAGTTCCGATTATTGTGTCCTAAGTCGTTTCTTGTTTTTGTGACGGCATTTATTGATTATACACTAGAGGGATATAAAGTGGAAGCGATTCGATATGTGCTAAAAGACGACCATTATTTTAAGGAGAATATCTTTGAAGCATTGGAAGTAATTTTGTTAAAAATGCAGCATTTGTCGAAGTTTATCGAATATGAGTTTAATGTAGGCGTTCGCAGACTTTATCCGGAAGAGATTATCTATGTGGAGAGCAATCTGCACAAGCTGACGTTTCATGTGAAAAAAGACAAGGAAACGATATATAGCATTTATATGAAATTGGATGATGTGGAAACGGCGCTGTCAGATGAATGTATGTGCCGGATACACAAGAGTTATTTGGTAAATATGCGATATGCCGTTTCTCTGGAACGTTATCAATTGAAATTATATGAAAAAATACAACTGCCGATTGCGCAGAAACGATTTATAGAGGCAAAAAATTGTTTCTCTCAGGTAAAAGGAGCAATATAATGGAAGACTTAAAGCCATTTTTAAGTGTCTTGTTAGAGATAGCTTGTTATCGGTTTTTTCTGGATATATTTCTGGAAAAGCAGAATAAAAAAATACATGAATATATGTTCTGGTTTGGCGCTGCCGTGCTGCTCTATGCCGTGAATCATCTATTCGACAATGTGGTTGTAAATGTCTGTATTTATATTATAGTGATAACGCTGGGGAATCGGTTGCTTTATCGGATGCCAATACGCAGCGCCTTTGTGCTATCTGGTTTATTGATTGCAATGCTTTCTATTTCTGATTTAATTACATATTGGATATGTCAATATATTCTAAATGTGGAAATTCGCTCGGAAGCGTTTGCTGGCACGCTGGCGGTTCTTATGAGCAAATGTGTATTGCTTGTACTGGTGATTTTATGCCGATATTATTCATTCCAATATTCTTTATACCAATATTTGAGGAACAGGCGATGCAGCGATATGATACCAATTGTATTTCCGCTTTTATCAATGGTTTTTATCGGCGTATTGTTAAAAGATCGGTTTCGGGTGCTGCTGCAAGTACAGGGAAATTTATTGTGGATATTTATATTTCTAGTCACAGTGATAAATGTTTTTATGCTAATCTATATGCAGGATATGGACAAAAGAAATGCGCTGCAGCAAGAAAATTATTTATTGGAGCTTGATAGAAAGACGCAGAAGGCGCTTTATCAGACGATGGAAAGGGGATTGGAAAAGCAGCGGGAGCTTTCGCATGATTATAAAAATCATATGTTGTGCATTCATACCATGCTTACGCAGGAAAACTATAGCGAAGCAAAGGCATATCTGGAAAAAATCAGCGGAATCGTATCTCGAAATTTCGATAAAATCAATACAAATCATCCGGTCGTCAACGCAATTGTCAATGCGAAATACCAAGAAGCTGTGGAAAAAGGTATTCTGGTAGTCTGTAAGGTAAATGATTTATCACAGATTACAATGGAAGAATCGGATATTGTGCTGGTATTGTCGAACGCCTTAAACAATGCAATCGAAGCGTGCGAGCAATGCAGCGGAAAAAAAGTCCTGAAATTTAAGATGATAATGGAACAGGGAAATTGGATATGTTCTATACAAAATTCTTATATTGGAGTGGTGCGGAAAAAGGGAGATTCTTTTTTGACCACGAAAAATAATGCAGGCGGCGCACATGGAATTGGATTAAAAAATATTGTAAAGACAATTGAAAAATATAATGGTTTCTACAATATTTCATATAATAGCGAGGAATTTCATATTTTTATAGAAATTCCGCAAGGGAATCGGTAAGGAATAACTTCTTACCGTTTTTTAATTCTGCCTAAAATCATGCAATTCTGCAATAGGCGTTGATTTTCTCCTTGGAAACAAGTAAATTATACTGATGAATATTATAGTGACGATCGTTGAGCGTTTCCAATTTCTGAACAGCCGATATTGCGTAAGCGGACAATATGTGCTGTGGAAGGAAAAATTAATTTGTTACGAGTTTAATTCCACGAAACTCTGCTGCGGTCGGAATTTCACCAAACAAAGCGAGATTGGGACAAATGCCTTGTAACGTTGCAGTGAGGAAATTTATTCGCTCATGAGTATAAGAAAAAGGGGGAAAGTGCAATGCAGGAAGTATTAGCCGCGGAAAATCTTAAAAAAGTATATGGCAAAAATACCGTTTTAGACGGCTTTTATCTAAATTTATATGCAGGCAGTATTTATGGATTAGCTGGAAATAATGGCGCTGGAAAAACGACATTTATGAGAATTATAATGGGTTTGGCGCACGAAAATGAAGGAAGTTACCGGCTGTTTGGGAAAGATAAAGAGGATTTATCGCCTGCTGACAGAAGAAAAGTAAGCGCAATTATTGAAACGCCGACATTTTATCCGCATATGACAGGCTATCAAAATCTAAAAATACATCAGTTGGAGATCGGGGATAAGGTGGACAAGCAAAAAATCTACCAAGTTTTAGAAAAAGTCGATATTTTAAAAAGCGCGAATAAAAAAGTTAGAACGTATTCTTTGGGCATGAAACAGCGGTTGGGAATCGCAAGAGCGCTGCTTTCCAATGCGGAATTAATAATATTAGACGAACCGACAAATGGCTTAGATCCAGCAGGAATCGCACAGCTTAACCATTTAATTCAGGATTTAAACAAGAATTATGGTAAAACGTTTTTGATTACAAGCCATCATATTGCGGAATTGGTGCAGCTTGTCCACCAAGTAGGAATTATAAAAAACGGAAAACTGAAACAGGAGTTGCTTTGTGAGTCACTAAGGGAACAGGGGATTCATATAGAAGAATATATTATAAAGCATATGGAATAAGGAACTGTCAATAAATAACGCATTAATTTGACAATTCCTAAGGCGGAGGTGATAAAGGTGCTAAGAGCAGAACTACACAAATTATTTTTGGATAAAAAAGTAAAAGTATTGTTTTTCTTAATTTTTTTGTATTTGTTGTATTCATTTTTTATTGTAGAACCTTCAATAGATAGAACGTTTGAGGAATGGGTTGTCAGCGGTACAACAGACAGTATTCTTATGAACTTTTTAATAGGTATTGTCGGCGCTGTTTTGTTTACAATGGATTATGCACATACAACCTATAAAAATTTTCTGCCGTATGCAAGGAAAAGAGATGTTTTTATTGCGAAGATTTTGGGGAATTTCATCGGCGTTTTTGTTTTATTGCTATTTTGGTATGGAGTGGCTAGGAGTTTTTCTGGAATATTAGCAAATAAAAGAAATTTTAACGTACTTGTGCCGCTTGCAGGTAGATTTGTCTTTCAATATTTTATGATTTTATTTCATACCAGTTTGATAGTAATTGCAGGAACTGTGACAAAGAATAGTGCCATAGCCAGCAGTTTTACGATTGTTTCTTGGATTTTGTATGCATTTATACCAATAAAGGATAAACTGTTATATGATTTTATCGTGGCAGGGTATGTGTGGAAAGCAACTGCGCCGCAAGAAACGGTTATTTTTGCTAAAATACCGCTTAATATAACACTTGTAATTTTATTTATATTCTGTTATGCGGCGGCTTGTTTTATTGGATTTCAAATATTTAACAGGCAGGAGGTCTAAAGTGGGGCTGTCGCATTAAGAGAAGCAGATACAAAATATTGTAATGCGTATTGTATTTTACACTATATTTTGTATAATTAAAGCTTATTGCGACAACCCCAACTTGTTGTTGCATTGGAAGGATGGTGAAAAATATGGGAAGTTTTAAAGCAGAAGGGTATAAACTTTGTTTTAATCTTTCGTTTTATTTTTGTGTTGTGTGCATATTGGTGCCAAGCATAATTGGGGTGTTTTTGATAGATCCGGAAAAGCGGATTGCGCGGGAAACGGAATTATTTTCGTATATTTTTCTTTTGATCTGTAATCTTGTGGTAGGCAGTATTCTTGCAAGTGAGTATTCTGGTACATTAAAAGACAGAATGATTGCTGCGGCAGATAGGAAGCAGATATTTATAGCAAAAGCAGGAATGTGTTTATGTAGTGTTACTTGCATCTATCTATTTTATGCTGTGCTGTTTGTGATTACAAATGATAGGGTTTCGATTTTGCTTTTGATAAATCAGTATAAAGCCATTTTGCAGCAGACGTTATTGCTTATTGGAATGGCTGTGATTGTGAAATCATTTTCTGCGCTTTCGGTGGTTACGGTAGTTATGTTGTGTATTTATAAAGAATTATCCAACCTGTATCTGCCCGATTCTATGGAATATTTATACAATAATTCCTACTTTGTGCAGTTTATCCGTGCGGATAAATTAAATGCCGCAGATGGTCTATTTTGTCTGGCGGCAATGGGGTGTGCTGTTGTTGGGTATCTTGTATTTCGTTGTCAGGAGATTAAGTAATCTTTATAAATCTTTGTGATACTAAGCGTCGAAAAGAATTTCTACATAAAATGTTAGGATAAGTCTTTATTTTTTTCACCCCATATACATAATTGGTCTAATATTTCCATGAGGATTGTCTTTTTGGAGATAAGCTATACTCTACTTTTGGGGGAATTTGGGGATATTCATTACGAATAACAAGATTATCTTTTTCCAATTCCTTTAATGAGTTACTAAGTGTTTTGTGCGAAATTGTTTTGATATAGCGTTTCAATTTATTGTATCGGACGATTTTAAATTCTATTAGACTATGTATTACTGGGGAATCAGTGGTCAGTTAAAATGTGCTTTTGATCGTTTGTTTGCAGTAGCAGAAATGACACCTAACTATGAAAACCCCAAAAAGGATTGTATTTTACTTATGGCTGCTGAAGGTGACACGGAAAGTAATTTTGCCCCCGTCAGGGCTTTTTATGAAGGATTGACTTCGCACCTAGGCTGGAAGAACATTGGCATTGTATATGCGGGGGAAATATGGACGCAGGTGCAATTTGAAACAAAGCAGAGCAGTTAAATAAGGCAGAGGAATTGGGAAAGTCTATTTAACGTTTCCATTTAGTATAACAATATGCACATAGCCGCACAACGGAAAATTTCCGCTTTGCGGTGTGTGGCTGACGCAACGGAACAGCAAAGCTTTTGCTGCTTCGTATAAAAAGTAAGGTAGTCAGGGGGCGACAATTTATATGTTACAGCTCATCTGAATTATAACGTTCCTTTATCCAATACGAATGCAACCCATAATTGAGCACTTTAGCATTTGCAGGGACTTGTGTAATGGCATGAAATACATTGGCGAAATCACCAATAGACATCAATGTCATAATCCAAGTCAATGCCATAAAGCACAGAAGCCATTCTACATGGAAAAGCGGCGCAAGCTGATACCAAGCAATAAAAGGAACAATGCCTAAAAGAATCGACGGTGCAATACTAAGCATAATAAAATGGCATTTTGTCACTGGTACGTCACAGTAAATAAAATAGGCGCCTTGCTTTGCATCTTTCCAAACGGTTTTTTCTGCTTTGACGGGATAAAATAGCGCATGAATAAATTCATGAAGATATGTCAACACCTTCAACAGCACAAAAAACACCAGTACAGCCGCTGCCATATGGCTGTTAAATTGCAGCTTCTTATCTAGTCCAGAGCATCTAAAAATAGAAAGACCAACCATTGGCAGCATTATAGGCAGGCTTAACAAAAATCCCAGTTGAAAAGCGTCATGAATCGTTTCGCCTTCGCGGAAAGGAACTGCAGATTTGGGCAGCGTTTTGCCTTGAATTAATTGTGATTCGTCTGTGAATGTACCTTTTATATAGATATGAAACATAATTTATTATAATCTCCGCACAATCGTTAAGTCCAATGCTTTTAACTGCTCATATGCCTGCTGGGTAATGGTTTCAATTCGTTCTATATCATCTTTTGCTATCTGCTTTTCTGCAAAGGCTTCAAGCAGAGCAGCGTGGTAATCTCTTTTATGCTTTTTATTAAGACTGTTCCAGTTAATGCCTGCAAAGTATTCGATAATAGACTTATCAACGTCTATTTTTGACTGTAAAATTAGAACAGCAATTACTGGATAACCTGCATATCCCTGCCAGTAAGTGCCGTTATCGGTGGAGCAGTAGGTCGTATCGTTCCACTTTACTTTATATTGTTTGGAACTGTCGGAGGATGTTACCTCGGCGGATGTTTCGCTAAGGACAATCCGATTGTCTGCTAAAGCGGAATAGGCTTCGTATAATTTTTCAATTGGTGGTAATTTTTGCATAAGATAACCTCTCTTTCTGTGTTAAAGTAATCCTTTTAAATTGGAGTCTATATATTCAAAATATGGCTTTTTATTGACTTGTGCGGCGTTGTCTTTGTACCAGTTCAATGCTTCTGACAACCCAATATGCAATGGCTTTAAATCGGGCATTATTGCTAACTGCTTTGAAACGTCAAGAAAATACTCATAATTATAGAAACAGAAATAGTTTCTTTGTTCGATATCCCGATAAACATTGATAAATGTCGCCTGTTTTCCTGCAGCTTGATAGCATAGTTCCACCCATTTGCGGATAGAAATAACGTCTTGATTGCCTACGTTCCATAGATGTTGTTTTGGCTGTGTTTCCCATAAAATCTCTATAAATCTGCATAAATCATAAACATGGAAAAATTGCAGCTTCATTTCTCCATCTTTTGGCAGATAAAAAGGGCGGTCTGCCAGCGCGCAGTCAAAGACAAATGCTTCCCGATAAATATTGTTCATTGCGCCGTATAAATAGGGTGGACGAAGAATATATGCGTTGGGATTCCTAGCAAACAATGCTTGTTCCGCTTTGATTTTATCGGTTCCGTATTTGCTCCAAATTAAATTAGCGCCGCATGGCGTTTCTTCTGTAAAAGGCTGCGGGCAATGCTCTGGATAGACGGCGCTGGAGCTGATTAGGAAATAGTGACGATAGCTTTCTAACGCATCAAGCAAAAGATTGACATCTTCAGCAGTATAAGCAGTATCAATTACCACATCAAAGTGATGCCAGCGCAAAATATTGCCTAAATGGTGCCGATCTGCTTGGAGAAGTTTGGCGCTTTTTGGCTGCGGACGGCTGTTTCGATTTAATACATACACATCATATCCTTTGGCAATATAATATTCCGCAGCATATCTGCTGACAAAAACCGTGCCGCCGGTTATTAATATTTTTTTCATACTTTTTACCATTCCTTTTCAAGGAACAAACAAATTGTGAAAGGTTTGTCAAATTCTTGCACTTTTATTGCTTTCTTGGATAATGGTAATAGTATAACATAGAACTAGGAATGTTTCTAGTGATTCCTTTATATTACATAACGCCAGAATTTACCGTACTGGTTAAACGTATATGGGTGGCATTATGTAGTCAGATTACTCGGAAATTTTAACTGTTAAGCAGTATATAATGCAGCAGTTTAAATTGGATTCTTCGCCAGACGTATATTATATCAGCAGAAATAATTGTAGTGAATGGGTATTATTTCTTTATGCTGCATTTGCAAATCACGAGATGTTTCAATCACAGATTGAATATTTTGAAAATAAATATCCTTTATTAATATGTTGTGGAAAATTTGATATACCAATGGAATGATTAAAGCGTCAAAAGAGTTAATTAAGAAAAATAACCACAATATATAGAATATGTATATCTGTCCTAATCACAATATATTGTACCATTCTTTTGAAAAATACCCTTTTGACGGGCTAATCATGAAATTTGAAGCAGTAGAAAATTAAAAAAGCATAGAACCACAATTATGCGCCAAAATGCTAAAAGCTTTCGCTTTTTTACTTTAGCGTTTTGTGTGCATCAATTGTTGCAATTCACACCGAATGTTCGTAAATTGTTGCAAAATCTGGCGTTGGTATGAATTGTAACATCACAATTAGCAAAGAAATAGTCCGTTTAAAAAATATTGGAAATATATGCGCAGTTATGTTAAGATAAGTACGAAAGAAAGGTATATTCAAACAATTATTTAAGGAGTGAACCCAGATGGACTTAAATAAATCGAATTTACAATTGCGCAAAGGAGATCCCATTGCACAAATGAACAATGCGGAAAATAAAAATCACATAGCAAATCAATCAAATGCAAATCAATTTTTGGGATATAAATTAAATACCCGAATCCGTGCATTAAGAACTTCTAAAGGCTGGTCGCAGGCAGAATTGGGGGAACGTTTGGCGGAAACGATGGGATTAAAGGCGCGTATCCCCATTTCTACAATTGCTAGTTGGGAACATAAAAATCCGGCAGTTGCCAAAATTCCAACGCATGATAAAATAGAAGCACTTTCCAATTTATTTGATGTTTCTGTTGATTATTTAAAAGGATTATCCGAAGATCCCAATCAATCAGCAATTGAATTTATATCGACACAAACGCACATTCAAAAAATTGATATACTTCCGCAAGAACTGGCACAGCATATGGGAGAGCCTGTTTGGATTGCAAGTGATACATATAATGGATGGATGCTGTTGACAGATTATTATGAATTAATTGATTCTAAAGGGAATACACATGCTGTAACAGAGGTTCGTCAGCAAAATGCAGTATTTTCCATTTTTCCCCCTTGCCATGTATTTTTTAAGCAAGTATATAATCGTTATGTAATACCGGAAAATCAAATACGAAATTATCGGGAGCGAATGTGGGTATGCATTAATTCACCCGACAAAACGCTTCAAGAGTTAAATGGCTGGTATACCCGTACAGCAGATGGGCTTGGCGTAAAAGGGAAAACCTTATTATCGTTTGATTCTTACTTTGATTTATGGCTTGCTTATACAACGCCTCTTTCGGATTAATTTCTGCTTGTAACTCGTTAGGATTGATCACGATTTTGTCTTTTGGGTGTGAAAAACAAATTTAATTTTTCTGTCTATTGAATAGTGGCGGAAAAAACCATATAATAATACCAGATCCGTGTACCAATAGGAAAAATATCAAGCATATAGGCAAAAAAACATAGATTTAGATTTGTAGCAATTTATAAAATAGCAACAAGAGCAGATTCTATAAAAGATTTTGAGCAGGCTGTTGGGTTGCTGTCTATGTATAGTAAACGAATTATACCTTTGCGTTTTGCATCCAAATCTAATTGAATACACAGTAGCTACAAAAAGTCAAAACGCAGATACAAAATGCGTTTACTATAAATGTATCGAACTATTAAGAAAAAAGAAAAAATTTATGTGAAGTAATTTTAAAATACGAGGAGCAATGATAAATGGAGAAGAAAAAAAGAGCAGAAAACTCACAAGAAGCAGTACCCATAAACAGGAGAGCGAAGGATACATTTTTCAAGAAAGTATACGAAAAGGAAGAACGGCAGAAAGCGTTGATATCCTTTTTGCTTGGACTGGATGCAAATAAAATAAGAGTAGCGAATGTACGTCCGATATTATTAGGAAATAAAGAGAATGACTTGGCACTTTTATGTGATGATGTATTTTATCTTCTGACAGAAGAACAATCATCAATATCACCAAACATTCCTTACAGACTGCTGGAATATATTACAGCAGGACTACGTTCGCTGGTAGACAGTGAACAAGTGCTGTATGGGAAAAAACGCGTGTATTTTCCAATCCCTAAATTGTATCTATTGCAGGTCGGTTTGGAAATAAAAGAAGAAAAACTTCCGGAACAGATTCAATACGATATTCGTTTAAGCGATTCTTATTTGCAGGCAGAGGAAAAGAACCTGAAAAATGCAGAAGCAGATTTAGAAGTGACAGTACACGT
>ERZ778495.2398-NODE-2398-length-10704-cov-4.969293_pt1 | contig 10704 bp, 10 predicted proteins | sample MGYA00433100_ERZ778495 | MGnify/ENA primary metagenome ERZ778495 (study PRJEB29527, sample SAMN07138962) | mouse gut metagenome | material: feces | host: mouse | place: China:Nanjing | collected 2016-01-25 ...
TCGCCTACTACCCATACAACCTCGTCTATCACATTGTCTTGCCCATATACAGAAACAACGGCAAACAGCATCAGCACCAGTGCATAAACTTTGGTACACATCAATTTATTCATTTGAATTCAAATAATAGTAATTAATCTTGTTCCTATCCGAAGCGCGTTGGTATAACTCTTCTTTGACTTTATTTATAAATTCAACCCGCTTCAGGTTTATTAAAATCTCCTTAATCTCCTTCCTTGCAAAATCCAGCGGCCGCTGTTGGTTCTTACCTAGGAATTCCTCCACATGCAGGAAATAACAAAACGCCGTGTCTTTTACCTCTATATTCCGATTCTTGTCCAAATAGTTTTCATCCGCATCCAGTGCTTTCAAAGGAATTTTGACAGTGACATCAGACAACGGCACCCAACGGTCGTAAAAATAATCATAACTCACCGCATTACCCAAACTATATTTCTCCAAATTCTCAATAGCGTCCTGAGTATTTCTTTTATACCATTGACGCACACTTGACAAATTCTGCGATTGAAGAGGCACTTTGATAAACAGCCCTTTCACAAAAGGATGTTCCGTATGAAACAGCTCCTTGTTTTTCTCATAATAAGCACTGATCTCCTCATCACCTATTTCATTGGCCAGTTTCTGATTAATCAGTTCTTCCTGATACGTATGCATGATCAATGCCCTGCGATAGTTCTCCACCAGCTTGGCTATCTTCGCGTTATCAGGAATATTTCCTTCCGCCTTATCAAAAAGCAACACATCCTCCACCCAATTCTTTATATAGTGCTCCGCAAACAAGACACTATCATCTTTTGAAATATGGAAAGGAACCGCTGCCTGCAAGTCCTCTTTATAAAGATACTCACCGGCTACTTCCACTAAAGGAGTTTTCCCCTTATGGTCGTGCTCCTGGCCACATCCCGACAAAGCACCCGCTATAATAAGTAACACTCCCCAGTTTTTCACGATATTCATATAACATTAAAATAGTGAACGAAGATACTGCAATAATTAATTACTTCCGTTATTATTAACTGTTTTTAAAACCTCTTGGTTAATTTCAACCTTATATTTCCGCTTCAAATCTTTTAACCAGGCATCCTCACAAACAGACAGATAGTCCTTGACAACCGTCTCTCTTACATCCTCATAGCTTTCAGGCCCTTTCTTCAGCTTCTTTCCCATCACAAAAGTATAGGGCAAATCCGGATCAGACTGAAAGCCACCGCATTTAAAGACCAGCTTATCAATATACCGGTTAGTCCCTATCTGAAAAACGCCCGCTTCTATACGGACTTGGGAAGAAGCAGTGCCTCCGTCCAACTCATGTATGATCTCCTCCCATTGGGATACCGGCTTTTTCTTCAACAATTTCTTAATGGCCGAAGCTCTCTTTTTATCCTTGCAATGAATCACCGCCCCCCGGTAATGCGGCAATTCCCATACATAGTCCGATTTATGCTGCTTGAAAAAGCGTTCCAGATCGCTCTCGCTCCAGCTCTCATCATCCGATGGATGTTTCTGTGACAAATAGGCAGCAAGCAGACCATCGTGCAATTCCCGCAACTGAGCCGCCAGCCTCTCTTTCTGTTCCTCCGAAAGCTCCCCACAGGTATGGCTGCCGTTCTTCTCCAGATAATCCAACAGTTTTTCCCGTTTTTCCTCAAAACTGATCCCCGGCTTACGGTCTATCCATTTCACTATATGAATGCCCATAGGCGAATAAAAAGGAGTTGAGACCTGGTTCTTCTCCAAAGATGCCAGCTTATCTATCCATTCCTGCACATTCTTGTTCACAGGCATCCACGGCAACACTCCGCCCGCATCCCTGCAAGACTCATCGTCCGAGTACCGGCGCGCCAATACCGCAAAATCGGCCCCTTCCCGCAATGCGGCATAAACAGAATCCATCTGCCGCCGCGCCTCTTGTTCCTCCCGGCGGCTTGCATTCTGAGGCAAGTACCTGCTGATATGGGCAATTTTTATCCACTCACTCGCCTGCAAACGCCGCTCGCCCTGCAGGTATAGCCGGCGGGCGTCCTGCTCCTCTCTTCCGGCATCCACCAGATAAGTTTTTAAAAGCTTGCCCCGGCACCACTCCATCTGTCTGCGGAAAGCGGCCAACGTATCAATACCCGTATCGTGCGCATAACGCACTTTCAATTTATAGTTGATGAAAGAAGGCAGAAAGGAATCCGGCGTGCGATGAGGTGATTTACGGAAATAAAATTCAAACTCGGAGCGTCTTACCGGTTCACCGTCAATCGATAACACAACTTCTCCTTGCGCCCGCATTTCCAACGCGAACACAAGGAGAAGTGACAAAATACCGGCTATTCTACGCGGCATCATTCATACGTTTTTATTGAGGACGGCTATAGTTAGGAGCCTCGCTGGTGATGGCCACATCATGCGGATGACTTTCCAACACACCGGCATTAGTGATACGGGTGAATTTAGCATCGTGCAATTGCTCTATGTTGGCAGCGCCACAGTATCCCATGCCCGCACGAAGACCACCTACCAGCTGGTAGATCACTTCATACAATGTACCTTTATAAGGAACACGGGCTGCAATACCTTCCGGCACCAGCTTCTTCACGTCGGCGGTTCCGCTCTGGAAATAACGGTCCTTCGAGCCGTTTTCCATCGCCTCCAATGAGCCCATGCCACGATACGACTTGAACTTACGTCCGTTGAAGATAATCGTATCACCCGGTGATTCTTCCGTTCCGGCAACCAGCGAACCGATCATCACACTGTAACCACCGGCAGCCAAAGCCTTCACCACATCTCCCGAGTAACGCAGACCACCATCGGCGATCAAAGGCACCCCGGTACCTTTCAAAGCCTTTGCCACATCATATACGGCAGAAAGCTGGGGAACACCTACACCTGCCACCACACGGGTAGTACAGATGGATCCCGGGCCGATACCAACTTTTACCCCGTCCGCACCGGCTTCCACCAGCATTTTGGCAGCCTCGCCCGTAGCGATGTTACCTACCACAATATCAATATTCGGGAAGCGTTTCTTGGCTTCTTTCAATTTTTCAATCACATACATGGAATGACCGTGAGCCGTGTCAATGACGATAGCGTCCGCACCGGCCTCAACCAAAGCCTGCATACGGTCCAGCGTATCAGCAGTAACGCCCACACCGGCAGCTACACGCAGACGTCCCTTGGCATCCTTGCAAGCCATCGGTTTGTCTTTAGCTTTTGTAATATCTTTATAGGTAATAAGGCCTACCAGTTTACCGTCTTTATCAACTACCGGCAATTTTTCGATTTTATGCTCTTGCAGAATCCGTGAAGCAGCCTCCATATCAGTGGACTGGTTGGTGGTAACGATATTCTCTTTCGTCATCACCTCATCGATATGCTTGTCCATATCCTTCTCGAAACGAAGGTCGCGGTTGGTCACGATACCTACCAAGTATCTTTCATCGTCCACCACAGGAATACCACCGATTCTATATTCAGCCATCAAGGCAAGGGCGTCTCTCACGGTAGACCCTCTCTTGATCGTCACGGGATCATAAATCATACCGTTTTCCGCACGTTTCACAATAGCCACTTGGCGTGCCTGCTCTTCAATAGACATGTTTTTGTGAATCACACCGATTCCTCCTTCGCGGGCAATGGCGATAGCCATTTTCGCTTCTGTCACGGTATCCATGGCAGCAGTCACAAAAGGTACTTTCAACTCGATGTTGCGTGAGAACTTAGTCGTGAGTTCGACTGTTTTCGGTAAAACTTCAGAATAGGCGGGGATCAACAATACATCGTCGTAGGTCAATCCGTCCATTACAATTTTATCTGCAATAAATGACATAGGGCTTTATGCGTTTAGATTTTATTGCGTGCAAATATACGGATTTTATTCAATATGGAAAAATGATAGAATATTTTTTTGTTAAGGTGAAAGAAAATTTAGCAGATGTCCACTTTTATACCATCCTCATATAATGCATTCCAGGTATGGTCTTCATTTACATTTCCCCACACTATTACATAATCAATAGTAGCAGGAATACCCAATGCACGCAAAGGATATAAAATCATTTGACTCATTTGGATACAATTTCCTTTCTTATTCTTTTGAAACTGCGACCAGTTTTGAATCTGTTTCACCGAATCCGAGAAAACAAACCCTTTCATCAGATCTGCATTTATCGCACTACAAACTTCGACTGTACTTTTATTCCGCTCTACTATATATGCATATTTATCATAACATACTTTTCTCCAGCATATATATTCCTCATCATAAACCAGATACACACAAACATAGTCAAAGTACCCCGTTTATACATTGTAAGTGAGGCACGTTTGCGAGGAATAAACCTTCTCTCCAGCAATAGAAAAGACGATACCCTGCCAAATTGGAACATCAAGGCAGATTTTTACAAAATTTGTTAAACTACTTATATTTACAATCACAATTATATAAAATTTTAAAGAAATACGTTATATTCGCCACTGAGATATTATTAACTAATTAAAAGCGCATTTATGAAAAAATTGCTTTTATTTGCAATGCTTGCGGTTTCCATCGCAGCTTATGCCGAAGCAAAGTATCAGTATTTTATTGCTTGTGGCGAAGTCTATGCTACTGATGCTAGTGCTACAACAGAACAAGTTCTGGAGTTGATTGACAGAATTGAGGCAAATTGCCCATGATGTCCTCTGTTCCTATCAAGGGTAGGCCTTAGTAGAGTAAATGGCACAGGATTGATTTATAAGCATCAATCCTGTGCTTTTTAAATAACCAAAGAATGTGTATTTATGAAGAATCGAATTTTAATGATGTTATTTGTATTGCTGTTTTCAATTACGGCAATAGGGCAAAATAATATTCCCTTTCTGGAATGTCACTATGCAGAGAAATTTCTGGACAACCGGTTGAAACAAGACATGTTCCGGCAAGATGAAATGGTACTGCGCATTAGTAAGACGTCATCAGAGTTTTTCAGTTTATGGAGAAGACGGCGCAATGAAATTCAGGACAGCATATTGGCAAAAGGTGGAAACCAAGCTGATATCATGGCAGCGAGAGAGAAAATCATATATCCATTAAGCAACCAACATCAAACAATCTATAAGAATCTCCCTGAAAAAGGGATGCTTACCTATACAGACAGAATATTTGCCAAGAAGTACCTGTATACGGAAAAATTGGAAAAACCTCAATGGAATATATTACAAGAGAAGAAAAATATAGCAAATTATCTGTGCCAAAAAGCTGAAACCACATACTTGGGGCGTAAATGGATCGTATGGTTTACAGCTGATATACCTATATCTGATGGTCCTTGGAAACTTTGGGGGCTTCCGGGATTGATATTGGAAGCGGCAGATGCGGACAATGATTATCAGTTTTCTTGTATAGAGATTAAAAACATTACGCAGAGTATGGCGATAAGTGTTCCTAAGTCGCAATATATAAAATGCACGAAGGAAGAACATATCAAGACCATAACCGAATACGAAGAAGACCCCAATAAGTTCATGCAACGTCAAGGATTGTCAGGTGTATTTGCTGTAGGTGCAGGTGGAAAACAGAGTTCGGCATTCTCTGAGATTAAATATAATTATATTGAGAAATAAGAATTCATTTACATTTTTGATGAGCCGCTTCATTTATTTAATACTGCTTTGTTGTTATTCATTGTGTGCCTATGCCCAAGAAAAGGCATATAGTGGACTGATTTATCAAGCTCAATCGAAGCAGCCAATAGAATTTGTCTCTGTTTGCTTGTTGGCACAAGACAGTACGATTATAGATTATACTTATACGGATAGTAAAGGCTATTTTGAGTTACCTAAGCAAAACCATAGGGGGACTTTGCTGTCTTTTTCCTGCATGGGTTATAAGAAGATAGTAATACCACTGTCAAGTTTTATTAATACTTCAAAAATCATGCTTGAAGAAACGGCTATCAACATACAGGAAGTAAAAATAAGCAGTAATCGTATCACTCAAAGAAAAGACACTTTGAAATACTCAGTCAGTGGCTTTAAAATGCCGCAAGACCGCAGTATAGAAGATGTATTAAAGAAAATACCTGGAATAGAAGTGACGCAAAATGGACAAATCAGATTTCAAGACAGGCCAATCAGCCATTTTTATATTGACGGTATGGACTTGCTTGACAGCAAGTATGCTTTGGCAAGCAAGAACATTCCGGCAAATATGGTAAAAGAAGTGCAAGTACTGCAATCACACCAGCCTATTGCCGCTCTACGTGGCAAGTCTTTCAGTGACAATGCAGCACTAAATTTGGCATTGGAAGACAATGCTAAAAACCGTCTTATCGGAATGATTGACATCGGAGTGGGAATTAACAATGAGAATCAAACAGTGTGGGATAATCGTCTGATGGGTATGTTGTTTGGCAAGAAAATGCAAAATCTGACGATGTATAAAAATAGCAATACGGGTAAGAATATTGCTGATGAAATCACTGCACTTACTCTGAAATCTGATGAGGAGATTCGACAAACAGGTTCAGAAGATGATTTTTTTTCTGCTAATCCTACATCGCCCAGAGGTATAGACCGTTCTCGCTATCTCTCTAACGATGCCCATTTGGCAGCAATGAACTATTTATACAAACCAAGGAAAGAGAATGATTTGCGTTTGCAACTTGTAGCCCTGCACGATGAACAATCCGCAGCGCATGAAACTGAAACCGTATATTTTTATCCTTCACAAACAGTGGCTGTCAGTGAACAGGAAAAATATCAAGGAATAGAGAATCGCTTGGAAACGGAAATAGCCTATATACAGAATGACAATAATGCTTACATCAAGAATGTATTGAGAGGAACGATAGGACTGCACAAGAACAACTTATCATTGTTCACCAATTCCATTCCAACTTATGTACATAATCATCCACAGCAGAAGACAATACAGAATAATTTCCACATCGTGAAAAACCAACGAAACAGTTCCCTTTCGTTCTATTCAAACAATTCTTATGTAGAGTTACCGCAGTACATGACTGTCACCCCCGGACCTTATGCAGACTTGCTGAATGATGGCAAACAGTACGACGAATTGCGCCAGGATGCCCTCTTGCGTGCTTTTAAGTCGGATTCATACACTTATTTTCAACATAAGGTAGGAGGCATTTATCTCAAATACAGAGCAGGAATCATTTACGAGAACCGCCATCTGCAATCGTTACTTTATGCAGATGCAAAGCCCATAAACGATGTAGACTATTCTAATAAAGTCCGCTTAGAAACCTTTGAAACTTACATTGAGCCGAGCTTGAACCTCAAAACATCATATTGGGACTTCCAGTTTCGTCTGCCTTTTACCTACCATTATTCCCGACTGAAAAAAAAATTACCACAAATCGGGCGAGAAAGTAAGCATATCCTACTTCCCACTCCTGCCTTGAATGCAAAATATAATCTGAATGCCTATTGGAATATCAGTATTGCATCTACATTCAATTTTTTGAAACCGGATATCAGGCAGTTGTATGCAGGTTATCTGTTCGACACATATCGCACAGCCCAAAGTTTCACGCAAGACTTGGCATACGACAAAAATATATACAACAGGCTAAGACTACAATACAACAATCCTTTGAACGGACTTTTCATCAATGCAGGTGGATTCTTCAATCAAACATGGCAGGAAAATATCTACATATATGAAAGCCAAGAAAGTATTCTCTCCATCTCCAAATCTTATCCTTATCCAAATACGAAAAAGAATTACGGAGGTAGTGTGCGGATTTCCAAAGCCACGGGATGGAGCAAATTATATGTAGCGATGTCGGCATCTTACAATAAAATGGATGATCACATGATGTTGGAAAACAGTTTGGTGAATTCTCATTTGTCATTTGCTTCCTTTGCCGGCAATGTATCCTTACAACCTTCACGTTATGTTAATATGGAAGCAAATACCAGAGCTACAAGCATTAAATCTCAATTGGATTTGAATGAACAGGCAATTACCCATATTTGGAATTACGAACATTCTATTGACTTCAATTTAATCTTTTCCCCCATGTGGAGAGCAAGGATAACTAATTTTTTCACACATGACAGTCAGAACAAACGTATCACTTACTTTTCCGATGTATCTTGTACATATTCCAAGAAAGGATGGTTGATAGAACTCGAATTGCATAACCTATTTAATCATGATAGATTAAATAATGTCTATGTAAGCAGCTGGACACAACAAGCATCCATATATTCTTTGCGTCCGAGAGAAGTTTTGCTAAAAACGGCTTTTTCATTTTAATAACACTACTTGCAAGCCGCTATTTAATCAGATTCCGCCACCCCGCCACCCCTGCGGAATGAAAAACAGCCCCTTTCTGCCATTTTTCATCCGATAATGATTACCTTTGCGAGACAGGACAGCACTTTGCATCCCCTGCAACCTCGTTTTTCACAACCAAAAACCATTTTCAACATGAAAGAGATTATCAAAATCGCCCCCGCCGGGCTTGCCAAACTGAACCGTTATATTTCACAGGCAAACAAGCAGATCGCCGGGCGGTACGAAAACATCACACTGTCGAAGGTTATAGCCGAATTGACATTGTTTTTTGGGTGTCATTATTGAATAGTAAATCTTACTCTCAACTGGCAAGTACAAGATTACCAAAACACGACAGCACCGTACAGGCAAGTAAAACATTGACTCTTTATTCTATTCATCCTGTCTGCCAATATATACAATCCATTTTCCGGTATTCCTGTAAATGACAACTTTTCATCGTGACATACTGCCTCTTCTATAGGTTGCCATACATTATTTATATAAGTACAAAGAACGTAAGTCGAATCATTCACAGGAGATGATCTATAGATATCTCTTGCTATCCCGTCAAAATAGGCTGTCGTAAATTTATTCCACGACTTTTGAAACTCCATTTCACGAGAGCACAGTCGGCCGATTGTGAAACCCGTTCTGTTGGAATCATCCGCTGTCAATATATTCATATTCCCCTTATCATCCAAGATAAAAGGAAAGCTATTGTTTGAATTTTGAAATAAATATAATAGATTCGTATTCATATTTTCGAACAGAACTTTTCCTTTTTGAGAGATACCGGCTGCAACAGGAATCCATTCATTCGAATTGAAAACTGACAAGAAGCACAAATCCGGCTTATCCGTGACTCGTTCTATAAGAATATCCTTTGCCGGGAAATACTCCATTGTCACATCTTTAAAATGCAAATCATTGAATAATTTTACAGCTTTCACTTTTTCAGGAAAGCGACATGCCATATCAGCATATTCTTTATTCATAGAGCAGGTTCTTCTAAAAACTTTTGGCGGATAACGATATGCACTTTTTGTAGCATCCGCCGTATACTCATAAATTAAAAAAGGATCATAGTTTTCCACTTTTTCAAGTCCCATAAAAGGAATCATCTTTCCATTATCATATAATGCATTCCAGACATGGGCTCCATTTACATCTCCCCACGCTATTACATAATCAATAGTAGCAGGAATACCTAATGCACGCAAAGGATATAAAATCATTTGACTCATTTGGATACAATTTCCTTTCTTATTCTTTTGAAACTGCGACCAGTTTTGAATCTGTTTCACCGAATCCGAGAAAACAAACCCTTTCATCAGATCTGCATTTATCGCACTACAAACTTCGACTGTACTTTTATTCCGCTCTACTATATATGCATATTTATCATAACATACTTTTCTCCAGCATATATATTCCTCATCATAAACCAGAGGAGGCAATACATATTCACAAAACACATCAAATGGAACTTTCCATTTCAAATTGTTTTTTGTATAAACATCAACAGCATGTGCCATATCTTTCTCTAAAAGATAGACATCACCCTCTTTTTTGTTCAGCAAGCCTTCCATTTTGGATACAGAGATATTTTGCATCAAAAAGTCAAAGCCCTGAATTACCAGACTGTCTTCGTGCAAGCAGATTCTTTTTCTTATCCGTATCAAGTCCGCTTCTTCATGATAGTCAGAATTAAGAATAAACACTAAGGTTCCTCCTAGCAGCAACAGGCATATTCCACCCCAAATAAATCGAGTATATTTCATAAAAATCCGAGTATTATAATCATCTTTTCTTATTCAATTTTCCGCATTACCGCATTGGTGGGAACAGAATAGCCGACCAAAGGTCCGTCTGCTCCTTGCTGAAGTTGAACTTTCTCTTCATCCTCCAGCCACCAATGCAGTTTGTCAGGAGCCAGTAATTCCATACCACCAGCAAAAAAACCGTCACCATTATTATGTTTTTTACGCTGGTCATAGAATAATATGCGAGTTATCTTACCATCAAAGCCCTGCAAATCTGACTTATTAAAAACGCAATAAGAAGAGAATAAATACACATTAGATTTAGGACTAGTATATTTTTTTGATAAAACATTTAATCCACTCGGCAACTCTTTAATATAGTTATCCGTTTTCACACCATTTACCTTTAAAGAATATCCACCAACTAAACTATCGTGTATATATTGTATTTCTCCACGACGATTACATATCGTATCTTTAGCTATTTGCCATTTGATTGTAAAAACCGTATCTTGGTTCTCATAAACCCAAGTACCCACATAGGGAGTCAAATCAATAGAATAAACAGTGTCTTTCTGGCTCATTACATCCAAAAAGGCAAAACACAAAATTAAAAGCAAAACTAACTTTTTCATA
>ERZ778495.2417-NODE-2417-length-10629-cov-9.387838_pt1 | contig 10629 bp, 9 predicted proteins | sample MGYA00433100_ERZ778495 | MGnify/ENA primary metagenome ERZ778495 (study PRJEB29527, sample SAMN07138962) | mouse gut metagenome | material: feces | host: mouse | place: China:Nanjing | collected 2016-01-25 ...
ACCATCAAGGCCATCGAAGAGCTACAGGCATTTCTCGACTACTTCCCCAAAAGCGACAAAGTACCCGTGGCACAGCAGGCCATCTTCGAGCTACAGGACAAGCTCACACTCAAAGAGCTGCAAAACGCACAGCTCTACTACAACCTCGGCACATACATGGGCAACAACTACGAGTCGTGTGTGGTCGTAGCCCGCAACGCTATCAAAAACTACCCCTACTCCAAATACAAGGAAGACCTCGAGATGCTCATCCTGAAGTCGCGCTACCAGGAAGCCGACCAGAGCGTCGAGGAAAAGAAGTCGGACCGCTTCCGCGACGTGATTGACGAGTATTACTCATTCACCAACAACTGGCCAGAAAGCCGCTACCGCCGCGAAGCCGACAACATTCTAAAAATCGCTCAGAAATACGTCAAGGAATAATATCCGCCGACGCCACCGATTACGTAAAATATTTCTTACTTCATAATATGGACTACAAGAAAACTAACGCTCCTCTCAACACCACCACACGCGACCTTGTGAAGATGGCCGAACCCACCGGCAACATCTACGAAACCGTATGCATCATCGCCAAGCGCTCCAACCAGATTGCCGGCGAGATGAAGCACGACCTCGAGAAGAAGCTCCAGGAATTCGCATCGCTCAACGACAACCTCGAGGAAATATCCGAAAACCGCGAGCAGATTGAAATCTCGCGCTACTACGAGAAGCTCCCCAAGCCCACCCTCATCGCCACACAGGAATACCTCGAGGACAAAATATTCTGGCGCAACCCCGCCACCGACAAAAACCTCGACTAAAGTTTCGGCAATCCGAAAAAAATTTGCTAACTTTGTGCGCCCGAAATACACTGACGGGCACAATATATTCATTATCAATTTATTCACATACTTAACTCTCGAAAGAATGCACTTAAATTCTGAAGAAAAAGTTAACATCTTTGAGAAATACGGTAAGGGCAAGACTGATACTGGCTCACCTGAAGCACAGATAGCATTATTCTCAGTCCGTATCGCTCATTTGACTGAACACCTCAAGTCAAATCACAAAGATTATACTACAGCCCGCGCTCTGAAGGCCCTCGTAGGCAAGCGTCGTCGTCTCCTTGACTACCTTATCAAGAAGGACATCACCCGCTACCGCGCCATCATCGCGCAGAAGGAACTCGGCATCCGCAAGTAAGCCGTCCTTTCCCACAAAAACATCACCGCAGGGTGTGGATTCCCACGAATCCACACCCTGCCTCGTTATATCCCCGCCCCGATTAGTCGCCGGGCTACGCCGGGCATGCGAGGGGAGCCACTCACCGACCTATGGCTGCGAACCGCTAACGCGGCTCTTACCATAGGCTAACGTTGTAAACGCCCCCAAAGGGGCTATCCGCTAACGCGGGGAGCAGCCATTTCCTACACCCAAACACACATCCACGCCAATCCCACCTACGACAAAACACACCATCCCACACTCCATACAAAGTCGCATTGCATCCGCCGCCATTACACATCACCCCAACCGACTTCGCCCCATACAAATCCGCACTGCGACCACATCGCATCCACATGCCACATGCCAACAACTCCACGCGTTAGCGCACAGCCGCCCTGGCGGCGTCCACAACGTTAGCCTATGGTAAGAGCCGCGTTAGCGGTTCGCAACCATAGGTCATCGCCCCCTCCACCCGCATGCCCGGCGTAGCCCGGCTACAAAAACTCCAACCCCATCCCATCAAACACAACTCCATTACACACCAACCCCACCCCATCCCCTACACCGGCCGGAGGCTATGCATGGCTTGCCGCGGCTACGGAAAAACTTTATCCCATTCCCTCTCGTTATTGCTTCTGAGGCATTTCCCCTTTTCCTCGCCCCAACACTACATAATTCTCCGCTTTTTTCTTAAATTTGCAGAAATAAGTAACAATTACTTACCTTAAAACTTCCACACATATGAGCAGGATCGCCGCCATAACCCCGCTTGTCACCGACCCGGTAATGATATTCTTCATCGTACTGGTAATCATCCTGCTTGCACCGATTCTGCTTAACCGTCTCAAGATACCCCACATCATCGGCATGATTGTGGCCGGTGTCGTAATCGGCCCCTACGGCATAGGGTTGCTGAGCCGCGACGCGAGCTTCGAGATATTCGGACAGGTAGGCATACTCTACCTGATGTTTCTCGCGGGCATCGAAATCGACATGTACCACCTGAAGAAAAACATGTCGAAAGGACTCACATTCGGCCTCTACACATTCTTCGTGCCGATGATACTCGGCACACTCACCTCAGTGTGGCTGCTCGGCTACAGCTGGCTCACATCGATACTCCTCGCCTCGATGTACGCCTCCCACACCCTCATCGCCTACCCCATAGTAAGCCGCCTCGGCCTCAACAAATCGCCCGCCGTCATCATCACCATCGCCGGCACCATCGTCACCGTTCTCGGCGCGCTGATTGTGCTCGCCGCAATCGCCGGCATCTGGGAGGACGGCTCATTCAGCCCCCTCGGACTCCTCGCCCTACTGGGACGCCTCGTCATATACTGCCTGGTTATCGTCTACCTCTTCCCGCGGCTCACACGCTGGTTCTTCAAGCGCTATTCCGAGCCCGTCACACAGTTTATCTACGTTCTCGCCATGGTGTTCCTTGCCAGCTACTCGGCCAAGGCCATCGGACTCGAGAGCGTGCTCGGAGCCTTCTATGCCGGACTCGTGCTCAACCGCTACATACCCAACATGTCACCGCTGATGAACCGCATCGAGTTTGTCGGCAACGCCATATTCATCCCCTACTTCCTCATCGGCGTAGGCATGCTCATCAACGTCCACGTCGTGGTGTCATCATGGCAGACACTCTACGTAGCGGCGGTGATGTCAGCAATCGCCACGATATGCAAATGGCTTGCGGCATGGTTCACCCAGCTCACCTACCGTATGTCGCGCATCGACCGCAGTATGATATTCGGCCTCAGCAACGCCCAGGCCGCCGCCACACTCGCCGCGGTGATGATAGGCTACCGCATGGGCATATTCAACGAAGATGTGCTCAACGGCACCATCGTGATGATACTCGTCACATGCACCATCTCGTCAATCATCACCGAGCGCGCCGCCACACGCATGCGCCTGGAGATGCTCAGCGACGACGCCTCATCCACCGAAAGCATGCGCGGACGCCCATCCAACATGCTCATATCGGTCAGCAACCCCGTGACGGCCTCGTCGCTGGTCGACTTCGCCGTGCTCATGCACAACAACTCGCGCGACTCGCGCCTCTACGCCCTCAACATCATCACCGATGACACTCCCGGCCACCGCGCCATCGGACGCACGTGCCTCGAACAGGCCCAGCAGGCCGCCGCGGCCATGGATCTCCGCATCGACCCTATCGAACGATTTGACCTCAACGTCACCGCCGGACTCGTCAACACCATCAAGGAGCGCGACATATCCGAGGTGATTATCGGTATGCACCGCAAGGCCACTGTAGTCGACTCATTCTTCGGAAGCAAAATCGAGCAGCTGATAAAGTCGACCAACAAGATGGTGCTCATCACCCGATGCTTCATCCCCGTCAACGCCGTTACGCGCATCGTGGTGGTAGTGCCGCCCAAGGCCGAATTCGAGACCGGATTTGCCCAGTGGGTCAACTCGCTCGCTCGCCTTACACGCCAGATCGGATGCCGCATAATATTCTGCTGCAACACCGACACCCGGCGCTGTGTGAGCGGAGTCCTCATCCGCGACCGCTTCGAGATACGCTCGGAATACCGCGACGTAGAGGACTGGGACGACTTCGTTCTCCTCGCCAACCATATACTCGACGACGACCTATTCGTAATCATCAATGCCCGGCGCTCGTCGGTATCGTTCAGCTCATCGATGGACGAGCTCCCCATGTTCCTTCAGAAATACTTCGCGCGCAACAATCTCGTGGTCATATATCCCGAGCAGTTCGGAGCCGCCGAGAGCGCCAACGTGCCATCGGCCATCGACCCGCTCTCTTCCGACTTCATGGCCACCCCATCATCGCTATGGGTACGCATCGCCGCCTTCTACCGTCGACTTATTCTATTCCGCAAACGCTTCACTCACCGCAAGCGCATCAAGAAAATCGACCTTTAACAGACCTACTCACAGAATACACCGAAATTTTTCGGATTATACAACAATACATTAAATATTGTTAAAACTTCTTAAAATGGGGGGGGGTATTTTTAACCCCTCCTTTTTTTATATATCTTTATCGCACAAAAAGAAACCAAACAATAATACAATCCTTATAGTTTGGCAACATAACACATCAAAATTTAATCTTATTTGTTACGGAAGGCACACAATGTTGTTGAACCCTGCGCTACAGTCCATCTTCGCGACTGTAGCGCTTTTTATTCACAGTCATGCAAAAACAACCCATGAAACACCCCTGTCATATCGCGCGGATATGCTAAATTTGCACCCATGGAAGCAACACAGACCACCCTCACACCCCTGATAGGGATGACACTCCCGCAACTGCGCGACGTAGCCGCCGAGTGCGGCATGCCACCCTTCGCCGCCGGACAGATGGCCAAATGGCTCTACGAAAAGCGTGCCGCATCAATCGACGATATGACCAATCTGTCCAAGACCTCACGCGCCACACTCGCCCGGCGCTACACCATAGGACGCACCGCCCCCAAGGCCGAGGCGAGAAGCGTCGACGGCACGGTGAAATACCTGTTTGAAGGAGTGGGAGGGCGCGATATAGAGGCCGTCTACATACCCGACCGCGACCGGGCCACACTCTGTGTCAGCTCCCAGGCCGGATGCCGCATGGGATGCCGCTTCTGCATGACAGGCCGCCAGGGCTTCCACGGCAATCTCACCGCCGGACAGATTATCAACCAGGTGCTGTCGATACCCGAGTCGGCCACCCTTACCAACATCGTGTTCATGGGCATGGGCGAGCCGATGGACAACCTCGACCCAGTGCTTGGTGCCATCGACATACTCACATCCTCCTGGGGACTCGCATGGAGTCCCAAAAGAATCACCGTAAGCTCGATAGGAAAAATCGACACACTGCGCACACTGCTCGACACCACCAAGGTACATATAGCCATAAGCGTCCACTCGCCCTTCGCCGAAGAGCGCGCATCGCTTATGCCTGTCGAAAAAGCCTATCCGCTGAAGGATGTACTCCAGCTGCTGCGCGGCTACGACTTCGCCCACCAGAGGCGACTGTCGGTAGAGTATATAATGTGGGGAGGACTCAACGACAACATGCGCCATGCCCAGGCATTGGCACGTCTGTTGCGCGGACTCGATGTCAGAGTCAACCTAATCCGCTTCCATGCCATACCCGACAGCGACCTGCGCACATCGCCCGCCGACACCATGGTGGCGTTCCGCGACCGTCTCAACGAGCTGGGCATAACCGCCACCATACGCACATCGCGCGGCGAGGATATAGCCGCCGCATGCGGTATGCTTGCCGGTAAGGCTCGCGAGCAGCAGCCGTAAAGCCGATCCGGGGTTACTCCGTAGCAGCCTTTACGAAATAAATCTCAGCCTCGGGAGAATGTATTTCAAAACTCATCTTGCTCCCGCTCTTGTCGACGTCTACATCATTGATTACAGTAAACCGCGAAAAATCGGTGTACGCGGCATGGGAAAGCTCGCGCTCGCATATAGCCGCCGTCACAGCAGCCAGAGAGTCAGCCCCTGCCGACGGCACATTGCCCAACCAGCGTACACCCTCACGGTCAACAGTCACCTTAAGACTCGACATATCGAGATTCACAAGCAAATCATCGTCATCGTCGATATCATATGTCCATACACCCCTCACCGAGGCCATAGCCGGTATGCTGAGCTGATAAGGCACGCCCGACGAAGCCGAATCGCCCGGCAGGCTCTTTACTACATCAAGTTTGCCTGACAGCCCTATCGGGCCGCCGGTCTTGTGCTGGTTGAGTGTAAAATCGACAGAGACAACCGAGGATGCCCTCACCACATCGGGCATCCTGACCGACATGTCTACAGGCGAAATCCCGTTCCATGTACCTACAAACCGGGCATTATCGGAGCACGAGGCCATAAGCAGTGCCGCGCCGGAGACAAGCGCACCCGCCAGTATTGATTCAATCTTCGACATAATAGTTCTGATATATAGATAATTTCTAACGACATAGTTGATTCTGTTATCACAACACTTTCGGAGGCATACTGTTCACACACTGTGCCGCCATATTTCAGGAAGGACGGATTCAACCACAGTCAATATAAAAAGCAATGAGCGACTTCACAGTCGCTCATTGTTTAATAATAAACCAATCATTATCACATTTCTTGCAATGGAAAAAGTAATTTTGCTATGTACTACTAAAACGCAGCCGGAATGATAAAGTTCAGCGCCTTATGCTTTTTCCTTGCATATTTTTTGCCATAATCACACATCTCACTGATTGCCAGCGAGATAAATTTAATTTTTTTAAACAAAATTCGTCTCATCGACGGAGAGTGATGTCGGCCACTGCCGGAGTGTCGCCGCGAAGCCTCATGACAAACGTCGCGTACCCCTCCTCCGATTTACCGACAGCACACGCCTTGCCGTCGAGCTTGACTGAAGCTACGTCTCCGGAATTTATTCCCGGAAGTACGAATGTAAGCTCGCGCTCGTCGGGCATGCCCTCATAATATCCGCTCTGCACAACCCGGACTGCGGCATGGCGTCCGTCGACCTTCCCGGCGAAGTCAATCAGAGCATACTCACCGTCTCTCAGCGACTCCGACGACATGCGGTCGTCATCATACATCGTATAGCGGCTCTCCCCGTCGCCACGCGGATAATACAGCACGGTATAGCGCGAGGGATCATAGTCGCCTACATTATCCATCGGGTACATGGCCTGCGGAATGAAAGACCCTGAGCGCACAAACATCGGTATCTCCTCAATAGGCGCATCGACCACGCTCTCCGAAAGTCCGGCCACCGGAGATTTCTCCGGATGGTTATAGTCAATCCATACACCTGTGGGGAACACTACACGGCGACGAGTGGCGCTCTGAGCGGTGACAGGCGCCACCATCACCTCCTCCCCCCACATATACTGGTCGGACACACTGTCGGGGGCCGACGACGTGTCGGCGAAATTGAGCGGACGTACAAACGGATATCCCCTTGACGCATTCTCATACGCCAGAGTATAGTTGTAGGGGAGCCAGCGGTAACGCTCGCGCACCAGGTCGAGAATTATATCGCGCTGGTCAGGATAATTGTACGGCTCGGGCATCTTCTGTGCGTGCGTGCGCAGCACCGGAGAGAATGTACCGAGCTGCAGCCACCTTACATACAGTTCGGGGTCAGTAACACGCGTGGTATCGACAATGGCGAATCCGCCTACATCGTGCGACATATACCCCAGTCCGCTAAGCCCCGAGTTGAGCATTATGCGCACCTGTGGTTCGAGACCTCCCCATGTGCGCGCCACGTCGGTACTCCAAGGAAACACACTGTAGCGCTGCAATCCGGCTGTGCCTCCGCGCATCATGGTCATAAGCCTGCGTCCGGGATACTCCTCACGATACATATCATATATGATTTTGCTCCACTCGTTGCCATATACATTGTGGTATTCGCGCGCAGTCATCCCGTTGGAGTGGACGATTGTCTCGGGGTGCACCTCAGGCTCTCCGAGATCACCCCACCAGCCGCCGACACCCTCGTCGGTAAGCGCACGGTAGCGCTCGCGCAGCCACCGGCGGGTAGCGGGATTGGCCACGTCAAACATACCGGCGTCGCCTACCCATGTCGTCACATCGTGTACATTGCCATCCTTGTCGCGGGTGAGCATCCCACCTTCGGCGAGCAGATTGTAATTGTCGATAGCGCCTTTCTTGTTGATATAAGGCTCGGATATCAGCACTGTATTCACCCCGCGTGCCTTCAGCCCGGCAAGCATGCCGCGGTGGTCGGGCCAGCTGACGGTATCCCAGGCGAGCTTGCCCATGTCGGTTTCCTTGCCAAACCAGTAGAGGTCAAGCACCACACCGTCGACAGGAAATCCCTCACGCTTCAGCGTGTCAATTACCCCTACGGTCTCCTGTTGCGACTTATAACCGTATTTCGAGGTGATGTAGCCCAGCGCCCAGAATGGCGGCAGATCCTGTCGGCCGGTCAGACGTGAGTACTCCTCCGTCACGCCGGCCACAGTGCCCCCGCCATATATAAAATAGTACGACACCGGACTCTCCTGCTCCGAGCTATACACAATCGGGTCCGACATCACCAGTGTGGCCGGAGCATGGTCGTCAAACAGCACACCGTAACCCTCGGTGCTTACAAACATCGGTACCGTTATATTCATCTGTCTCAGGCGCGGGTCGTGCCCCTCATAGCCGTAATTCTGCCTGTTGTACATCACAAGCGTGTCACCGTTCAGCTTGAGGCTGTGGCCACGCTCGCCGGCGCCATAGAATGTGCCGCCACCCTCGGGTATCAGACTAAGGCTCACACTCCCGCCGTCATTGCTCCTGACGCCGCTGTCGTAAAGCAGCCGCTTCGTGGCAGGCGTAGTATCAACGTCAAAAGACACAGCGCCACTCTTCAGGTCGATTATAGCCGAAAGGCCCGAGGTGGTCCTGATTACAGCCTCGTCGGCAGTGCGCTCGACAACGCCGTCGAAAGGCGCCACACCAAGCTGTCCGGCCTGCGTGCGCGAGGGCGCCTCACCGGCTCCAAAGTTTTCAACACGGATTATATCGGGGCTATAGGCCCTCACCACTATAGTACGACCATCCGGCAGCGATGTCGATACAGTGCCGTTCACCGCATCCGGAGTCACGGCCACAGCCGAAGCGTATCCTAAAAAAATTACGGATACCACATTAAAAATTCTGGCGATTCTTCTCATGGATAAAAAAGTTGACAAACTATCTTGATTTTTTCTTACATGCTCGTGTGCCTCGTTTGCACGATGCAAATATAAGACTTTTAGGCGAATAAGTGCTATTTCGAGCGATTTGAAAATTGTTAACAAAAGTAAAAATTACATTTCCTCGCAAATTTTCTTCAAAAAGATTTGGCAAATCAAAAAAAGCGCCTTAACTTTGCAACGCAAAACGGCAGAGGCCGCTAAGCTAAAACAAAAAAAATACTTCTTGGTGCGTTAGTTCAGTAGGTTAGAATACATGCCTGTCACGCATGGGGTCACGGGTTCGAGTCCCGTACGCACCGCTGAGGAGAGAGGAGAACTCTTTGCAATTCAGTCCTTCGGGATTGATTACAAAGAGTTCTTTTTTATTTATATCCTGCCACCTCATCGATTTTTCTATCCATACTATACTCCCGTTGGCGTGAACAATCATCTCGGTTGTATTACAAATTAAATGCCAACACAAATGCACAAACTTCGACTCACAACAGCGCTATCCTGCATAGGAATTATCAGCGCCATGATAATCCCCGTCAAAGCCATGCCAACCGATACAACATCCACCTCCGTAGCGGCCATAGGCCACACTATGCCCGACGGTCCGAGCGAATGGGCCGCACCGGACGTTGTCCTCGACGGCATCACCATTGCCGAAAGCTACCTGAAAGGGAAGAAAAGCCCCGACACCAACGAAGACGGAATCATTGTCACACCCGCCCACATAGCCGTAATCGACGGGGCGACCTCAAAAAGCAGCTTCACCCTACAAGACAAGAAATCAGGCCGATTAGCCATGGAAATCGTATGCGAAGCCATAGCCGCCCTTCCACCGGAGGCCACAATGCACGAAGCCATGGAGCATATCACATCGGCAATCGCCCGATTCTACAGAGCCAACGGCCTCGAAATGGAAATAAAGGCCTCACCCAACAAAAGGTTTGTTGCCAATGGTGTAATATACAGTATATCGCGAAGAGAGATATGGCAGATAGGCGACTGCCAACTGAGATACGCCGACACATATTCACGCAATGAAAAGGAGATAGACCTCATAATGTCCCGTGCACGAGCCGCCATGAACGAGGCCGCACTTGCCTCAGGAATGACCCGCGAGGAAATCATGCGCGACGACCCCGGGCGAACGTTTATCAGGCCGTTCCTTGAGCGCCAGGCACTTCTTCAGAACAATCACGCAACGGAACTGCAATATTCATTCCCCGTATTCGACGGCACCCCGATAGGCCCGACCAAAGTAAAGGTATTCACCGTACCGGCCGGCACAGAAGTAATACTCGCCTCAGACGGCTACCCCGAAGTGTTCCCTACCCTTGCGCAGAGTGAGACACACCTGCACCGACTGCTCGACTCAGACCCCATGTGCATGCACGAAAACATTTCCACCAAAGGGATAATCCCCGGCAATCTATCTTTCGACGACCGCGCTTACATACGATTTACCCATCACTGACATACAATGTCCAGAACATTCTTATTTTTTCTAAAATATTCTTACAATCCGAATATCCCAATACACACCTATATTCGCTTGAATAATCACGACAAAAAGGCAAATTATTTGTAAGAATCCCCACAAGCGATATCCGGCACAGTAGCATTAAACCGAATATCTATATCAATCTGTAATTTTAAATTTTATTTTAGTAGATGACAAAAATTAAATTTATGCTGTTAAACACTTAATTTTCAG
>ERZ778495.2418-NODE-2418-length-10619-cov-4.554619_pt1 | contig 10619 bp, 8 predicted proteins | sample MGYA00433100_ERZ778495 | MGnify/ENA primary metagenome ERZ778495 (study PRJEB29527, sample SAMN07138962) | mouse gut metagenome | material: feces | host: mouse | place: China:Nanjing | collected 2016-01-25 ...
TCTTGAAGGAACATATATCACTGTCCTGCTTGTCGTGGGAGCATTGGCTCTTGGCTTTTGCCTCGGCGTTCCTCTCGCCATCATGCAGGTTTACGGCAACAGCCTGATCCGCCGCTGTGTCGGATTATATGTATGGTTCTTCCGCGGAGTGCCTATTTTATTGCTTCTTTTCCTTTTCTATTTCGGTTTGTTCAACGTCATAGGCTTGAATTTGGACGCGCTCACGGCTTCCGGCTTAGTCCTCGGACTTGCCAGTTCCGCCTATCAATCTCAAATTTTCCGCGGCTCCATCCAATCACTGCCTGTCGGACAATACAAAGCAGGTTCCGCCCTTGGCATGACCGATGCGCAAATCATTAAAAACATCATTCTTCCCCAAGCCTTACGCCTTTCCATTCCGGGATGGTCCAATGAATTTTCCATTTTATTGAAAGACTCCGCCCTCTGTTTCGCTGTCGGGGCTTCCGAAATTATGGCAAGAGCTCATTTTGTCGCTTCCCGCACCTATGAATATTTGCCGCTTTATATCACAGCAGGTTTTTTATATTTTCTCATCACTCTTGCCGGAATACGCATTTTACGCCGCGTGGAACAAAAATACGCAATTCCGGGCTATACACTTTCCGTATGATTAAGGACAGACAATGACAACTCTTCTCAGTGTGAAAAATATCTCTGTAACCCTTGGTAACAGAAAGATTTTAGATAACGTTTCCCTCGACATGGAAGCAGGGGGGCTCAAAGTTCTAATCGGACCTTCCGGAGCCGGAAAAAGTACGCTTTTACAATGCATCAATCATCTTATCGTTCCCGATGAAGGCGAAATTTATCTCGAAGGCAAAAAAATCAATACTCAAAACAATGCGGAACTTTGCCGTTTACGCCAAAATGTCGGCATGATTTTCCAAGACTTCAATTTGTTTGACCATTTGACAGCCCTTGACAATATTTGTTTGGCGCTTATCAAAGTGCATAAGCTTTCAAAAACAGACGCGCAAAAAAGAGCCAGAAAAGAACTGGAACGGGTCGGGCTCGCCAACCGCGCGGGACTTTATCCCGCCCAGCTTTCAGGCGGACAAAAGCAGCGTGTCGCCATTGCAAGGGCGCTGGCAATGCAGCCGAAAATTCTTTTGCTCGACGAACCCACCTCCGCCCTCGACCCTGAACTTGTTGGCGAAGTCATGACCGTTATCCAAGACCTTGCAAAAGGCGGCATGCCTATGATTATGGCGACCCACCAAATGGATTTCGTACGTTCCCTCGCCACAGAAGTTTTGTTTATGGAACATGGCGTTATTATTGAAAAAGATACGCCGAAAGTTTTGCTTGCGGAAGGGGCGAAAACCCGTACCCTTGATTTTTGCTCCAAACTGACCACCCTTACAGGCAATGCCGGCTAAGCAGGAATAAAAATGGAACTTTTTGATTTGGCATTTTATATGGAACGGGTCATTCCAAAGCTCAACAAGGGACTGGTGGAAAGCCTGTGGCTTATCATCCCCGCCGCCCTCATCGGCGGAAGTTTCGGAATTTTTATGGGCGTACTGCGTGTTTTCGGAACAAAGTGGATAAAGAAAACAGCGGATACCTTTGTTGCCGTCATCCGCGGAGTTCCCCTCACCATTCAGCTCATGATCCTGTATTTCGGTCTGCCTTACCTGCCTTTCATAAAAATTTATCTGACCCCGTATCAAGCCGCGCTGATCGGCTTCATTTTTTGCACAGGCGCATATCAATCGGAATATATACGCGGAGCGCTTCTCTCCATAAAACAAGGGCAAATAAAGGCGGGGCAAGCCCTTGGCATGACGAAATTTCAGATTATTTGGTCGATTATCATTCCGCAAGCGTTCAGAAAAGCCATTCCGGGCTGCGGCAATGAAATAATTTACCTTATAAAATACAGTTCACTTGCCTATATCGTTACGCACATTGAATTGACAGGTGAAGCGAAAATTCTTGTTTCAAGAACATTCCGCCCCACCGAAGTTTATTTATTGGCAGGCTGCTATTATTTATTTTTAGTCACCTTGGCGACATGGATTCTTCACGCACTGGAGCGCAAGCTCCACATACCCGGCTTTGGTAAAGCCAATTCGTAAGACTTATGGCACATTCAAATTTAGAACATATCAGAAACTTCTCCATCATTGCGCACATCGACCACGGCAAATCCACGCTGGCGGACAGGATTTTGGAATTTACCAATCTTGTCAGCGACCGTGAAAAAAAAGACCAATACCTTGACAATATGGATTTGGAAAGAGAACGGGGCATCACAATCAAAGCCCAAACCGTGCGTATTCCGTTTACGGACAAAAACGGGAAAAACTATATTTTGAACCTTATCGACACCCCGGGACACGTTGACTTCAATTACGAAGTTTCCCGTTCCTTGGCTGCCTGCGACGGAGCGCTCCTTGTCGTGGACGCAACCCAAGGCGTCGAAGCCCAAACCCTTGCCAATGTTTATTTGGCGCTTGACCATAACCACGAAATCATTCCCGTGCTCAATAAGATCGATTTGCCAAGCGCCGATGTGGAAAGGGTTGAAAAGGAAATCGAAGAAAGCATAGGGCTTGACTGTTCCATTGCGGTTCCCGTTTCCGCAAAAACCGGATTGAATATCGATAAAGTCTTGGAAGCGATAGTCGAATACCTGCCCGCTCCGCAAGGAGATTTGAACGCTCCTCTGAAAGCCCTCATTTTTGATTCTTGGTATGATTCCTACCAAGGCGTCATCGTGCTTTTCAGGATTATGGACGGGAAAATCAAAAAAGGCGACAAAATCCGCCTTATGGCGACCGGCAAGGAATATGAAGTCATCCGCTTAGGGGTGTTTTCTCCTACGGCGAAAGATTTGGACGAACTCGGAGCCGGCGAAGTAGGCTTTTTATGCGGCAACATCAAGGAACTTGGCGACGCCCGGGTCGGCGATACCGTGACTCTTGCGGAAAACCCGGCGCGTGAAGCCGTTCCGGGGTTCAAAGAAGTCCAATCCATGGTTTTCTGCGGTCTGTATCCGACTGATTCCGCTGACTATGAAACCCTTAAAACCGCTTTGGAAAAATTGCAGCTCAACGATGCCGCGTTCTCTTTTGAACCCGAAACCTCGCAAGCTCTCGGCTTTGGCTTCCGCTGCGGTTTTTTGGGCTTGCTGCATATGGAAATCATTCAGGAAAGGCTTGAACGCGAATTTCAAGTGGAACTTATCGCAACAGCCCCGTCCGTCATTTATAAAGTCCTCACCACAGACGGGCAGGAACTTTCCATCGATAACCCCTCAAAGCTTCCCGACCCCGCAAAAATTGAAGTTCTCTACGAACCTTATGTCAAAATGGACATCCATGTTCCCCAGGAATATGTGGGTAATGTGTTCAAGCTTTGCGAAGAAAAACGCGGCATTCAAAAAAACATGGGCTATCTGACTTCCTCCCGCGTTGTCATCACCTATGAACTGCCTTTTGCGGAAATTGTTTACGATTTCTTTGACAGGCTGAAATCAGGCACGAAAGGCTACGCGTCCATGGACTACGAACCTATCGATTACCGCGCCTCCAACCTTGTCAAACTTGACATCATGCTGAACGGCGATCCGGTTGACGCCCTCGCCGTCATCGTGCACAGGGACAAAGCCTATTATTACGGCAGAAATCTCGCCTTGAAACTCAAACGCACCATACCGCGGCAGCTTTTTGAAGTCGCCATTCAAGCGGCTATCGGGCAAAAAATCATAGCCAGGGAAACGGTTTCCGCTTTCCGCAAAAACGTTACCGCAAAATGTTACGGCGGCGACATCACCCGTAAGCGCAAACTTCTTGAAAAACAAAAAGAAGGCAAAAAACGCATGAAGCGCATGGGCAATGTGGAACTTCCGCAGGAAGCGTTCCTTGCCGCGCTTTCTGTCGGCGATGAGGCGTAGTTTCATTCTTCTGCCCCAAAAACGGCGCGCTGCGGCTTGAGCAATACGCCGCTGCGGAATAAAAAATTAAAAACAAAACTTTTTGCTTGCTTTTTACAAAAAAAAATGCAAAATAACGTTCTCAACATTGTAACCATGAATCATGGTAATTAAGGAAAGGAGAGAAACTCATGCCAAAGATGAAAACGAGTCGCTCTGCCGCAAAGCGTTTCACTGTGACAGGCAGCGGAAAATTCCGCCGTCGTCGCCAAGGCTTGCGTCACATTTTGACTAAAAAATGTGCGAAACGCCGTATGCTTTTAGGTCAAAGCGCAATTGTTGACAAAACAAACGAAAAAGTTTTGCGCCGTCTTATGCCTTACGCATAATCTGGCGTTTCTTATTGAATTAATTGTAACATATTTAACACTTCACTGGCTTTTACCGATCTCCGCCTCGTGAAGTTGATTTTGGAGGTATTCCATGCGTGTAAAGAGAGGTCTTGCTAGTCATCGCAGACACAAGAAATATTTAAAATTAGCAAAAGGTTTCCGCGGCGGCCGCAGCCGTTTATACCGTACCGCCCGTGAAGCGGTTGAACGCTCATTGGTTTATTCCTATCACGGACGTAAACTCCGCAAACGTGATTTCCGTAAGCTTTGGATTATGCGTATCAATGCCGGTGCACGTTTAAACGGTCTTTCTTATTCACGTTTCATGCACGGTTTAGAGCTTGCCGGTGTTGTTATCAACCGTAAAATGCTTGCCGATTTAGCTGTTCGTGAAAAAGCCGACTTTGCCGCTCTTGTGGAATTAGCGAAAGCTAAACTTGCTTAATCTCCCACACTTAACGCAATGTTTTAGGAAGGGTAAGCTATTGCTTATTCTTCCTTTTTTTCTTATTTTATTCCAACAAACCTATATTATGAGAGTTTACTATGGATATTCAAAGTCAACTTGGCAACCTTGCAAATGAATTGGAAAAAGCTCTTGCCGCAATAAGCAGCCTGCAGGAGCTTGAGGCGCAGCGGGTGAATTTTCTTGGCAGAAAAGGACATTTGGCTCAAATCATGTCACGCCTGCCGGAACTTTCCCCTGAAGAACGTCCCGCTTTCGGACAAGCTGCGAATGCTGTGAAAAACAGACTGACCGCCATGCTTGAAGAACGCAGGATATCCATGGAACAAGAAAAAGAAGCGGCTTTGCTCGCAAATTTCGATGCGACGCTCCCCGGCAGAAGACCGTGGCAAGGTTCACTGCACCCGATCACCCGCGCCATGGAGGAAGTGACTTCCGTTTTTCAAAATATGGGTTATCAAATTGTTACTGGTCCGGAAGTCGACACCGATTTTCATTGTTTTGAAGCGTTGAATATGCCTCCTGAACACCCCGCCCGCGACATGCAGGACACGCTCTATATTCAGGACAAAGTGGTTCTGCGTACCCATACTTCGACCATGCAGGTCCGAACCATGCTCAAGAATAAACCGCCGCTCGCCATTATCGCTCCGGGAAAAGTGTACCGCCGCGATTCCGACCTCACCCATACCCCCATGTTCCACCAAATCGAGGGATTGGTTGTTGACAAACATATCACCATGGCTGATTTGCGCGGCACACTGACAGCATTTTTGCAAACCGTTTTCGGCAAACAGACGAAAGTGCGTTTCCGTCCGAGCTTTTTCCCATTCACCGAACCGAGTGTTGAAGTGGATATGAGCTGCACCCAATGCGCAGGCAAAGGACATTTGGCAGACGGCTCCCCTTGCCGTATCTGCAAAACAACCGGCTGGCTCGAAATTTTAGGCGCCGGCATGGTCGACCCCGCCGTTTTTGAATCTGTCGGCTACGACCCGAAAGAAATTACGGGCTTCGCTTTCGGACTCGGTGTGGAACGTATTGCCATGCTCAAATACGGCATTACTGATTTACGTATTAACTTTGAAAATGATATGAGATACTTGTCCCAGTTCACAGGGGCATAATCTCTTTTAATATAAGGAATATCGTATGTTATTGAGTTTAAATTGGCTTCGGGAATTTGTGCCGTACGCAGGAAGCGCGGAAGAACTGGGCGAACGCCTCACCATGCTCGGACTGGAACTTGAAGAAATTGTCCATCCGTTCCATGAAATCCGTGAAATGGTGCTCGGACGCGTGCTCACCTGCGAAGACCACCCTGATTCCGACCATTTGCATGTTTGCTCCGTTGATTTAGGCGGCGAAGAACCCGTCACCATTGTTTGCGGCGCCCCCAATGTGGCGAAAGGACAGCTTGTTGTCGTCGCCCCTGTCGGCTCAACCATGCCCGGCGGATTTCAAATAAAAAAAGCAAAGCTCCGCGGCGTGCCTTCCAATGGCATGATCTGCTCTGAACGGGAAATGGGACTGAGCGACGACCATTCCGGTATTTTGGTTCTTCCTGAAACGGACAGACACGGCAATCCGTTCAAAGTCGGCTCAAGTTTTGTGGAAGCCATGGAAATGGATACCAAAGTTCTCGACCTCAGCATCACCCCGAACCGCGCCGACTGTCTTTCCGTGCTCGGCATTGCCCGCTTGGTTGCCGCCGCATATGGCTTGCCTCTGACACCGCCCGAATTTAAGCTTGAGGAACACGGCGCCGACTGCTCCGGCGAATACGCCATTGAAATCAAAAATCCCGACTTTTGCCCCTGTTATTGCGGACGTGTTCTTGAAAACTGCACAACGGAAAAATCCCCCTATTGGATACGCTACCGTCTGCACGCCGCCGGTCTGCGCCCTATTTCCAATCTTGTGGACGTGACGAACTATATTCTTATGGAATTGGGTCAGCCACTCCATGCTTTTGACGCCGACACCCTGAAAGGCGGCAAAATCATCATCCAATCCGCAAAGGAAGGACAAAAATTCACCACCTTGGACGGTCAGGAGCGAACCCTCAAAGAAAGCGACGGTCTTATCTGCGACGCTGAAAACGCCATTGCGTTAGCCGGTGTCATGGGCGGGCTTGATACGGAAATTTCAAGCACAAGCAAAAACGTGTTCCTTGAATGCGCGTTGTTTAAACCCGCCTCCATCCGCCGTACCGCGCGCCGCTTGGGTTTAAATTCCGACGCAAGCTACCGCTTTGAACGCGGGGTCGACCATGAAGGCATGGCTTATGCCCTTGATAAGGCGGCTTATCTCATGCAAACATATGCCAAAGGAACGGTGCGCAAAGGCATTTGCAAAGCGGAACCGAAACCGTTTTCCCCCGCAAGGATTTCTTTCCGCCCAAGCCGTCCGGAATTTATACTCGGCATGCCGATAAGCGAGGATTTTTGCGAAAAAACGCTGCTCGCTCTTGACTGCAAAATTGAAAAAACAAGCAAAGAGGAATGGACCGTATACGCTCCGGGCCGCCGCTATGATTTGACCCGCGAAGCTGATTTGGTTGAAGAAATAGCGATTTTCAACGGCATAGACAATATGCCGTCAACATTGCCGAAACTTTCCCATACGTTGGAACACTGCGGAAAAACCGAAGGACAGCACCATTTCATCATGCGCGCTAAACATTTCCTTGCGGGTCTTGGCATGAACGAAGCCATCAATTACAGCTTCGTCGGCAACAATGATCTGGACATGCTCAATCTTCCGAAAGAAGACCGGGTGAACATCATCAATCCTCTCAGCGCCGAACAGGACGTGCTTAAAACCCATCTTGCGGCGGGAATACTGCAAAGCGTACGTGAAAATATAGCCCATGGGGCGCTTGGTCTGCGTCTTTTTGAAGTCGCCCGCACGTTCCATAAAGACGAACAAAGCGAAACAACCGTAAAGGAACGTCTGCATCTTATTTTCGCTCTTTACGGCAACCGCTTTGACAATGCATGGGGAAACGGCGAAGAAGAAACCGATTACACGGACCTGCGCGGTTTTGTCGACCATTTTGTTGCCGATTTCCTGCACCTTGAAGCAATGCGGGTGCAAAAACTTTCTTCCCACCCTTATTTGAGCCCTGCCGTGGAGCTTTCCACTGACAACGGACAGGTTGTCGGCATCATGGGACGTGTGCAAAAAAATATCGCGGAAGAATATTATGCAAAAAAATCCGTTTGGATCGCGGACTTGGAATTGGATACCTTGGAAGAGCTGAGCCGCGGCAAAAAACCGCATTTCACCCCCTTGCCGGTTTATCCCGCCGTGCGCCGCGACATGACCTTCATTTGTCCGCAGGAAATGCCTGTGAAAACCGTCCTTGACGCAATTTGCCAAAGCAAAGGCAAATTCTTCACGGGAGCGGAACTGCGTGACCTTTATATTCCAAAGGACAGCAATGAACGCAACCTTACGTTCCGTCTGACATTCCAATCCTTGGATAAAACCCTTGAAGACAAAGAAGTTGACAAAGAACGGGAAAAAATCGCCCAAGCCGTGATGAAAGCCCTGAATATCAGAATGTGATTTTTTCCAAAAAGATACATTTTTCCGATCACCGTTACCGAAACAGCAAACAATAATGTTTGCTGTTTTTTATTGCGTGAACATAAAACAAATCCCTTTCCGCCGAAACGGAAAGGGATTTGTTTTGTCATGCCGTCAGGCACCGGTTTTTATGTTAGAAACTGTAACGCACCATGGCTCCGACCGTATGGTTCGTAACATGCTCTGAAACATCAAGGGAATAATCCAAGCCGAAAGAAATCTTGTTCTTGCCGAACTGAATGCCGACTGTTCCGTTTCCGACAACGTCATCAAGCACCGTTGTTGACAGGGAAAGCGGGTTCGCATTGGTGCCGACAAGATAGCTTATGCTGTCGGAGTCCAAATCCCCCGCGTTGAATGTCACGCCCAAGCGTGCTGACGGGCTGATATTCCAGCCGTTGTTCAAAATGAAGTTCTTCGCAATACCGATGGAAACGGGAATGCTTAACACATCCTGGCTTTCTATTTTCGTGTCGAAAAAGGCTTCGCCGAAAACTTTGGAATGGTAATCATCGGTATTCAAATGCATGTATTTGACGCCGATACCGGGGCTGACGATGAAAGAGTTCACATTGATGTCATATTGGGCGCTGAGTCCCGCCATAAACGTATTACTGTCAACATCGGCTTCAATGCCGCCGGCGTTTGTGTGTGCCTCTGTTTCGTTGTTGGTGGCGGTGTAACTCAAATCAGCGGCAACATATAAAGCCCCGCTTCCCATTTCGCGGCGGACGCCCGCATAAATGCCGCCGCCGATAAAGTCGGAATCATTGCTTGCATAGGATATTGTGTCCACGGAATGGGAATTGCCTCCCCCGCCGTGCACCTGAACGCCTACGCGGATATCCGTTTTGTCATTATAAGCCGCCGTATAGTCAAATCCCAAGCTCGCTCCGCCGATATTGGCGTTATATCCCGCTTTTGAAGAACCGCTTTCCATATCGCGCACGCGGCTGTTCTGATAAATAGGATTGAACCATACCCCCAAGCCCTTGTCCCAGCCGGGCACGGTTTCAAAAAATACGTTACCGAGGGAAGGAACAGGGCTTGCATCGGCGATGAGGACATTTTTCTTCGCCACCGTCTGAACCTGCACGGAAGAACCTATTCCCATACGTCCCATGGTGTTTTGAGAAGCCCCGGTCGCTGCGTATACGGCTGTGCCGGCACTGCCGCTCACCGCGCTCAGCTGGGCGTTTTCTTCGATTGTTTTCGCCGCGCTCACAGCTGTTGTTCCGCTATTGAAATTGGGGTCGAAAAGCCTTGCAAGGTATCTTGTTCCCGCATTTGAGTGTGACGTATTGGTAATGTCGCTTCCCAAGCTGTTGACAAAATCGATTGTGGAACCCGCCACGCTGCCGGCAGGCAAGGCGTTTTCATTTCTAACAATTTTAAGAGTCAATTCGCCGTCTGCGGAATCAACGACTGTGGCTTCAAGAAGCGTATTTATCACAAGATTAATATCTTTCATTGTACCCAATTGCGTTCCAAATCCCTCATCTTTCTCAATTTGGTCATACCCTTTCACAAAAGTGAAATTTGTGCCTTCCTGAGCATTGGTTATTCTCAATGTAACACCATTTTCAATGATGAATTTGGAACCGGCGCTGCCGATTATCGCACCGCTTTCACTTCCTGGACCATTCGCAGGCAGTGTATTAAAAATATCAACATCATCAAGATTTTTATAATTGCCGAAATCCAGCCAAAGGGTGGAATCTTTTGTAAACCTGGTATCCCCTGTCGTTTTTAAGCCCGCAAAATTGCTGAGATAGACATAACCCTCGGCAGTTAAATTGTTGACCGTGCCGGCGGCATTGAACCAGCCAAGCGTTGCGCCCTTATTAACATGAAATGTTCCTTGAGTATGTTGGAACGTGCCGTTTCCGAGAATAACTGCCGGTCCATTATGACCATACCCTGAATCGATAGTGACATTCTTGTTTGCTGCATATGTTCCGGAAACAATTTCCAGGGCAGAACCTTTTTTAAAAATAATTTCTTCACTTACAGTTATATTACCCTCACTGTAATTATCCTCATGATCGTACACAACAACAGCATTTGCGGTAAAACCCCACATTCCTCCCATGCAAAGAACCATGGTTCCCATACCCAGCGCTTTTAAAAAATTCCTTTTTTTAAAAACGGTTAACATGTCTTTTTTCCAATACATTGTTTACCCCACAATAAAAAAATTTTTAAAACTTTATGAAAATTTAAATTTAATAATGTATGGTGGAAAAAAAGATGGTAGAACCTATAT
>ERZ778495.2424-NODE-2424-length-10600-cov-5.426458_pt1 | contig 10600 bp, 8 predicted proteins | sample MGYA00433100_ERZ778495 | MGnify/ENA primary metagenome ERZ778495 (study PRJEB29527, sample SAMN07138962) | mouse gut metagenome | material: feces | host: mouse | place: China:Nanjing | collected 2016-01-25 ...
ATCCGCATCCGGCGCGGGTGACGCAGATGCGCTGAACGCCCATCCGGTCAGTAAGCACAGTGTGAGAAGGTATACGGGAAAAGCCGTAAATCTTTTACTCACGTTACGAAAATAGTGATACATGATTAAATGATTGGGTTATTATTTAAGGTTGATTGGTTGTTTTCCTCACCCTGTACAAGGGAGGAATTTTGTTCAAAATATGTCAGTGTAATCTCCTCATCTGAATAAAAGATAATTAAAGGAAACAAAAATCCAAAAAATATATTTAACCCCCCCCCCCCCCCCCCCCCACACATTTTAAGCAAAATTAACCATATTTGCATCTTATAGCGTTGTGTAATGTTAATGAAAGGCAGTTATTGACGAAAACTGCATGTGCTGTTTCTGTAGGGAGAAGCCGGTATGGAGGTTGCGGGGAAGTGGACATTGCATCAATTGCAACACCTTAATTATATATAGGGACCGGCGTAATTGCAATAATTTGGCGCGGGGCGCATCAAGAGGGCTTTTTGATTGCGCGTGTTTCAAAAAAAAACATTATCTTTGCGTGCAATAAATTCTAAAGACAAACAGGTATATGTCGTTTATTGCAGATCGCGTAAAAATGGACGGGCTGACATTCGATGATGTCCTTCTGATACCCGCCTATTCCGAGGTATTGCCTCGTGAAGTAAATCTCAAAACCAAGTTTTCACGCAACATCGAGCTTAATGTGCCTTTGGTGTCGGCGGCCATGGACACCGTCACAGAGGCTCAGCTTGCCATTGCCATTGCCCGCGAGGGAGGCATAGGTGTGATTCACAAGAACATGCCCATATCCGAGCAGGCTCGTCAGGTTCATGCGGTGAAGCGCGCTGAAAACGGCATGATTTACGACCCTGTCACCATAAAGCGCGGAAGCACTGTAGCCGATGCCCTTGCAATGATGGAGGAGTTTCACATCGGGGGTATTCCTGTTGTGGACGACAACCGCAAGCTCGTGGGCATAGTCACCAATCGAGACCTCCGTTTTGAACGCGACCTTAAACGCCCCGTTGACGAAGTGATGACCTCGGAAAATATGGTCACCACCCGTCAGAGCACCAATCTTGAGGAGGCAGCCCAGATTCTCCAGGAGCATAAGATAGAGAAACTTCCCGTTGTAGACAGCGATGGTCATCTTATCGGTCTTGTGACATACAAGGACATAACCAAGGCTAAAGACAAGCCCCATGCGTGCAAGGACAGCCGCGGCAGGCTCAGAGTGGCGGCAGGCGTAGGCGTTACCGCCGACAGCATGGAGCGTGTGGACGCTCTTGTAGAGGCTGGGGTGGACGCTATAGTCATTGACACCGCCCACGGACACAGCAAGGGGGTTATCTCCGTGCTGCGTGCGGTCAAGGAAAAATATCCGCAGATTGATGTTGTGGTAGGCAACATAGCTACCGGCGATGCTGCCAGGTATCTTGTAGAGAACGGTGCCGACGGTGTGAAAGTGGGCATAGGTCCCGGTTCAATCTGCACAACACGCGTCATTGCCGGAGTCGGAGTGCCTCAGCTCAGCGCCGTGTACGACGTGGCAAAGACTCTTGAAGGCACCGGAGTGCCTCTGATTGCCGATGGCGGCATCCGTTACTCGGGCGATATTGTCAAGGCGCTTGCGGCAGGAGCCTACAGCGTTATGCTCGGCGGCATGCTTGCCGGAGTAGAGGAGAGTCCCGGCGACACAATAATATATAACGGCAGAAAGTACAAGGCATACCGTGGCATGGGTTCGTTGGAGGCTATGGAAAAAGGCTCCAAGGACCGTTACTTCCAGTCGGGAGAAAGCGATGTGAAGAAGCTTGTGCCTGAAGGCATCGCCGCGCGTGTGCCGTTCAAAGGCTCTCTTTACGAAGTGACCTACCAGATGCTCGGCGGTCTGCGTGCCGGCATGGGCTATTGCGGCGCCGCCGACATAGAACAGCTCCACAAAGCCAAGTTCACAAGAATTACCAACGCGGGTGTGGCAGAGAGTCATCCCCACGATGTAGCCATAACAAGCGAGGCTCCCAACTACAGCGCTTCGCATCAGTAAGCGGTTGGTCACAGCCGCTGTTACACTGCTCCCTGCCTTTTCGGTGCGGGTGTCGGCACAGTCCGTACCCCTTGCACTCCGGGCAGGGGGCAGTGTCGCTGTCATGAGGCTCCGAAGTGGTATAAAAAGCGCAATAGGCGGTGAGAATGACGCTTTTAGCGATTTTTACATGTGAGGGGAGTGCGCGCGTGAGGAAAAATGACTAAATTTGAGCCAAAATTTTCAAAAAATAAAAAGAGTGAAAGCAAAAAGCATCATATTCGCCGCACTTATGGCACTGTGTGCCTTCGGAGTGTCAGCGCAAAACAATGTTGTAGAGGAAGTTGCATGGGTAGTGGGTGACCAGCCGATATGGAAGTCGGAGATTGAGGCGCAGTATCTCAACCTGATGCGTGACAACGCCAATCTGCAAGGCGACCCCTATTGCGTTGTGCCTGAAATGCTTGCGGTTGAAAAACTGTATCTTCACCAGGCAGACATGGACACTGTGGAAGTGAGCGACGCAATGGTGATGGCTGAGGTAGACAGCCGTATCAACTATTTCATAAACCTTTTCCAGACCAAGGAAAAGATGGAGGAATACTACCGCAAGCCGATGTCTGAAATCAGGTCGGAGATGACCGAATCGGTGCGCAACAGCTACCGTGTGCGTCAGGTGCAGAGCAGCCTCACATCAGACATTACATCGACCCCCAACGACATCAGAAAATATTTCCAGAACCTGTCGCCTGACAGCGTGCCTTTCATACCTCTTCAGGTAGAGGCGCAGATTATCACAATCAATCCGGTTGTGCCGCGTCAGGAGATTGAGGATGTAAAAGCGCGTCTGAGAGACTATTCGGACCGCGTGACAAAAGGCGAGAGCGAGTTTTCCACACTTGCCATTCTGTATTCCGAAGCCCCCGGCAGCAGTATGCGCGGCGGCGAGCTCGGATTCAGCGGCAAGGGTACCCTCGACCCTGAGTTTGCGGCGGTGGCGTTCAATCTCAACGACCCCAAGAAGGTGAGCAAGATTGTCGAGACCGAATTCGGTTTCCATATTATCCAGCTCATCGAAAAGCGTGGCGACCGAATCAATGTGCGCCACATTCTGCTACGGCCCAAAGTGTCTGAAAATGACCTCAATGAAGCTCGCGTGCGTCTTGACTCGCTGCGCTCGGATATTGTCAAGGGACTGGTTGACTTTAACGATGTAGTGGGTCTTGTGTCGCAGGACAAGGCTACAAGAGCCAACCGTGGCATGATGGTGAACAGCGACCGCGAGAGCGACCGCGCCGGCTCTACCCGCTTCACTATGGCAGAGCTGCCTCAGGAAGTGGCTCAGAAGATTGCCGGAATGCAGCCGGGAGACATATCCGAGGCTTTTGTGATGATGGACCCCAAGCTCAACCGCGAGGTGGTGGCTGTGGTGCGTCTGCACCGCCGCATCGAGGGTCACAACGCCAACATCGCCGATGACTATCAGGTTATCAAAAGCATGTATGAAAACAGCCGCCGCCAGCAGATTCTCACCGAATGGCTGGAAAACAAAATAAACGAAACTTATGTGCGCATAGATGAAAACTGGCGCAACTGCGAGTTTACCCACAAGGGCTGGATTAAAGAAAAATCATCTGAGGCGGCAGCCGACTGACGGGCATGATGCTTCATCTTGTCAGGATGCTGTGCTTTCTTAGGCGTTATGCCCCGGGGCTTGTCGCTGTCGGGGTGTTTGCCGTTCTTGCGCTCCCCGCATGGACAGCCACCTCGCGCCCGGTGGATGACAGCCGGCAGAACATCAAGCCGGTGATACCCGGTGCCAGCCGCTATCAGGAGGGAAAGGTGTTTCTCGAACATGCGGATGTGTGGAGCTACAAGGAGCAGCCCGGCGTGGCTGCCGAGGAGCAGTATCAGCTCCTTGTGGGGTCGGTTGTGTTTCGCAAAAACGACATGTTCATGTACTGCGACAGCGCCCATTTCTATGATGTGAGCAATTCGTTTGACGCGTTTGGCAATGTCAGGATGGAGCAGGGCGACACCCTGTTTGTCTACGCCGATGAGCTGAACTACGACGGCGCTACAGAAATGGCTGTCCTCTATGCCGACGCCGGCAAGAAGGTGAGGCTGATAAACCGCGACGTGAAGCTGGAAACCGATGTTTTCAACTATGACATTCCCGGCGAGGTGGGCTATTATAATGTGGGCGGTGTGCTGAGCGACCTTCAGAACACCCTGACCTCGCTTGAAGGCGAGTATCACCCCGACACCAAAGATGCCTTCTTTTACTTTAACGTAGAGCTTAACAGTCTCAACAACAGCGACACGCTGCGCATGTTTACCGACTCGCTGCAGTACAATACCGAAACCCATGTGGCAACACTCGTAGCCGCTACCCGCATAATAAGCAAGGACGGCGAGATACGCTCTACCTCCGGCACATACAATACCGAAAGCGGACTAGCGGATTTGTACAAGCGCTCTCTCGTTGTAACAAACCGGGGCAATACCCTTACCGGCGACACCCTGTTCTACAACAGAGACCTCGGCATCGGCGAGGCGTTTGGCAACATGGTGCTCACCGACTCTGCCCGCAGCTGCGCCATGTTTGGCGACTACGGCTTTTACAACGACCGTGTTGACAGCGCTTTTGTCACCGGGCGCGCTCTTGCGAAAGAGTATTCAAAAAACGATACCCTGTATCTGCACGGCGACACTATCTTTGCGTATATTGACCCCGCCGACACCACCCGTGTGATGAATGTGTACCACAAAGTGCGGTTCTACCGGTCTGACTTCCAGGGACTGTGTGACTCGCTGAGCGCAACCGAGCGCGACTCTATGATGTACATGTACCGCCACCCGGTGTTGTGGAGCGGCGACAGGCAGATATTCGGCAATGTGATTCATGTGCATTTCAATGACTCCACCGCCGACTGGGCGAAGCTGCCCGAATTCGGATTTATGGCGGAGCATGTCGGGGAAGACTGTTTCCAGCAGATGAGCGGTCTGAAAATGACGGCGTGGTTCAACGACTCCACCATACGCCACCTCTTTGTCGAAGGCAATGTCATGCTGATAATGTTTCCCATGGAGAACGACTCCACATACAACAAGTACGCCTATGTGGAGAGCAGCATAATGGACGCATGGTTTTTGAACAACGACATTGAGCGGATTTTGTTCACTCCCGAAACCACGGCAAAGGTTGTGCCGCTCTATCTTGCCAAGAAGGGCAGCTATTTTCTCCAGAAGTTCGCGTGGTACGACGGCATACGCCCCACATCGCCCGAAGATGTGTTTGTTGTGCCGCAGCAGATGATAGACCTTATCAACTCGGCGCCTCCGGCTACTGTAGTGAAGCGCACAGCGCCTGTCAGGCGCTCGACCCCGGAGGGTGAGCCGCCGGAGAATTCCGACAAATCAGCCGCAGCAGTAGCCGAAAGCGCGGAAGAGGAGGAGCAGCAAGAGGAATCATCTGAACCCGAGGATGAAACTGCCGCTCGGTCAGAGCAGTAGCGTATCGCCGGCGAAGTTTTAAAACAAGTTATCTACACTCTGTAGAAAACTCTATTTGGGTAGGGTAGGGGTTTGTCGTAATTTTGTTGGTCGAAAATAAGAGGGTGTGTTTTTTTTGTTGCGCGCCCTCCCCACATTGAGAATATTTTTAACCCTATGAGCGACATTATACGTCTACTTCCGGATTCGGTGGCAAACCAGATTGCTGCGGGCGAGGTTATACAGCGCCCCGCGTCTGTTGTCAAGGAGCTGGTGGAGAACGCAGTAGATGCCGGCGCCAAATCAATAGAAATCATAATAAAGGATGCCGGACGCACTCTGATACAGGTGGTGGATGACGGCAGCGGCATGAGTGATACCGATGCCCGCCTTGCATTCGAGCGCCACGCCACATCCAAGATTGCCGCTGCAGCCGACCTGTTCAGCCTGCACACAATGGGGTTTCGCGGCGAGGCTCTCGCCTCCATAGCGGCTGTGTCGCGGGTAGATTTGCGCACCATGCTCCACGGCGCCACTGTTGGCACAAGGCTTATAATAAACGGCAGTCAGGTGGAGAGTCAGGAGCCGGAAACATGTAGCCCCGGCAGCAACCTGATGGTTAAAAATCTGTTTTTCAATGTGCCGGCACGTCGCAAGTTTCTGAAAAAGGACTCTGTAGAGCTTGCCAATATAATGCGTGAGTTCGAGAGGCTGGCGCTTGTGAACCCCTCGGTGGAGTTTACTCTTGTGCACAATGACTCTGTGCTGCACAAACTCATGCGCGGCTCTTTCAAGCAGCGAATTGTCGATTTGTTCGGCAAAAGCCTTGACAAACAGATTATTCCGGTAGAAACTTCCACCTCTATAGTCTCGGTGAGCGGTTTTGTGTCTCTGCCGCAGTTTGCCCGCCGCCGCAATGCGTTGCAGTACCTTATGGTTAACGGTCGCAACATGCGCCACCCGTATTTTCACAAGGCTATAATGCATTGCTATGAAAACCTCATTCCGGCAGATGAGCAGCCCAATTACTTCCTCGATTTCAAGGTTGACCCTGCGAGCATAGACGTGAATATCCACCCGACCAAAAACGAAATAAAGTTTGAGGACGAGCCGGCCATATGGCAGATACTTGTAGCGGCAGTAAAAGAATCGCTCGGACGTTTCAATGCAGCTGAAGCAATTGATTTTGACAGGGTTGACGCGCCGGAGATACCGTTTTTTTCGCCTGACACCAATGCAGCGCACGGCTTGGACATAGACACTACGTACAACCCCTTTGCCCAGCAGACAGATGAGGCTGAGCCACGTCAGGCGGGACGGTCGTATGGAGCGGGCTCTCGTCCGGGCAATGCCTTGCGCGCTGTGGGCAGTGACTGGGAGCGGCTGTATGAAGAGTTTAATTCCGAACGCTCTGAAAGCATCTCGGAAGGGGTGCGGGCAAGTTCGCTCAACGCGGATATAGTTGTTGACAACGAAGAACCTACATCCGGGCAAGAGTCGATATTTGACGCGACCACCGAAGGCGTTACCGCCTATAATTGCATTCAGGCAAAGGGTCGTTACATACTTTCGCCGTCAAAATCGGGAGTAATGGTAATAGACCAGCACAGGGCGCACGTCAAGGTTCTTTACGAACGTTATATTAATATGGTGTCGTCGGGCAGGCTTGAGAGCCAGCGCCTGCTCTTCCCTGAGATTGTCACTCTTTCGGCGTCGCAAAACGCTGTTCTTGAACTGATTGTGCCGGTGGTAACCGGGCTCGGCTTCGATATATCTTATTTGGGCGACTTTACATGGAGCGTCAATGGCGCTCCTTCAATGGAAAATTCGCCGGTGGATACCCTGCTTAAAATAGTGGAGGAGGAAACAGAAGGAGGCGACACCGCAGAGGTGGCAATGCAGAGACGTGCCGCGCTCGCAATGGCGCGGGCAGGAGCGGTCAAGTACGGACAGCCGCTTACCCCTGATGAGATGGAGCGCCTTATAAGTGATTTGTTTAAACTCTCCGCTCCTAATTTTACGCCTGACGGACAGCTGGTTGTGAGTCTCATCTCAACCGAAGAGCTGGCAAAAATGTTTTCATGACAGGCGGTGATACGATAAAATTTCCGAAAAAATTATTAAATTTGCACTTGTGATAGACCTCATTCCACATATTAAATATCTGGTAGTAAGCCATGACTGTGTCATTCTTCCCGGCTGGGGAGCTATAGTGGCGCGCCACATTCCGGCATGTGTGTCGGAAGGGGTGCTTTACCCTCCGGTGCGTGAGCTTGGCTTCAATCCGGATGTCAACTACAGCGACGGCATGCTTGCCAGCAGTGTAGCAAGGCGCGAGGGCATATCGTATGCAGCCGCGCAGGTGGCAGTGGAAAACGCGGTAGAGCATCTGCGTAACCTGTACGACATTGCCGGATTTCTTGCATTGCCGCGCATCGGCACTTTCCGGCGCAGTGGCGACGGCGCAATGACATTTGTGCCCGAGTCTGCATCAAGGTCTATTGCCAACATCGCTTTTTCCGGACTGCCTGTCATGGAGGTGGCAAGCGCTTCCGGTTCGTCATTGACCGCCGGAGAGAAAGTGGCGCGTATTGGCGGGCTACGCGCCTTTGCACGCGGTGCCGCTGCAGCAGCTGTGCTGCTGGCGCTCGGAGCAACTTTGTCAACACCGGTTACGGTCGACAGGGCGGCTGCGTCATACGCCTCTGTGCCTGCTCCCTCGGTTTCGGCAGCGAAGCCGGTAGTGCTTCCGCTTGCCTACCCTGCCGACACAACCATGTTTATTCCGGTACCGGACGCTTCTGTGGCTACCGACACAATGAAACCGGTGGCTGTGCCTGCGCATGAGTTTTACCTTATAGTGTCATCTCATGTCAACAGAGCTGAGGCAAGCGCTTATGTGGCGGCGCGTCCGAACGAGAGTCTTACCGTGCTTGAGAGCGACCGCCGCTTTAGAATTGTGGCGGCTACCGGAGCTACGCTCGAAGAGGCTATGAAGCTCAAAGGCAATGCCGATTTCAACCGGCGCCACCCTGACGCATGGGTGTACCGCAAATAAAAAAACTCCTTATTCCACGCATTATATGAAAGATTTGCATGAACTGCTCGTGAACCGGCGCAGCATACGCCGTTACACCGACGAGCCGCTTACACCCGACCAGGTTAGGCTCATACTTGAGGCGGGGCTCCTTGCGCCTACATCCAAAAGCGCACGCCCGTGGCAGTTTGTTGCTGTCGATGACAAAAACATGCTTGAACGCCTTGCGCAGTGCAAGCCTGCCGGTGCTGCTCCTATTGCGGGGTGTGCCCTTGCAGTGGTAGTGGCGGTGGATCAGACCCAAAGCGACCCCTGGATAGAGGATGCCTCGGTGGCTGCCTCGTACATGCAGCTTCAGGCGCAGGACCTCGGGCTCGGCTCCTGCTGGATTCAGGTGCGCGGACGCTTTACCGCCGACGGGCTGCCGAGCGAGGAGTATGTTCAGGAACTGCTCGGCATTCCCGAACAGTGTCCCGTTGTGTGCATCCTCACATTCGGCAACAAAGCCGAGGAGCGCAAGCCGGTGGACACTTCAAAACTTCTTTGGGAAAAGGTTCACATAGGCACCTGGAAAGCTGAGGAATGAGCGAGGTAGCGCGCAGCGGCTGTGTTGTATTCGGCTCGGGAAATGTGGCGTGCGCTCTTGCACCCGCGCTGGAAGAAGCGGGGCTGCATGTGCGGCAGGTCTATAGCCGCTCTATTGCAAATGCCCGCAGTCTTGCCGATGTTCTTGCCGGCGCGCAGGCTGTGGATAGCCTGGACAGTGTGTGCCGTGACGCGGAGCTTTATGTGGTAGCTCTGAGCGACAATGCAATAGAACCTGTAGCAACAGCCATGACCGGTACGGGAGGGCTTTGGTGCCACACCTCCGGAGGGGTGGGCGCCGAAGTGCTTGAACCGGCGGCGACCGGTTACGGAGTGCTTTATCCGCTTCAGACATTCTCTAAAAAACGCGAGGTTGAAATGGCTCAAGTGCCTTTGTTTGTCGAAGGCTGTACCCCCTGTGTAGAAGAAAAAATTAAAGAGCTTGCTGAAAAAATCAGCGGACATGTCTACCATGCCGACTCGGCGATGAGGCTGAGACTCCATGCGGCAGCCGTGTTTGCATGCAATTTCGTGAATTTCATGTGGACAAACGCCGATGACATTCTGAAAGCCGGTGGCTGCGGTCTGTCAGTGCTTGAGCCGCTTATCAGGGAAACTCTGTCGAAAGCGCTGTCAATGTCGCCGCGCGACGCTCAGACCGGTCCGGCGCGCAGAGGCGACACTGTGGTAATGCAACGCCACCGGCAGGTTATGACTGCCGAACAGAGCCGTATATACGAATTTCTGACACACAGCATCATCAGAGAATACCGGGCTGACAGATAATGGCTGTACTCCACCTTTTCAATCCTGAAAATGACCTTGCGCTCGCGGCGGATATGGCTTGTTACACACCGCCGCCGGCAGCAGTGAGGCTTCGCAGTCGCGGTGCATTGTTGCCCTTGTGGTTTGCCTCGGAAGGCGACCTGATTATGGCGCCTCCGGAGTTGGAGGCGAGCGCGTTGCGCCTAAGAGACGAATACGGGCTGTCAGGCGAGATATTCACGGCAGACAAGCTCAAAGAGGTGGACGCTGTGTGCCCCTGGGGGTGGAGTGAGGATGCCCGCCGGCGGTTTCGCAATGCCGGAGTGCCGGAAAGCCTGTTGCCCGATGACGGGCTTCTTCGTTCTTACCGTAACCTCAGCCACCGCCGTACATCGGTAGAGGTGCTTCGTGCTGTAGGGTGGCATTCGCTGCCTGTTGAGGCGCACACGCTACAGGAGGCTTTGGCGGCGATAGCCGGATTCGGCGGGCGCGCGTTTGTGAAATTTCCGTGGTCAAGCAGCGGCAGGGGAGTGTTTGACTCATCGGCGCTTTCGCCCGCCAAGCTGGCGGATACCGTGAGTGGCTGCATCCGCAGGCAGGGCAGTGTGATGCTGGAGCCGGTGTATGAGAAGGAGCGTGACTTTGCAATGCTGTTTCATTGCAGTGCCGGCAAAACCGAG
>ERZ778495.2426-NODE-2426-length-10598-cov-6.692972_pt1 | contig 10598 bp, 10 predicted proteins | sample MGYA00433100_ERZ778495 | MGnify/ENA primary metagenome ERZ778495 (study PRJEB29527, sample SAMN07138962) | mouse gut metagenome | material: feces | host: mouse | place: China:Nanjing | collected 2016-01-25 ...
GGCGAGCAGCAGCGGGTGGCCATCGCCCGGGCGCTCATCAATTCTCCGGCCGTGTTGTTGGCCGACGAACCTTCGGGCAACCTCGACACGCGCAACCGCGACGAGATACACCGGCTCTTCTTCGACCTGCGTGAACGGCTGGGGCAGACCACGGTCATCGTGACTCATGACGAGGGCCTCGCTGCCATGGCCGACCGCAAGATCGTCATGTCGGACGGCAAGATTCTCTGACCCCGTGGACGATTCGTTGCGCGACCTGCTGGAGCGGCTGCACGACCGCTACAACCGCCCCGAATTCATCGAGGCCGATCCCATCTCGGTGCCGCACCGCTTCACCGACTGCGCCGACCGCGAGGTGGCGGGTTTTCTGGCTGCTACCATCGCCTGGGGCAACCGCAAGGCGATCGTGCGCAGCGGCCACCGCATGATGCGGGTCATGGACGATGCACCGGCCGACTTCGTGCGCAACGCGTCGGACCGCGAGCTGGCCGCGCTCGACAGTTATGCGCACCGTACGTTCAACGGCGGCGACCTGCGCGATTTCATCTTGGCGCTGAGGCGCCTCTGCGTCAAGTTCGGGAGTCTCGGCGCTTTCTTCGAGAGCCGTTACGAGGCTACGGGTTCGTTGCCGCAGACGTTGTCCGATTTCCGGCGCGAATTTTTCGCTTGCGACCATGCGCCGCGTTGCGAGAAACACCTCTCGTCGATCGACAAGGGGGCGGCCTGCAAGCGTCTTTGCATGTTTCTGCGCTGGATGGTGCGGCACGACGACCGGGGCGTCGATTTCGGCCAATGGCGCCGCATCCCCATGTCGGCGCTCTACCTGCCCCTGGATCTCCACACCGGCGAGACGGGGCGTGCGCTGGGGTTGTTGACCCGGCGGCAGAACGACTGGCGCGCGGTGGAGGAGATTACGGCCGCGCTCCGCGGATTCGATGCCGGCGACCCCGTGCGGTTCGATTTCGCCTTGTTCGGGGTCGGGATCGACCCGGCAGGCCATGTTTGATCCTTGATTTTTGGCAGCAGCGTGTCCGTTTTCCGTTTCAAGCAGTTCGACGTCCGGCAGGACCTCACCCCGATGAAGGTCGGGACCGACGGTGTGTTGCTCGGGGCCTGGGTCTCGGTCGAAGCATCGGACCGGCGCCTGCTCGACGTCGGCACCGGTACGGGGCTCATCGCCTTGATGCTGGCCCAGCGGGCCCCGCAGGCTCGGGTGACGGGCATCGACGTGGAGCCGGTCGACGAGGCTTGCGCCAACGCTGCCGCGTCGCCGTGGGCCGGGCGGTTGCAGATGGTGCGCACGGCCGTGCAGGAGTTCGAGCCGCAGGAGCGGTTCGATCTGATCGTTTCCAACCCGCCGTTTTTCGTCGATTCGCTCACTTGTCCCGACGCAGGGCGCACCACGGCACGCCATGCGGTGCGGCTTCCTTTCGCCGAGCTGCGCGATGCGGCGGTACGGCTTTTGCAGCCGGGCGGTCGGTTCGCCGCGATATTGCCGGCCGATGCCGCCGAGCGCTTCATCGCTCTTTGCGACGGGCTGCTTTTTCTCGTGCGCCGTACCGACGTGCGTACCGCGCCCCGGCGGCCGGTCAAGCGCGTGCTGCTGGAGTTGGGCACCTCCGCCCCGCAGACGCCCCGGTGTTCCGAACTGGTCATCGGCACGGGCGAGCACGAATGTTTTACGCCCGAATACCGGGCCCTCACGCGCGATTTCTACCTCAAATTTTGATACTTCGTCAAAATACGTTATATTCGACTTGCGGCTCAGTCACTTCCGTCTCGGCTAATCAAGCATGCGCTTGCTTTTGCGCCCGATTTTTCGTACATTGGCTTCGGCCTTAGACACTTCGCTCGGCAAAATGCAAGCGAGCTTGCTTTTGCCCACACTTATTCGTATCTTTGTTAATAGGAGAATCATAAAATCGCAAACCATGAAACTCAGAACATTGGCTGCCGCCCTCTTGCTGTGGACCGCGGGCGCTGCGGCGCAGAATCCCTACATCGCCCCGCTGGGCGCCTATGAAGGGGCCGGCGGTGTCGTCGTCTCCGATCCGCGCACCACGCTGGCCGTCGACGTGACGGTCGAGTGCGAACGGACGTTGGCAGGGCCCTATGCCCGTTATGCGCAGAAATACCTGGGCGTACGCGCCCCCTTGACCGACAAGAGCGCCTGGAGCGTGCGTGCGGCTTCGGTGGCGCTCATGGAGCCCGCCATGCTCTACCTCGCTGCCGAACCCGCTGCCGAAGAGCTGGAGGTGACGGATTATTCCGTTTCCGAGGAGGGTTTCGCGCGCATCCAGCCCGACAAGACGTCGATGTCGATGCCGCCCCTCGACGAGGCGGCCCGCAATGCCGCCAACGCCATCTTTTCGTTGCGCCGCCACCGCGTGGAGCTCATCACGGGCGAGGCCGGCGAGAACGTCTTCGGCGAAGGGTTGAAGGCCGCTCTCGACGAGATTGCGCGCCTGGAGCAGAGCTACCTGGAACTCTTTCTCGGCAAGCGCATCGTGACCACCGAGACGCGCCGCTATGTGGTTTATCCTCAGACCGACAAGAAACAATATATCGTCTGCCGGTTCAGCTCGACCGACGGACTGCTCCCCGAGAGCGACCTCTCGGGCGACATGGTGCTCCTGCAGATCGAGCCTTCGGGCAAGGGCGCTTCGGCCGTCGAAGCCGGCCCCAAGGAGCAGAGTTACACGATGTGCCGTTTGGCCGATCTCTCGACCTGCACGGTGATCTGCGCCGGTCGTGAGCTCGACCGCGTCGTGCTCCCGATCTACGAGTTCGGCCGTTCGATCCGCGTGGCGGTTCCGCGCCGCAAATAGGCGATGGAGAACCACACTTCGCGGATGGTCGCGCTGCTGGCCGCCATGCGCCGCGAGCGCAACGGCGCCGTGGCCGACGGCATGCGCTGGTACGGCGCGGACTACGGGCTCAATTACGGCGTGAGCCTGCCCACGGTGCGGGCGATTGCCCGTGCCTGTGAGCCCGACCATGCTTTCGCGCGCATGCTCTATCGCCAGGAGGTGCGGGAGCTGCGTCTGGCAGCCCTGCACCTCGCTTCCCCCTCGTCTCTTACGATCGACGAGCTGCCTGCCTGGGCGGCCGGGATCATCAATTCGGAAGTGGCCGGTGAGGCCGCTTTCGCACTTTTGGGCCGTGCGCCGGTTCTCCCGCTTATCTTCGAGCGTTGGTGCGGGTCCGACGAACCGCTGCTCGTCTACGCCGCCTTGATGGCGGCGGCACGGTGGTCCGGGCCGCCGGCCGAGTGGGCTTTCCGGGCCGTCGGTGCGGTGCGTCGGATGGGCGGCGAGGTCGCCGCCGGCCGCCTGGCCGCCTGGGCCGAGCGCTTGGCCGTGCAGGGGGCGACCGCTTTGCTGGCAGCCATCGGAGAGCACGACGCAGCGAATCGGCAGGCGGTGTTCCGTGCTGCCGATTCGTTGGGCGACGCTCCTGCCGCCGTAACGCTCCGCGAGGAGCTGGCGTGGCGTTGGGAGCTTTAGCTTTGCTCGATGCGTTCGGTCTTTTCGAGTTTCTCGAGCACTTTTTTCAGTTCTTCGTAGGCGATCACGCCGCTCTGACGCCACAAGATTTCGCCGCGGCGGAAGAAGATCAGCGTTGGCACCGACGCAATGCGGTAGCGGGCGACGAAGTCGCTCGTGCTGCGGTCGTCGACATCGACCTTGTAGACGTCGACGCGGCCCTGCATCTCTTGCTTGAAGCGGTCGACAACGGGGTGCATCATCCGGCACGGACCGCACCAGGTGGCGAAGAAGTCGACGAAGGTCAGCGCATCCCGCCAGATAATCTTATCCAAATCCTGCATTTCTATAGAAGTTAAAAGTGAAAGGTTGAAGGTGAATGGCCGCTGCCCGGTTTTCGCTTGTGCGGTTCGCTTTTTCGTCTTCGGCCGGGGTGGTTATCCCGAACGGATTTGCGGCTACGAGCATCTTAACAAGACGAGGACTGTTGTTCCTGCGGTCCGGGGAGGACCCGATTTGCCGTCAGTTCATCTCGGCCCAGGTCATGCGGGCGTAGTGGTTGCCGGCGAGTTCCTTTTCCACGTAGCTGATCGTGCGGCGCAGTCCTTCGACCAGCGGCGTGCGGGGCAACCAGCTCAGTTCGCGGCGCGCGGCCGAGATGTCGGGCGAGCGGCGGGGCGTGTCGTCGGCGCGTGCCGGCAGATGGACGATGCGCGAGCGGCTGCCGGTCAGGGCGATGATTTTCTCGGCCAGCGTGCGGATGGGTATTTCGTGGTTGCTGCCCAGGTCGAGCGTGCGGGTGTACTCGGTGCGCGGCGCCTCCATCAGGCTCACGAGTCCGTCGACGATGTCTTCCACCCAGCAGAAGGTCCGCGCCTGTTCGCCGTTGCCGTTCACCGCGATGTCGCGGTTCTGCAGCGCCGCCGAGATCATCTTCATCACCACGCGCTGGTCCATCAGATCGGCTCCCGAGCCGTAGGTGTTGAATATGCGGGCTATGCGCGTGTCGACGTCGAATTCGTTGCGGTAGGCGCGGTGCAGCGCTTCGGCCGCCAGCTTGCCTTCGGCCAGCATGCGGTGCGTGGAGCAGTTGTCGCGGCCCTCGGTCCGTGCCGTGGCGCGGTCGATGTCGTAAACGCCTCCCGACGACCCGAAAAGCACGCGTGCATGCTCGTTCCGGGCCGTATCGAGGGCGTTGACCGATCCGGTCATGCTCGTTTTCAGCGATTCGACGGGCAGCGCCTTGTTGTAGCGCACCATCGAGGGTGATGCCAGGTTGTAGATTTCGTCGCAGCGGATGCCGAACGGGCTGACGATGTTGTGGCGCACGAAGCGGAACGAGGGGTTCTGCAACGCGCTGCGCAGCAGCGGCGAATCGGCCGCATCGCGTATGTCCACGCAGAAAATCCGATGGCCCGCTTCGAGCAGGCGCAGACACAGATGGGCCCCGATGAACCCTGCACCTCCCAGTATGACGACTCTTTTTTGCATCTTTTGCTCTTTTTGGTCGGAGAGGTGCAAAATCTGTTCCGGAAATGGAGGTCCGTTTCTTCTGGGGCGGCGGGGTGGGCAGCGCGATTTCGCGGCTGTTTTTTGTGGTTGTCTGCAGCGGTCCTGTGCGGACGTTTTTTGCCGGGCGGCACTAAATTATTGCTTATGATTTGTCGGAATGCGAAAAATTGCGTGAGAATGACCGCGAGCAAGAAAACAACAAGAGCAGCGCGGTCAGGCATCCGTTCGTAAAGAGTCGGGAATCTTCCTTGTGCGGGCCGGAGCCTCCCCCGGCGGAGGCCCGCAAGCGTGCCCCGCAGGCTCCGCCCTGGAAAACAACGGCCGAATCCGGCGTTTGGCAGGCCACAGACTTCGCCCGGGGAAACAATTGCCGAATCTGGCGTTCGGCTGGGTTCAGATTCCGCTCCGAAAATTTTACGAATCCTTGTTCTCCAAGAATTTTTGCGCACCCAGCCCTCGACTGCTCTATTCCAAGAGTGACGGCCGGAATCCTTGTTGCCCGATCTGCCGAATCCTCGGTTTTATTCTGCGAAGAGCGCCCGGGGCAGCTGGCCGATGCTGTTGATCTGCACGATCTCGATGCCTTTCGGGCGCTTCCCCTTGGCCAGGTAGCCCGAGACGATGATGCGTTTGAATCCCAGCCGGGCCGCCTCGCTGATGCGTTGTTCGGTGCGTGGCGCAGGGCGCACTTCGCCCGAAAGGCCTATTTCGCCGGCGCAGCACACGCCTGTGCTCACCGGACGGTCGTAGTAGGAGGAGACGACCGCTGCCACGACGGCCAGGTCGAGTCCCGGGTCGGCGACCTTGAAGCCGCCGGCGAAGTTCAGAAACACATCTTTCTGGAACATCTTCAGGCCGATGCGCTTTTCCACCACGGCCAGCAGCATGCTCATGCGGCGGGCGTCGAAACCCGTGGCCGTGCGCTGGGGCGTGCCGTAGGCGGCACCGCTCACCAGGGCTTGCACTTCGATCAGGTAGGGGCGTACGCCGTCGGCCGAGGCTCCCACGGCAATGCCGCTCAGCGGTTCCTCGTAGTGGGTGAGCAGGATTTCGGAGGGGTTGTCCACGCCGCGCAGCCCGTCGTCGAGCATTTCGAAAACCCCGATTTCGAACGTGGCGCCGAAACGGTTCTTGATGCCGCGCAGGATGCGGTAGACGTTGTTGCTGTCGCCCTCGAACTGGAGCACTACGTCAACGATGTGTTCAAGAATTTTGGGGCCCGCGATGGCGCCGTCTTTCGTAATGTGGCCGATGATGAAGATCGACGTGGCGGTCGACTTGGCATATTTGAGCAGCGTGGCGGCGCATTCGCGTATCTGCGAGACACTGCCGGCCGACGAGTCGAGCAGTTCGGTGTAGATGGTCTGTATCGAGTCGACGATCACCACGTCGGGCTTCTGCTCAGCGATCTGCGCCACGATGTTTTCCAGCAGCGTCTCGGCGTAGACCATGCACTCCTCGTTGCGGATGCCCAGACGCGTGGCCCGCATGCGGATCTGCTCGGCCGACTCCTCGCCCGAGACATAGAGCGTTTTCAGTCCGTTGGGCGCCAGCGCGATCTGCAGCGAGAGCGTCGATTTGCCGATGCCCGGTTCGCCGCCCAGCAGGATCAGCGAGCCCGGCACCAGTCCGCCGCCCAGAACACGGTCGATCTCGGCATTGCCCAGGTGGATGCGGCGCTGGTCGCTCTCGCCGATTTCGCTCACCCGCTGGGGTTTCGACGCGGGGAGCACCCCGGCCGCCGAAGCCGCCGCCGGACCGCTTTCCTTGGCGATGATCTCCTCGGCGAAGGTGTTCCATTCGCCGCACGACGGGCATTTGCCCAGCCATTTGGGGGCTTCGAATCCGCAGTTTTTGCAGAAGTAGGCTTTCTTGATTTTGGCCATGGTCAGCGTAGTTTTCGTGTCGTTCGGGGCGGTACTCTGCGTCCGACAGCCGGTTCCGGTATGGCGGAAACTTCTCCGGCTGGGATATACCCGGTCGCCGGGCGTGTTACCGGAGCATTCGCCGTGCCGCCTCTCGTCGGGTCCGGATGCTGGGCCGAAGGTTTTTACCGGTAGTTCATCTTCGGTTGCTTGCGAGGCGAGCCCGGGGTGCAATGCCGCAGGCGTTGCGGATTATTTGAGGAAGAAGCGGTAGAAGTCGTTGCCGTTGACGTAGATCAGCAGCGCCAGGATCAGGAACAGACCTATGTATTGCGCCACTTCCAGCACTTTGTCGCTCACCTTGCGGCCCGTAATCATCTCCCATAGCGTGAAGATGGCATGTCCGCCGTCGAGCCCCGGGATGGGGATGATGTTCATCACCGCCAGGATGATCGACAGGAAGGCCGTTTTGAGCCAGAAGTCGTGCCAGTTCCACGTAGCGGAGAAGATGCTGCCGATCGAGAGGAATCCGCCGACTTCCTTGTAAAGTTCGGTTTTCGGCTGCACGATCAGTTTGAGTTGCTCCCAATAGGAGGCCAGCGTGCGCCCCGCCTTGCGGAATCCCGCAGGGATCGACTCCCAGAAGGTGTAGTAGCGCGTGCGCGGGGTGTAGGGGGTGGCAGCCAGTACGCCCAGGCGGCCCTCGTCGCTTACGGGAAGCGTCAGTTCCAGCGTGTCGGCGCCGCGCAGCACCTCGACGCGTACTTCCTGCCCGGCATGGAGCTGCAGCTGCGCCTTGTAGTCGAAGAATTCCAGATTGCGATAGCCGTTCATGGCGATGATCTCGTCGCCTTTCTGCAGGCCCGTCGCCGTGACGACGCTGTCCACAAGGAACGGTTCGCGCAGGCGGAACAGATTCTCGTAGCCCTTTTCCTGCCGCATGGCGATAAGGGATTCAAGCGAGAGTTCGAGCATCACTTCCTCGCCGCGGCGTTCGACAACCACGGTGCGGCCGTTTTCGTTGATAAGCAGAGCGTTGAGCAGTGCCATCGGGTCGTCGACGGGCTCGCCGTCCACTGATACGAACCGGTCGCCGTCCTCGAAGCCCAGGCGGTGGCCCGACTCGTTGAAGGCGTAGCCCCAGCGGGCATCGTCGTTGGAGAAGTAGGTGTCGCCCCACGTGTAGCAGACGCCGCAGTAGATGACGATGGCCAGCAGGACGTTCATCACCACGCCGGCGATCATCACCAGAAAGCGCTGCCAGGCCGGTTTGGCCCGGAACTCCCACGGCTGCACGGGCTGGCTCCGGAAATCCTTGTCCATCGACTCGTCGATCATGCCGGCGATCTTCACGTAGCCGCCCAACGGCAGCCAGCCGACGCCGTATTCGGTGTCGCCGCGCTTGAACTTGAAGAGCGAGAACCACGGGTCGAAGAAGATGTAGAACTTCTCGACGCGGATGTGGAAAACCCGCGCCATGAGGAAGTGCCCCAGCTCGTGGATGCCCACGAGGATGGTGAAACAGAGGAAGAACTGGATGATTTTGATGAAAAGTTCCATGATCGGAGGGGGTGTCGGGGAAATGCGTTACAGACGGAGGTATTCGGCCGCCAGCCGGCGCGATTCGGCATTCGCCGCGGCGTAGTCGTCGAGTGTGGGCCGCGCGGCGAACCGGGCGTGCGAAAGGGCGTATTCGATGGCGCGCACGATCTCTTTCCAGCGGCATTTGCCGCCCAGGAAGGCCGCCACGGCCACTTCGTTGGAGCCGTTCATCGTGCAGGCCGCCGTGCCGCCGCGCCGCAGGCAGTCGTAGGCGATGTCGAGGGCCGGGTATTTGGCCCGGTCGACTTCGGCGAAAGAGAGCGTGGGGTGGGCCAGGAAGTCGAAGCGTTCGTCGGGGCGGAAAGCCCGGCGGGGGAACATCAGGGCGTAGCTGATGGGCATGCGCATGTCGGGCGTGCCCAGCTGGGCCTTGATGGCGCCGTCTTCGAATTCGACCATCGAATGGACGATCGACTGCGGATGGAGCAGCACCGCGATGCGGTCGGCCGGGGTGCCGAACAGCCAGTGGGCCTCGATCACCTCGAATCCCTTGTTGACCAGCGTCGACGAGTCGATCGTGATCTTGGCGCCCATGCGCCATTGGGGGTGGCGCAGCGCTTGTTCTACGGTGACCGTTTCGAGTTGTTCGGGTGTGAAGTCGCGCAGCGATCCGCCGCTGCACGTGACGATCAGCCGCCGCACGGGCGACTCCTCGCCGGCCAGGCATTGGAAGATGGCCGAGTGCTCCGAGTCGATCGGTAGGATCGGCGCCCGGTGTTCTTCGGCGAGTTTCATCACCGTTTCGCCGCCAACCACCAGCGACTCCTTGTTGGCCAGCGCAAGTTTCTTGCCGGCGCGGAGCGCTGCCACCGTGGGAGCCAGTCCCGCGTAGCCCACCAGGGCGTTGACCGCCACGTCGGTGTCGCCCGCTGCGGCAACTTGTTCCACGGCTTCTTCGCCGGCGTAGACCTTGATGTCGGTGTCGGCAAGCGCTTCGCGCAGCGGCGTGTAGCACTCCTTGTCGGCGATGACCACCGCGTCGGCGTCGAATTCGCGGGCCTGCGCTGCCAGGAGTTCCCAGTTGCGGCGGGCCGTGAGTACGCGTACTTCGAAAAGGTCGGGGTTCTCGCGTGCGATGTCGAGCGTCTGCACGCCGATGGATCCGGTCGATCCCAGGAGGACCAGGCGTTGTTTCATGTCAGAAGATGATGTAGCCTTCGGGATCGACGGGCTTGCCGTTGTTCCACAGTTCGAATTCGAAGGGTTGCACCATGCCGTTCTGCACCTCGGCGCTGTAGCCGATCAGTTCGCCCGAACGGATGCGGTCGCCCTTGGTCACGAGCGGCTGCGACAGGTGGCGGTAGATCGAGAGCAGGTTGTTGGTGTGCTGTATTTCGATGATGTGCCCCGCTTCGGGCGTCCAGCGGTTGATTACCACCGTGCCGTCGTCGATGGCCGTGACAGGGCTGCTGGCCGCCGCCGCAACTCGTACGCCGAAACTTCCTTCACGGATGTTGAAGCGGTCGGTGATGATGCCTTCGACGGGCGTTACAAGTTCCATGGCTTCGCGGATCTGCCGCCGCGAGGCGGCCCGGCCTCCTTGGGCCAGCGAGTAGGGACCGTCGCCCTCCATCTGGGCGCGCAAGAGCGAGTCTTCGGCCGAGGGCATGACCAGCACCTTGCTCGTGCGCGTGCTGTCCGAGTTGGTGAAGGTCCGCACGACGGGCGTCTTGCCGTCCATGATCATGCCGATGTTCTCGTTGTAGGTCATCATGTCGTTGACCATGCGTTCGATCGAGTCGATGCGGATGATGTTCTGCACCAGGCTTTCGCGCGAGCGGCCCGCTTCGGTGCGGTAGCCCGGCAGGAACTCCAGCAGCGGCGAGTAGGCCACCAGCGTGAGCACCAGGATGAAAAGCAGCAGTACGAACGACACCAGACCGGCGAAGATGCTCGCCGGCGAAAGGTGGATGTGCCACTCCTCCTCGTTGGTCGTGGCGTTGAGCATGTTGAAGCGGCGCTTGCGGAAAAGGTCGCGCCATCGGTCGCGTATGGTCCGTAAAAGTTTCATCTTCGTTCGTCTCTGTTTTTTCGGCGCAACGTCGTGTCGCCGTTCCGCCGTTCGTTTCGGTTTTGCGTTTCCGGGCTTCCGGGCTTCCGGGCTTCCGGGCTTCCGGGCTTCCGGGCTTCCGGG
>ERZ778495.2435-NODE-2435-length-10569-cov-4.790089_pt1 | contig 10569 bp, 9 predicted proteins | sample MGYA00433100_ERZ778495 | MGnify/ENA primary metagenome ERZ778495 (study PRJEB29527, sample SAMN07138962) | mouse gut metagenome | material: feces | host: mouse | place: China:Nanjing | collected 2016-01-25 ...
ATGGCTTTATTTTTATGGGGCGACTTAACATAATTTTTTACTTTTCATACTGGGTGATTATTATAATTCTTCTTGCAATCGCCCTGCGTTTCCATGCGCATATGCCCTAGAATAATATTAGCGTCCTCGCTAAGTTTCAAAGATATCTCGTGAGCCGCAACAGAACGTTTATAAATCCGCAGTCTGGGCGAAATGGACCTGCGACATGGACGGTATCGGGCACGGCGATATCGCTTACGTCCGCGTAACGCTCGAAAACGTCGAACGTATCTCGGGTATCCTTATTCACGACGAGGATGACAACGGGATTCGTCAGCCCGCACCCGTAAAGGATTAACGCAAACGAATGCCCGCAGTGCGGCAGAGCCGCGCGTACGGGCGTCGTTGTTAAACAGGCTCTTACAACAAAAAATTGCCGGACAGTTATAACTTTCTGTTTGGCGATTTTTTATATATTTTAGGGCAATTAACACCGCGGGGGTGTTGAAAAATAACGCCGAATTTGCATGGGGTATCCGACGTGCCCGAACTCAAAGCGGTTTTATCGGTTTGATACTACACTCACCAATTCTCCTTCGGACAATACGCCGTAGCCTATTGTGTAGTAGTATGCCAAAACTATATCTTTCATTGTAACAGAGACGTTCTCCAAATATTTTTCATTCTCGAATATTTCGGAGTATTCCCCGCTTATATCCTCGTCGGCAGTAAGATAAAATTCGGTTCCGTCGTATACGATCTCTTTACCGTCAAAACCGATAGTCTTACATACTGCCATAGGATCGTATGGTGTGGGAATAACGCTGCTTTGAATTGAATCGGGTATGAAAACAAATTTTTTGTTTTCAAAGCTCCCCTTCTCCCCAAGGTCGTGAATATATGGCATTAAAACGCCGTTGAGAGTTATCTCTCCTTTAAGCCTTACCTGCGTGAAACTGAAATTTCCGTCGTTGATATAAAATCCCGTTTGCGCGCTTTCCACCGTAAGTCCGTTACCCAGTTTATCGCCTTTATGAACCACAAAATAATCTCGGTCGGGCTCCGTATATTGAGTTTTCATTCCCAGCTCGGTTGCCTTTTCCTGCGGCGCATAGTTTATGTATTCGGGCGCGGCATCGTCAAAAAAGACGGGAGCGGCAAAAGCTATGATCCCGTTTTCGGTCAAAAAGTCTCTGATATCCTTTGACAACGGATCATCCGTAATACCCACGATATCGGAATTCGGAAACGTCGTTTTATCGGGAAGAACAAGCTCTCCGTCAAATCCGGCAATTATTTCCTCGTCCGTTGATTGCACGTGCTCGGAAGTATCGTCAAAGAATGAGGAGCTGTTTAAGATCGATGTGCTTGTATTCCCGGGAGATATGGGTTCTCCCTCGTTCGCGCATCCCGTAAGCATAGTCATAACAACTGCCAAAGAAAAAAAATGCGACTTTTTCATAACATCTCCTGTCCTTAGCGCTTTACCGAATAATAACCGCAACGTATGAAGGCTTTTGCAAACGTGTTGTCAGCTTTGCTCCCGGCATATGAACTTAAAGTTTGATATGCTGAATTTGTCTGTGAAGTATTAGCTGCGATTTTTATGTTTGATTTTGTTCTGGCTCCCGCTGTTCCTGACGTATCTGTAATAAACATTGCGTGGGCTAAGCTGTCCAACGAAGCTACGCCGTCTGAATAATAAAGCACATTTCCTTTTTCCGCATTTTTTATTGCATTTGTGTAACTCATTACTCCTGACGGACCTTCCATACCGGCTGGATTGTTTATGCCAATAAGCTTTGCGAAACCTTTAACATTATCCCATGCCCAATTATATGGATGATTACTGTAACGTGTAGAGTATTGTCCGCAACACCATACGTTAGCCGCATTTGTTCCTACCCTGCTTGTTGATACCGCGGGTAAATTGGTCGATTGATCCTTGGAATAATCTCCGCCAAGTCCCACCCATACACACTGAGAGGCAAAATTTTGACAATTTCCATCGGGAAAGTATGCAAATACAGCATTATTGAAACCATCCGCATAATGTTTTTCGGCATAGTCTATTGCATCTGCTGAGTAATACGTCCATGTGTATAAATTTGATCTTGTAACATCCATTTCTATTGTTTCGACAGACTCATTAAATACTTCTTTTTCGAATAAATCGTCAAAGCAGCATGCTTCTTTAACAGCTTTCGAAACATTTATAGGTTCATAAGTAAATCCGCAGGTTTCGTTTGGGTCGTCCGTAATTACGTCGGCGATCCTCCATATGCCCGCCTCTTTATTAAGGGTGAAAGTATATTTCCTTCTGCGGAAACTTTCGTCATTGAATCCATCGGTAATATAATAGGTATACGACTCCACTACCTCGGCAACGGCGTTATTGCCGTCCACCTCCGTTTTAAAATCGTCAAAAACGAGATTATCCTCGGTAATTTCCCAACCAAGGTTATTGTAAAGTGCTATTAAGTAATCGTATTCCGAAAGTCTGTATTGTATCTTACGGTCATCAATATTTGAATCGGATACAAATGCTGTATTACAATATAGACCTGGACGTCTTACATAGGCCTTTGAGGATGATAAAAACGCTTTGCAAATACCTTCTATCTGCACACGGTCGTCTGTGCGTGCATTAAATAAGCCTACCATATTCTCATAATCGGCTTGCGTGAAACTGATGGTATCAAATCCGCTGTCTCCCGTAAAGGCGTCTAAAACATCTGCGTTAAAAATTGATTGATTCGAATAATTTGTAATCTTTTCGGCTTCGGACGTAAATGTCAAACGCGAAAACGCTGTTAAGGCTGCTGCGGCTAAAAGAAAAAGCTTTTTCATAGTGTTTTGCTCCTTTTGAATCTGCCATCAAAAATGATGTTTGGTTTTGGCTGCAAATGGATAAATGTTTGGCTTAAGATAATATCCCGAAAAAACAGTCTGAAATGCGCAACAATGTTACCATATAGAATAAAACCGTTACATTTCTTTGGGTTTTCGGATTTATTTTGATATTTATTATATCATATGTATTAAGGTTTGTCAATATTATTTATTAAGTTTTCGTATACCGCGGGACAAAAAATTCGAGGAAACCATTTTGTTAAACTGTTTCCGAGAGCATTGCATTTCGGCGCCGTTACTGGACGGGTTTTCATTTCATCCTTACGGAGAAAAAAATCCCAATGAATATTCATTGGGATTTGAAAGCGGCAATTTGCTGTTGGTGGAGCCGACGTGATTTGAACACGCGACCTCTGCGTCCCGAAGAGAGCTGAAAATGCCCTCTCCGCCACAAATGGTTTTTTATAGCCGTTTGTGCTCCACGGCAAATCCTCTTTAGCGGTCTTGTATCCGTTGTTTCCGTGTGCTCCAGAGCTGTCTATGGTCAAATATGTGGTCAACCGATTGAAAGGCGGGTAACAAGATATGTGGTCAAGATACGATGTACTGTAGGTATTATAGCATAAATAGAACCAAAAATCAAGTCAAAATTTGAGTCGCTGTAAACAAAGAATACAGCAAAAACATATCAGCCTCAAAAATCATAGGATAAGTTTTAAAAAAGCTATTGAAATTTTTGTTAGCTTGTGATATACTATATATTGAGGTATTATAAACTTTGGCGAGCTGTAAATTTTGGATAAAGCTGCGCAAATTTGTTTATCTGAGCTGATAAATTATTATAGACTGCAATGCTTGTAACGAGCGTCGAACAATACATAGAGAGGAAACATAATATGCCGCAAACATCATTCCGGGCTTACTATACCGCGAGAATGTTAGACAGCCTGTCCGATGAAGACTTGCTTTCCTCGGCGTTCACGTCCTCTGACATCAAGATATATCCGTTTCAGATTGCGGCATCGGCTTTCGCCTTGCGTTCTCCGTATCGGAAAGGCGCGGTTCTTTGCGACGAAGCGGGTATGGGCAAAAGCCACGAGGCGATGCTCGTTATTACGCAAAAATGGCTTGAGGGGTGCGGGCGTATTCTGCTCCTTACTCCAAACGCAGACTTGCTTCGGCAATGGACGGAGCTTATCGACTTGCACTACACCATTCCGTATATGAAACCGTACTCCCCGATGAAAGAGAATTTCTGTCGCGTTATCTCAGAAAGCCCGAAAATTATTCCGAACTCTCCGCTCACAGGCGAAGGAATACGCAAAGGTAACGGAGCGCGTTCTGATCACGAACGAGTATGAGCCGTCACCGCAAGAAAGCAAGCTGTACGATCTGCTTTACAAGTACATAAACAAGCCGCATAAGATCGCGTTCCCCGAAATGGACAAATACGATCTTGCGCTTAGATTGTTGTCACTGCAAAACTCGTCCACCGCCGCGATATTGCAGACAGTCAACGGAATAATCAAACGCTTGGAGACATTACCCGATGCGGACGAGGAACTTGAGGAATGGCGGCATATACGTCAAGCCGCCGAAGATATTCCACGGGACACAAAAGCGAAAGCACTGCTCCCTGCGTTGAAAAGCGGGTTTTCTCTGATGAAAAGATCGGGTGCGAACAAAAAGGCGGTCATCTTCACCGAAAGCGTGGAAACGCAGAAAATGCTTGCCGATTTGCTGTCCGAGAGATACAAAACGTATATTTACAACGGCAGCGCGGACTATAATGTTATCCGCGATTTCAAGCTGAACGGCGAGGTTCTGATCTCCACCGACAACGGCGCAAAGGGCTTTAATCTGGAAAACGCGTCGTTCGTCATTCACTATGATCTGCCCTACAATACGCTGAAAATGGAACAGCGCATTGACCGCTGTCATAGGCTGGGGCAGGAAAACGACGTGCTGTCTTTGGCGTTCATCAACAAGAATAATTTTGCGGACGTGCGCAAGCTGGAGCTTGTCAACAAGCGAATGTCTGTGGCAAGCGGCGTGTTCGGTATCACAGATGATGTGATCGGCGGGTTCACTGGCGATCTTGTTTCCGCGTTTGAAAGCATATCGGAGAATATCCGTTCAAGAGACCGGATCGAAACGGATCATTCTCAAAGGCTGACGCGGAACAAGGACGAGAACAAGCGCCTTGTATCGGCAGCCGAGGACATTTTGTTCACGACATTCTCAAAGGAGATCGCCGATAAGGTCAACCTCTCGCCGAAATATATCGGCGAAAGATCGGAGGAAATAAACGCGTCGCTCTGGGAAGTCGTGAAGTGGTTCTTTGATCGTTATAACGATACTTACAAGGACTGCCGTTTTGAGATCGACGAAGTGAACAAGACAGTTACTGCGACGAATTACGATGATCTGCCCATGCTTTTCTACTATTGGACGGGCAGCCGAAACAAGCCGTATTACAGTCAGAAATCCTACGGTATGGCAAAGGACTTTAAGCCGCGTCACGGGAGAATAACTCCTGCTTCCGTTATCGGGCGCGGGATACTTCACGAGATTGAGTGCGCCGACAGTGGCAGTATCATTGTTGACGCGGATATCGAGCCTTGCGAGATCGCGCTGTATACCGTGACTGTCTCGACTAATGACGGATTTGAAAAAGAATATCCCGTGCTTTGCGGTCAGACCGAGTCGGGAGATGTGCTTACAAATGAGCAATGTCAAAATATATTGAAGCTGCCCGTCAAATCATGCGAGGAAAGCGAACACAAGTGCGCACATTGGCTCAAAAGCGGCGGGCATCATAAGTTGGATAAACTTGTTCCGCGTGACAAGAAAGCCGCCGAGTGTTCGGAAAAGCTGTCCTCTGCGCTGTCGGACGAGATCGACAAGATAAAGCTCGGCGTTAAGTTGAGGAAAAACGCCGTTGCGTGTGAGATAAACGAGCTTGAAAAACAGGTGAAGAACGTCGAAAGTGAGCGCGATAATATCACCGGCGACAGATTTGCGCGGCTGGCTTTGGAGAAGAAAGTCAACCTGTTAAGGCGGGAGCTTATGAAGAAACAAGAGGGGCAATTCCTTGAGGAAATGAAGCTTGATGTGGAAATGGAACAGCAGATCAAGGAGATCACCGACAGGAAAAAGCCGACGACAAGGGTTTCGAGAGAATTTGTAGTAAAGGTAGAGGTAAAAAATGACTAATAAGTATATGTTTTTCAATGAACAGAAATTTGAGGGTTTTGATTTAAACGGCTATGAAAAAAACGATATTTCAATACCTAAAACCGATATACACATTTATGAATTTAGCTGTAAACAAGCAAATGATGAAGATGCGGCTAAAAAGCTTGACGAATTAACACAACGTTTAGAAAAGAATTTTAAGGATCAATTTATAACTATTTGTAGTGAAAGCTCTCAATTCTTTTGCAAACAATTATATCCCTTAATAGTAGATTTTGAGACAAAATTAAGATATGCGCTTTATATTTCACGTTCGCTATTTGAAAATGGAAATGTGAATAAAGATTCATTTTTAATAGATGATGCCAACAAGAAAAACCAAAAGAAAAGAGTTGAAGAGGCGGAATTTGGCGATTTTTACAAGTTTGTTTTTTCACCGGAAAATTTCTATACAACACTCAAGACCTTGATCAACAGTGAGCAAATGACTAAATCCGAGTACATAGAAAAAATTAAATCATTAGACGATTCTACTATGTGGCAAAATTGGGTAGGAGATGATTATAACTTTATTCAAGAAAACTTTATTGCCATAAAAGATTTCAGAAACGATGTAATGCATAACCACCTAATCGATTTTGAGTGCTATAAAAAAGCAAAGGAAATGTTAAAAGAAGCCAATGACACATTAGATCGTGCTATAAATGACAAACTAATCGTGAATGGCAGCAAATATTTGAATGACGTGAACATATTTGAAACGTTATCCAGTACGCATAAAAATCATTCAGATAATGGTCTTGTTGGTGCGCTTGCCATTTTTGCCGCAGAAGCAAAATATTATGAGGAACTTCAAAAAACAGGTGCGTTATCAGAAGCGGCAAAGGCGAGTGCTATGTTTCGTGAGTCAAACGCTTTAGCAGAAGCGGCAAAGGCAAGTGCTATATTTCGGGAGTCAAACGCTTTAGCAGAAGCAGTAAAGGCAAATGCCACGTATCAAGAATTAAGCGCTTTACAAGCTAAATTAAATGCTGATCCCGCTGTTCAAAAATATAGAGCTATGAAAGCGGAATTAAACGCTATTGCTGTATCAGCAGCTGAAAATCTTGCTAATAATAATTCGGAAAATGACTTAAAAGGCGTTTCAGATAAAAAGACAAAACCAGAAGCCGATGACAATTCACCACCTACTCAACAAAACGAGGACGGAAGCTTGAAAGAACAAGATGATATGGAGGACAACCCCAATGATTGAAACAATAGACGGACTTTCAATGAACATAGAGCGCGCCAACATGGACAAGCTCAAAGCCGTATTCCCGGAATGTTTTGCCGAGGGGAAGCTCGACATAGACAAGCTGCTCAGCCTTTGCGGGGAGTATATCGACAACGATTTTGAAAAGTACAAATTCGAGTGGAACGGAAAATCCGAGTGTTTAAAGCTCGCTCAAAAGCGTTCCGCGGGAACATTGCGCCCCTGCCCTGAAGAGAGCGTAAACTTTGACACAACGCAAAATCTGTACATAGAGGGCGATAATTTAGAGGTGCTGAAGCTCCTGCAAACCGCGTATTACCGCAAGGTAAAGATGATCTATATCGACCCGCCGTATAACACAGGCAACGATTTTGTATATGCCGACGATTTTGCCGACCCAATAGCGAGATATAAGGAAGTAACACAGCAGACCACAAAATCCAACCCCGAAACTATGGGAAGATTTCACACCAACTGGCTGAATATGATGTATCCGCGGTTAAGGCTTGCGGCTAATTTGCTGCGCGATGACGGCATGATTTTTATTAGCATTGATGATTCGGAAGCTTATAACCTAAAAAAGCTCTGTGATGAGGTTTGGGGTGAGGAAAATTATGTTGCTACACTTGTATATGACAAGAACAGAAAAAATGATGCAAGATACTTTTCAGTTGGTCATGAGTATATGCTTGTATATTTTAAGAGCGCGGCAACAATTAACGATCTTGATATTATTTTTCGTGCAAGCAAGGAAGGTATAGATGATATTAAAAAGGAATATGAACGCCTTAGAGAGTTATATAATGATGACTGGGTAAAAGTCAACGAGGGTTTAAAAATAATGTATGCCTCATGGGATAAAGATGATGAGCGTAAACCTTTAACTCGTTTTACAAAAGTCGATGAAAAAGGACCGTATAGAGATGATGGAAATATAAGTTGGCCTGGAGGAGGTGGTCCAAAATACTCAGTAATACATCCGATTACAGGCAAACCTTGTAAGATTCCAGAAGCAGGGTGGAGATTTCCAACCCCAGAAAGAATGCAGGAAGAAATTGATAATGGAAGAGTCGTATTTGGTGTTGATGAAACCACCTTACCGCGTATTAGGCGCAATTTGTTTGAATCCGATAAACAAGTTATGCGTAGTGTAACCTTTAGTTATGCCCAAACAGCAACATTAGATTTCATAAAGATATTTGATAATGTTCGTGTTTTTGAAAATCCTAAAAGTGTTAGTGATATAAAGAAATTGATTGAATATATAACGTCTGCAGACGATAATGATATTATCCTTGACTTTTTCAGTGGTTCTGCCACCACTGCACACGCTGTTATGCAGCTTAACGCCGAGGACGGCGGCAATCGGAAATTTATCTGCGTGCAAATTCCCGAATTGTGCGGTGAAAAGTCCGAAGCCTATAAAGCGGGCTACAAAAACATCTGCGAAATCGGCAAGGAGCGTATTCGCCGCGCGGGATTAAATTTAATGCAACACATAACATCGGGAGCAGGAAATTCAAAAGGCGAGGGCTGGGGGTGTGGTATGCCAACGACAAAGGATGAATGGGATTATGCCATTCGAAATATTCTTGATGTTGGTTTCAAGGTGTTCAAACTAGTGTGTTGTCCCATTGAAAAATAAAACAAAATATGTTATAATAGAAGCAGATAGGAAGGTGTTAATAAATGACAGGAACGAAAAAATACAAAGTAGTACTGACGGATGAAGACATAGAGGAAATAAACCGCAAGCTGAGAAACAAAAGCACGCCCAAAACAATAATACGCAGGTGCAGGATACTGTTGGATCTGGACGAGACACACGGAAAAATATACTCACGAGAACAGTGTGCAAAACGCAATGGAGTATGCGTGAGTACGGTGGTTCATACTGCATCGAAATTCTCAGAACACGGGTTAAAAGAAGCGCTTTCAAGCAAACGGAGCGTCAATTCGGATAATTCGCGCAGAAAGCTTGACGGAAGAGCCGAAGCCAAAATTATCGAGATTGCAACAGGCTCGGCACCAGAGGGTCACGCGAGGTGGACACTAAGACTGCTTGAAAAAGAGTGCAGGATAGTACTTGAAACTCCCGTAGGCAAAAGCACAATTGGCAGAGCTTTAAAAAAACGTTTTGAAACCGCACAAAAGTGAATATTGGTGCATTCCCAAAAAGCATGATGCGGAGTTTGTCGCTTGCATGGAGGACATTCTTGACATTTACGAAATGCCATATAACCCCAGTGTGCCTGTGGTGTGCATGGATGAAAAGCCGTATCAACTGCTCGACGATTCAAGGACGCCGCTGCCTGTGCGCTGTAATGATACACAAAAAATCGATTATGAGTATGTCCGTAATGGAATGTGCAGTATTTTTGCCTTTATAGAGCCGCTTGCAGGCTGTCACCATGTTAGCGTAAAGGAGCACCGTACCGCTGTTGATTGGGCTGAAGAAATCAAATTCCTTGTCGATGAGATGTATCCTGACGTTGAAAAGATCATACTTGTTATGGATAACTTAAATACTCATGTAAAGGGTTCTCTATACAAAAAATATCCACCGGAGGAAGCTCGCCGAATTATTAAAAAGCTTGAATTCCATTATACTCCCAAACATGGGAGTTGGCTCAATGTTGCGGAAATTGAATTAAATGTCTTGAGCCGTCAATGCTTGTCCCGCAGGCTTCCGTCTATTGATATTGTCAGATCTGAATTGGCGGCTTGGGAATCCGAGCGTAATTCCAACCATGACATCGTTAACTGGCATTTTTCCAATAATAACGCCAGAATTAAACTTGCTTCACTTTATCCGCTTATATTGTAATTTTCAATGGGACAGTACACTACAGCCGTTTTCTGATATGGACAGCGATATACTCAGCATATATGAATACCACCTTGATATAAAACAAATGTGTTTTGTCGTAACGGCGGGAATGATTACGGTCGGGTTAATAATGGCATATGACATTATAAAAGATAGGTTTGTTAATACGCTCGGTGAAATGTACTCACGAAGCAAAATGCAGCTGGCTTTTACTAAATCCAAAGAAGTTGACGGACATCAGAAGCTTTAAGATATGACAGGAGGAAAACATGGCAAAAGGTATGATGATCTACGAGGCTGAGATGGAAGTACTTCTCAGCTTGGAGGAAGAGAACCGAAGTCATATAATAACGTCTCTGATTTGCGGCAGGCTTGGAAAAGAAGCGCCTAATTTAAACCCGATGGAGAACGCCGTGTTTACCTTAATTCGGGAGCAGACAAAACGCTCCGCCAA
>ERZ778495.2441-NODE-2441-length-10543-cov-4.314741_pt1 | contig 10543 bp, 4 predicted proteins | sample MGYA00433100_ERZ778495 | MGnify/ENA primary metagenome ERZ778495 (study PRJEB29527, sample SAMN07138962) | mouse gut metagenome | material: feces | host: mouse | place: China:Nanjing | collected 2016-01-25 ...
TATTTTTTATATATTAACTTGATGTTATAAACTAATTGTAACATAAAATAAATATCTTTTAAATTAATTAAAATAAGATAAGTAAGTTTGTGTCAATCTCTTTATTGACAAGTTTAGACGATAAAGCCAAATTGTCTTCTTTTTCGGTTATAAATAAAAAAAGTATTCATATGATTAATTGAAAGGAAAGTAAAATTATGGAGATGAAAGAAATAATTGAAAGTATATCTAAAAGAGGAAATGGCTCGATATATCTTGGAGTAGTTGGTGCTTGTCGTACAGGAAAATCAACATTTATAAAAAAAGTTATAGAAAATTTGGTGGTTCCTAATATTGAAGATGAATATGAGAAGAAGAAATGTTTAGATGAGATTCCTCAGTCTTCTAATGGAAAACAAATAATGACCACGGAACCAAAGTTTGTTCCTTCTAATGGAGCAAATATTAAAATAGATGATTTTACAACTAATATAAAATTAATTGATTGTGTAGGATTTGTAATAGATAATTCAATAGGTTATGAAGATAATGAAGGTAATCCTAGACTTGTTAATACTCCTTGGTATAGTGAAGCGATTCCTTTTATTGAAGCTGCTGAAATAGGCACTGAAAAAGTAATAAAGGATCATTCTACTATTGGTATTGTAATTACTTCTGATGGTTCTTTTAATGATTTTAGAAGAAGTGATTATCTAGATGCTGAAGATAAAGTTATTAATGAATTAAAGTCTTTGAATAAACCATTTATTGTTATTTTAAATACTATGCATCCAGAAGATGCTACTACAATAAAGATTAAACAAGAAATAGAAGAAAAATATGAAGTTGAGGTTATAGCAATGGATGTAGAAAATATGGGTAAAAAAGAGATAAATGATATTTTAAGACATGCTGTAGATGAATTCCCAGTAGTTGATGTAAATGTTTTATTACCTGAATGGATACATGTACTTTCAAATAAACATGAAATAAAAAGTCATTATTTAAATAAAATAAAAGAAAGTGTTGTTAATATTAATAAAATAAAAGATGTTAATAGCATAATTGATTATTATCAAGATAGTCCATATATTAACCGTGCCTATATAAGCAATGTTGATATTGGTAGTGGTATTGTTTCTTTAAATTTAGAAAGTGATTCTTCGCTTTATGATGAAACACTTAAGGGTATTTTAGGAGAGTCTGATATTACTAAGGCAACAATTCTAAAGATTTTAAGTGATTATCAAGAGTCAAGAGAAGAAACTAGTGGATTACAAGAAGCACTTAAGATGACATATAACACTGGATATGGTATTGTTTATCCAGGACTTAAAGATATGAAGCTTGAGAAACCAGAAGTTATTAAACAGGGTAGTAGATATGGTATAAGACTTAATGCAAAAGCTACTAGTATTCATATGATTAAAGTTGATGTCGAATCAACATTTGAACCTATCATTGGTAGTGAGTTACAGTCTAAAGAATTAATTGATTATATTATGAAAGATTATAATGTTGATCCAACTAGTATTTGGAAAAGTGAAATATTTGGTAGAAGTTTAGATAATATTGTCAAAGAAGGGATTCAAGCTAAACTATCTATGATGAAAGACAATACGAGATATAAATTGTCGAGTACTGTAACAAAGATAGTAAATAAGGGAACTGATAAACTGATTGCAATTGTTCTCTAAAAAAAATTAAAAAATTAGAAAAATTTATGGATTTTTCTTTTTTTTTATATTATAATTAATTTACGGTAGTTGTGACTAGTCATAACTAAATTAGAAAGTTATTCCAAAACTTGACAAATTATGACGAATGATATAAAATATGGTGCAACAACCAACAAAATATGTATTGGTTAAAAAAGTGAGGGGTAAATAATATGAAGAAAATTGTAAGGTTCAGAAAAGCTGTTCAAGGTTTTTTAGTAACACTTGCTTTAGCGACTACAATTAGTGGTTGCTCATTTAAAGACCAAAAAAATTTAGTTCCAGATGATTCGATTGCATATGAGCATGTTGATGAAAATGCTTTAATTGATGAGGGACCAGTAATTGATGAACATGAACATAATCATGAAGATGAAAAAGTTGATGAGGCAGATATCAAATTAAAAGAAGATTCTAAAACAATAGATGACAGTACTGATAAAGATTATGTAGTTAAAGAAGCTGCAAGAAAGTCAGTTCCTTCAGCTGATCAAACTGTGACTGTTAAAGCTAAATATTATGTTGTTATGTTTGAAGGCAAAGAACTTATTATTCCTGATTTATCGGAACAATATAATAGTGGACAATATGTTAAAGAATCTATTAACTATGCTTTAGAATTAGCTGGTTTTGATAAGAGTTATGAATATCGTGCAACTTTAGCTAGATTCTTTAATATTCAAAACTATAGAGGAAGTAAAACACAAAATCCACTTCTATTATCATATTTAAGAAATCTTAAAATATATTTAAATATGGATTTAGTTGTTGGAGCATTTGATGAAAATGGTGTTCAAATTGAAAATGATACTGTTATCGAAAATAATGATACTGTTGTAGATACTAACCAAGGACAAGATAATTCTAATGGAAATGGTTCTAATGGTGGAGATGGTAGTGGAAATGGTTCTGATGACACTACAAAAGAAGAAGACGATAAAAAAGATGATGAACATACACATCAATATGGACCAGTTAGAGTTGAATGTGTTGAAAAAAATGATAAAACTCATATTTTAGTTAAATATAGAGATTGTTATAAAGGTGACAGTACTATTGTTGTTGGAAAGATTGTGGAAGCTCATAAATTTGAATGGAAAGTTGATCCGACAGATCCAAATTATGAAATTGGAACATGTAGTACTTCAGAATGTGGTTATACGATAAGACGTTTAATTACAGAAGAACATAAACATGTATGGGGACCAGAACAAACTAAGTATGTTGATATAACTGATAAGACTCATACAAAAGTTGTTTTCAAGGTTTGTGCTGAAGATGGTGAAATCCTTGAAGTTAGTAGAGTTAAAACAGATCATGGATATACATGGGTGGCAAATCCGACTGATCCAACTAAAGAAAATGGAGAATGTGAATGTGGACATACAACTGAAAGAGAGGTTGAATGTCAACATGATTTAGGACAAGAATTAACTAGAACTGAAGCAATTCCTGGCGATACTAAATGTCATAAAGTTACTACATATCAAGTTTGTCGTAAATGTGGTTCTGAAATGATTAAAGAAGTTAAAGAGGTTCCTCATAATGTTGAATGGGTAGCTGACCCAGAAGATCCAAATTATGAAATATTAATTTGTAAAGATTGTAATGAAGTTTTAGATAGAAGAGAAATTGTTCAAGAATGTAAGCATACTGATACTTTCTGGAGATATAAAAGTGATTCTGCAGAAGAACAAGTTTGTAAAGATTGTAACGAAGTATTAGGCGCTAGAGGACATTCAGGCCTTAGAGAAGAAATCAAATTTGAATCTGTTGATGCAAATGGACATAAAGTTATTACTACAGTATACTGTGATGCTGATGGTTGTGATGGAAAAGAATTAGTAAGTAAAAGAAAAGAAGAAACTACTAACCATGACATGGTTACTGAGATTACAGGAAGTGGGTATAATTCTACGACTCACTGGGATGAAAAAGATTCACATTGCAGTAAGTGTGATTATGTCGCTGAAACTAAAAAAGTAAACGAACAAAATCATACTATTCAAACTGATGTTGAATATAAAGGTTTAGGAGATGTTGATGGTAGTGGTAATTATCAACATGAAAAGAAAACTACAGTAGTATGTACTGATGGTTGTGGATATCAAGACTCTAATACTGAAACTTTAGGATGTACTCCTTTAGGAAATACTTGTGGTGATTGTCATCAAAATACTAAATCTCATCAACATACTGAAGTTGAAGGTACTCTTCAATCAAATATTCAAGAAGCAGATGTTTGCCAAAGAATTCCAGTAATTTGTAGTGATTCAAGTTGTCCTCATCATACAGAAGATAACCCTATATATTACAAAGAAATACCACATAAACCAGTTTTAGTTGATGAAGACCATCCAAAATTTGATGAAGAAGGAAATCTTGTTGTTGAAGAAGTTTGTGGTGTGTGTGGAATGCATATTCGTTGGGTTCCGTATGATGGAATAAGTTTAGATACAGGCTCATCCGAAGAAGAAAATGATTTTGAATTTGATATAGCTTCATCTGATGAGGCAGCTAAAAAAACTGATTTAGAAAAAGAAACTGAAGGAACTGAAGGTGTTGAATCTTCTGAAGGAACAGATGATAAACAAAATGCGGATAATGAAAATGAGAAAAATCAAGATATAAACAACGGAAATGATCAAAATGTTCAGATAACTGAAGAAGATAAGCAAAATGCTGAAAAAAATACTAGTGAAGAAACAAAACAATTGGTTGAAGAATATGAACAAGCAGTAAGTGATTACTTGAATGTTACTGAGCAAGGTCAATCTACTCAACAAGAACAATCTGCTGAACAAGCTGATTTAGAAAATGAAGCTCAAAAGCAACTTACATTAGCTCAATAAAAAAGATAGTTTATATGTTAATCCCTTGATATAGACATATAAAGATAAAAGGTGTGATATTATGGATACAAATAAAAAGTGGTATCAAAAGATAAGTAATTGGTTGTTTGTTATTGCTGTTGCAATATTAGTGCCAATATTATTGGTAAATCTATCAATTATGTTTCAAGCAAATACTGATAAAAATAAGATACCAAGTGTATTCGGATACAAACCTTTTATCGTACTGTCTGGATCAATGGAAACAGATATTAGGGTGGGAGACTTAATAATAACTAAGGAGGTCGATCCTACCACCTTAAAAATAGGTGATGTTATAGCATTTAGAGACCCTGAGAGAACTGTTACAACCCATAGAATTATTGAAATAGTTGATTGCTATGGTAATGATTGTTTTATTACTAAGGGTGATAATAACTCATCTCAAGATCAACAGTTAGTTGAACTTGATGATGTTGAAGGAATATACATTGCTAGAGTTCCTTCTGTAGGTAATATGCTAAAGTCACTTTCTGAACCTACCACTATAATAATTGTAGTGCTAGCGATTACTGTTGTTTTTGCGGTAGCATTCATGTTGTCTAATAAAAAGAATATAAGTCAGGAACAACTTGAGTTCTTAGAATATAAAAGAAAGAAAGAACAAGAAGAACGTGACAAAGAAAATGAAGAGTTTTTAGAATTTAAAAGGCAAAAAGCTCTAAAAGAAAAAGAGTCTGCAGAAAAAACTGAGGCTCCTAAGAAAAAGTCAACAAAAAATACTACTGATGAAAAGAAAGGTACTTCTAAATCGACTACGACGAAAAAGAAGGTAACCCCAAAAGACAAGAGTAAATAATTATTAATGGTGTAATCATTCCAGAGGAGTGTTTACATAGATGGAAGTTATAGAAAGCATGCTTCCGAGTGTATAGGGGATCCCTTATACAAATAATAATCTTAATCTTTAAAATGGGGGAGGTGAAAATGATGAAAAACAAAAAAATGGGCGTTTTAGCTGTATTAGTTATGTTAGTTGCTGTAACTCTTAACGCTGTTGGTGGTACTTATGCGAAATATATTTCTACATATGGTATGACTGATGAAGCTAGAGTTGCTAAATGGGATTTTACTGAAACTTCTTCAAAAAATGTTGATTTATTCAAAAATTCTTATACTAAAGACGGTAATACAGTAGTTGCTTCAAGTGATGCTTGGAAAGTTATCGCACCAGGAACTGAAGGTTTCTATCAATATGAAGTATCTGGTACTGCAGAAGTTAACTATAAAGTTTCTAATACTTTAAAAGTTACTAACAACGTTAAGTTAGACAATGGATATGATCCACTTGAATTTAGTGTTGATGGTACTACTTGGTTATCTGCTGATGACTTCAATACTAAATATGCTACTGATGCTGCTACTAATGCTATCGTTTATCCAGCTAATTCAAAAGCTAGAGTTGGTGGAACTATCTACTGGAGATGGGTATTTGAAACTGGTCATGACGACTTAGATACTCAATTAGGAGAAAAAGCTGTTAAAGAAAACTTAACTGTTTCTGCAGAAATCGGAGCTACTGTTGAACAAACTCAAGATGCTGCTACAGCTACTACTGATGCAGATGGTAACGCTATCGTTGCAAAATCTTACGTTTCAGTTACTAATAAGTTAACTGCTGAAGAAAAAGCTGAAATTGTTGCTTTAGGTTATAAAACTGACTATGCAAACGTAACATTTAATGGTAGAGAGTTAAAAGGAACTGTTAAAGAATATACTGATACTCAATTATTAGATTGGTTCGGTGTTGCTGGTTCTCCAAACTATTTCTATGCATTAAATTTTGACGTACCTGCTGGTTATAAATTAATCAACACAACAACACCTACAGAAAAAACTTTAGTAGATAATACTGCTGGTGCTGACGTTAAGACTGGAACTGTAATTATTAACTTAATTGAATCACAAGGTAAATTTGGTTATAAACTAGTTAATGCTGATGCTACTGATGAACAATCATATGAAATCGATTATTCTGGTTTAACTTTTACACCTGCTGCTTAATTAAGTAAATATTAATCAGTTATGGAAGTTATTAATTTAACTTCCAACTAAATCTATAGTGTATGCTATAGATTTAGTTGGGATTTAAATAAAAAATATTATTAATTAATGAAAGAAGGGGGTATAGTATGCAAAACTCTCAAGGTAATAACGAGAAAAAACATACTACAACTAAACTTATTATATGTATAATTATAATTATTATAATTATTTTACTTTTGATTACTAGTTGTACTTCTTCATTTTGGGGCAAAATTGGAAATATGTTTGGGAATTCTAACATTAGTATTAAAAATGATACTAATGATAAGTTAGAAAATACGAATAAGAATTTGTTCTTTGATGAAAAAGAACCTTCTATTACTTTAGATGATACAGCATTTAAATTGACTTATTCTTATAAGGATATTATCCCTGGGGAAGTTGTATGTACTACAAGTGATGCTGAGATAGCTACTTGTGTTGCTTATGATGGTTATGTTGTTATTAATCCTAAAAAGACTGGAAAGGTAACTATATATGCCTCTACAACATCTAATGGTATAGTTTATAAGGCAACAAGCGAGTTAACCATAACACAAGGTAAGAATGGAATTAAAATGAATTCTACCAGTGGAACTATAGTACTTGCAAATACTGATAAGAAAAATGTTTCTTATAATTTAGTTGGTATTAAGGGTACTGTTAAAGTTCATGTTGCTGATGAGTCTATTGCTACAGCAACAGCAAAAAATGGTGTTTTAACTATAAAAGGATTAAAACCAGGGACGACAAAAGTTACTTTAACTGTTGAATATGGTGGAAAAACTTATACAGCTGAATATACTATAACAGTAAGTCAAGATAAAGAGACTACTACAAAAAAAGAAAATACTACAAAGAAACCATCAAAGCTAAAATTAAACGTAAGTTTTAAACAACTTTATGTTAAGGATAAATATCAAATAAAGGTAATTAGTGGAAAAGCTGTTAGATGGGAATCTACTAATAAGAAAGTTGTTACAGTTGATAAGAAGGGGAAGATAACTGCTAAGGGTGTTGGAAAAGCTCTAATTAATGCTTATGATGCAAATGGTAATAAGGCTACAGTTACTGTTACTGTTGTGAATAAACCGTCAAAATCTAAATTGGAAATTTCAACATCATATAAGGTTTTAAGAGTTGGTGAAACATTTACACCAATTATAATTAAGGGTGATGCTGATCGCTGGGTATCAAGTAATTCAAAAATTGCGAAAGTTGATAAGAAAACAGGTAAGATAACTGCTCTAAAACCAGGTATTGTTACTATTACGGCATCGGATTTTTGGTACTTTGGACACAAGGTAACTATTACTGTTGAGGTTATTGATGATGACACACCAATTAATCCTCCTATAGATCCAACAGATCCTACAAAACCAACTACACCAACAAATCCTACTAATCCTACAGATCCAACAACGCCTGTAAGGCCAGATGATTTGATTGTTGCTGAGACTAGATTAGATATGCATCCAGGAGATAAACATACATTGACAATCTCTCAAGGTAAGGCAGTTAGTTTTGAATCAAGTGATTCGACAATTGCAACTGTTGATAAATATGGTCAAGTGATTGCTAAGAATCCAGGAACTGCTGTTATTACAGTAACTGGACAAAATGGAGAGAAAAGACAAGTAACCGTTGTTGTTACTAAGTCTGTTCAATCTGATGATTTAGTTATAAATGAAACAAGAGTTCAAATGACTTCAGGAGACAAACACACTATTGTTATAGATAGAGGTAAGCCAGTAAGTTTTGTTTCTGGTGATAATAATATAGCAACTGTTGATAGTAATGGTGTAATTACTGCTAAGAATCCAGGAACTACAGTTATTACAGTAACTGGACAAAATGGAGAAACTAGACAAGTAACAGTTGTTGTTACAGCACCAACTGGTCCAATTGAACCTGATTCTAATGTTGAATTCTTAGAATCAAGTAAGACTTTAACTGTTGGAGATGTTTATACTCCAGGGGTTAAAGGTACTCCAGTAAAATTTGAATCAAGTAATGATAATATTGCAAGTGTTGATCCTATAACAGGAAAGATTACGGCTAAGAACCCAGGAACTGTTACTATTACAGTGACAGATGCTAAGGGTAATAAAGATACAATGACAATTATTGTTAATAAAGTTTCTGTAGACAATAATGTTTATTTGGAACTTGCTAATAAAATGTTAGATATGACAGTTGGAGATACAGAAAAAGTTTTAATTAATAAAGGTACTCCTATAAAATATGAGTCAAGTGATAATAATGTAGTTACAGTAGACGAAAACGGTCGATTAACTGCTAAGGGTGAAGGAACTGCTACAATTACTGTTACTGGTTTCTATGGTGAAGTTCGAACTATGACTGTTAATGTAAAGAAAGAAAATATACCAGAGAATCCGGATAAAGAATTAATTATAAATCCAACCGAAAAGATTATGACTGTTGGCGATATTAAAGCTCTTAATGATTTCATAAAACAAGGTTCTTATACATCAGCTACTAGTGATAATAACAACGTTGTTGAAATTATTGATGGAAAAATTGTTGCTAAAGGTGTAGGTACTGCTACTATAACAGTTAATGGAAAATTGAATTCAGGAAAAATAACAATTACAGTTAGACCTGAAGATGTAATATTATCTAGACCTTCTGTTGATATGATTATTGGTGAAAAGATGACCGTAGATGTTATCCAAGGTAATGTCGTTAAATGGGAATCAAGTGATGATAGTATAGCTAAAGTTGATCCTAAGACTGGGGAAATTACAGCTGTTGGAGAAGGAACAGTAATAATCTATGCTGTTAATGAAGCAGGAGAAAAAACACCATTAGTTGTAAATGTTAGTAAATCTAATAATACTAAGCTAGAAAAACTTCAAGTTTGGGTTATGGATCAAGAACAAGAATTAAAGTTATCTGATGATGAAACTTCTTATAGAGTTGAAGTAGAATCTGATATTAATTTAAATCAATATTCTATTTTAGCAACACCTGCAAGTGGAGGAGCAACTGTAGAGTATGTTTATCCAGATGGTAGAGTAGAAGGATCTTTAGAAAATTTACCATTAAATCCTGGTGATAATATTGTTAAGATTATAGTAACAGCTCAAGATGGTACAACTAAAGATACTTATACAGTTAATGTTTATAAGAAGAAGAGTACTGATACTGGTGTTAATTTGTTTGCAAAAACTGATGCAGGAGAAGAAAAAATAAGTACAGATTCATCATATAAAGTTCCTTATAAGAAAGAAAATTTAGATGTACGTGCTGAATTAGAAGATTCGAGAAGTACTATTACAGAAATTATTGTAAATGGTACAAAAATTGAATTAAAAGATGATTTTAATTATAATATACCATTAAATCCAGGAGATAATACAATTGATGTAAAAGTTAAGTCACAAAATGGTGAGGAAGAGACACATCGTTATGTAATTCATAGAGCTGAAAGAAAAATTGAATTAGTTACTACAAAAGATGAATTCAATATAGAAGATGCTCCATATACTTTTGAATTTAAGGTATTAGAAGATGGCGTAGAAACTGATGATTATTCGTTAGATGATATTATCGTTACTAGTGATACTTTTGCAGGAAAGATTGATAAAGTTATTGATCCAAAAGATCCTAAAAAAGGAATAATAAGTGTTACGCCTTTAGTAAGTGATATTGGAAGTACTCACGTATTTAATGTTGCTTATAAAGATGAAGATAAAGATAGTAATATAAGTTTAACAGTTACAAAGGGAGTTTATTCAATTACTGGTCCTACTAAGTATGAAGAAGTTTATAACCCAGATAATAAAGTGTTTGAACTTAAGTTTGATACTGGAATATTAAAATACGAAAATGATAAACCACTTTATAAAGTAAATAAAAGTGATGGTAAGTTAGAAATAGTAAGTACAACTGATGATGAGGGAAAAG
>ERZ778495.2444-NODE-2444-length-10539-cov-3.599294_pt1 | contig 10539 bp, 9 predicted proteins | sample MGYA00433100_ERZ778495 | MGnify/ENA primary metagenome ERZ778495 (study PRJEB29527, sample SAMN07138962) | mouse gut metagenome | material: feces | host: mouse | place: China:Nanjing | collected 2016-01-25 ...
TTCGGTGACCGGAATGCCGACAAGTCCGTACATTACGTCGATGCCGACGTTTTTAAGCGCGCGGGCGAGAATATACATGCCTGTCACCTGTGCCGGGAAATGCGGAGCCTGTGTAGCGGGGTTCGGTGTGGTTGATGTGTTTGACATTGTATGGAATTAATAATCAGTTGATGTAATGCTGTTCTATAATTCCCGGCCGGAATCATTTCCGGCCGGGAGGGTCGGGCAATGGTCTGTCCGGAGTATGTTATTTGGCAGCCGTTTTCGGCATTGGGGCGGTAGTGCCGTTCTTGGCGAACGATGCGATCTGCTCGTCGGTGTATCCGATGCTCTTGAGTACTTCGTCGGTATTTCCTCCGAGAGTCGGGCAGGGGCCGTAGGCAGGTTGGAAATTGGAGAGTGTGAACGGTACGCCTACGGTGACGAATTCGCCGACCTTGCCTCCCTGATTGATCTTTACCAGTGTGTTGCCGTCGTAGAGGCTCTGGTCGGTCATGATCTCCTTGGTCGACAGTACGGGCGCAACAGGCACTCCTGCCTTCGACAGGATGTCGGTCACCTCATGCTTGGTCTTGTCGATGCAGAACTTCTGTATGCGGTCCCAAATCTGCTGTTTGTGACGGTCGCGCGCGTCGGCTGTATTGAAGTCGGGATTGGTGAGCCAGTCCTCGAATCCGAGCGCCTTGCAGGCAAGCTCAAAGTCCTTGGCGCCTCGCTGCAGTATGACGTAGACGTAATCGTTGGGGTCGGTAGCCCAGTTTTTGCATTTGTAGGTCCATCCGAGCACTCCGGATCCCTCCTGGTTGCCTGAACGCGGCACGAAGTCACCGAATTTCCCGTCGGGATACTGTGGGAACTGTGTCAGATATCCGATACGGTCGAGTGTCAGCTGGTCGCGCGTCTTGATGCGGCACAGGTTGAGGCAGGCGTTGTGCATCGACTGGTATACGTAGCAGCCCTCGCCGGTTTTCTCGCGCTGACAGAGTGCGGCCAAAAGTCCGATGGTCAGATGCATACCGGTGTTGGAGTCGCCGAGCGCCGCGCCACTCTGAGTCGGCACGTTGTCGGGGCCTTCCCACCATCCGGTGGTTGATGCAGCTCCGGCAGTGACCTGTGCGACAGGTTCGTATGCTTTCAGATTGGCATATTTCGAACTTATGGGGAAGCCTTTGATAGTGCCGTAGATACATTTCGGATTGAGTTTGTGAACCACTTCCCAGCTGAATCCGAGTTTATCCATGGCTCCGGGATGGAGGTTTTCCACGAATATGTCACACTCCTTGATGAGGCGTGTGAGGATATCTTTGCCGTCGGGTGTGGCGGCGTCGAGAGCAAGTGATTTCTTGTCGGAATTAAGCTGCAGGAAATAGTAGCTCGGGCAATCGGGGTCGAACTGGATTTCATTACGGGTTGCATCTCCGGTGCCGGGGCGTTCGATCTTTACCACATCGGCGCCGAGCCATGCAAGAAGCTGTGTGCATGACGGGCCTGACTGTACGTTGGTGAAGTCCACCACTTTGATGCCTTGTAAAGGAGCTGTGTTCATAGTAGTAATGTTGTTTTTATGTTAGTTTGTGTTGTTCTATGCGTGTGTTACATTTGAGTTACATTTCTATAACATCCGGCTGCCGTGATTAGTTCGAAGCTCCGGCGGTGTCTGAATGTCGGGCGGAAAATGATACATTGTCTTTGGATATCAGTCATTACATTGTGTTTTCGGATCGTGTAGGGAAAAAACCTGAAAAGTTTTTGAATTAAATTTGTTTGTAATTGATTTTTTTCTTTAATTTGCCGTCATAACAACCCCCTAAACAATTGCGCCATGATGCATAAACACAATTTCTATGCCGGCCCATCGATTCTGAGCCAGTACACAATCAAAAACACCGCTGAAGCAGTAATTGACTTCGCGGGCACAGGACTTTCCATTCTTGAGGTGTCACACCGCAGCAAGGAGTTTGTGGCAGTCATGGAAGAGGCTCGTGCGCTTGTGAAAGAGCTTCTTGAAGTGCCCGACGGTTACTCGGTGCTGTTTCTCGGCGGCGGCGCCAGCCTCCAGTTTTGCATGGTTCCGTTCAATCTGCTTGCCCGCAAGGCCGCATATATGGAGACCGGCACCTGGGCAGTCAACGCCATAAAGGAGGCACGCCTGTTCGGAGAGGTCGACGTCGTGGCCTCGTCGAAGGATGCCAACTTCAATTATATTCCTAAAGGTTTCACTGTTCCGCAGGATGCCGACTACTTCCACTATACGTCCAACAACACAATCTACGGCACCGAAATACGTCATGATCTTGATGCCGGCAAGGTAAGGCTGGTGTGTGATATGTCGTCCGACATATTCTCGCGTCCGGTGGATGTGTCGAAATACGATGTGATCTATGCCGGCGCTCAGAAAAACCTGGCTCCGGCCGGTGCCACCATCGTGATAGTACGTGAGGATGCTCTCGGACACGTTGAGCGCCCGATACCTACCATGCTTGACTATCGGACGCATATCAAGAAGGACTCGATGTTCAATACCCCGCCTGTTCTGCCGATATTCTCGGCTCTCCAGACCCTGCGCTGGTATAAGGAGCAGGGAGGAGTGAAAGAGCTTGAGAAACGCGATATAGCCAAGGCCGACTTGCTGTATGAGGCTATAGATTCGTCGCGGATGTTCGAAGGCACGGTGAAGGATCATGCCGACCGTTCGATAATGAACGTGTGCTTCGTCATGAAGCCCGAATACAAAGAGTTGGAGAAAGAGTTTGTGGATTTTGCCGCCGCGCGGGGCATAGTCGGCATTAAGGGCCACCGTTCGGTGGGAGGCTTCAGAGCTTCGCTCTACAATGCGCTCCCGATCGAAAGCGTGCGTGCTCTGGTCGAGGCCATGAATGAATTCCAGTCGTCACACTGATAAATCACGCAATGATATGAAAGTTCTCGTTGCAACCGAAAAACCTTTTGCGGCTGTGGCCGTGGAGGGGATACGCAAAGTGATGGACGAAGCGGGCTATGAACTCCTGCTTCTGGAAAAATATCAGAGCAAGGAGCAGCTTCTTGAGGCTGTGGCCGATGTGGATGCTCTGATAGTGCGTTCCGACAAAGTTGACGCCGAAGTGATCAATGCGGCCGGTAATCTCAAAATTGTAGTGAGAGCCGGTGCCGGTTATGACAATGTGGATCTTCAGGCAGCCACGGCGCGTGGTGTATGCGTGGAGAATACTCCGGGACAGAATTCCAATGCTGTAGCCGAACTGGTGTTCGGTCTTGCCGTGATGGCTGTGAGAAACGGCTACAACGGCACATCCGGCTCCGAGCTTAAGGAAAAGACTCTCGGCATACATGCTTTCGGTCAGGTGGGTCGCAATGTGGCCCGTATAGCCAAGGGATTCGGCATGGAGGTGTCGGCTCTCGATCCGTTCTGCCCCGACGAGGTGATGGCAGAATCGGGGGTGAGGCCGGTACACAGCGTGGAATCGCTTTATGCCGGCAATAAGATAGTGTCGCTCCATATTCCGGCCACCGACGCTACCCGCCGTTCGGTAGGACGCGATCTGATCACCCTTATGCCAAAAGGTGGAGTCCTGATTAATACGGCCCGCAAAGAGGTGATCGACGAGGAGGGACTCGCGCAGGCACTCGAACAGCGGCCTGACATCAAATATGTGGCCGATGTGAAGCCCGACAATGCCGATGAGCTGACAGCGCGCTTCGGCGACCGGGTGTTTTTCACTCCCAAGAAGATGGGCGCACAGACAAGTGAAGCCAATATCAACGCCGGCATAGCTGCCGCCCGCCAGATAGTAGACTTTCTGAACAACGGTGTGGATACCTTCCGTGTCAATAAATAATGGGGGGATGAGCCGTTACGGCACCTCTTCATTATAGAACCGAAAATCAAAGGCGCTGTGTCAAAATCGATTCTGACACAGCGCCTTGCGTGTCGTTGCAGGCTTCGTCTATAATTGTCGCCGGAGGATTATTTCATGAACACGAGGTAGACGGCACCCACAAGCAGTGCAAAGGCTGCGATATGATTCCATCGCAGTTCGAATCCCTCGAAGGCCATGATGCTGAACACTACGAACACCACAAGAGTGATCACTTCCTGCATCACTTTGAGCTGTATGAGTGAGTACGGGCCACCGTTACCCTCGTATCCAATACGGTTGGCGGGTACCTGACAGCAGTATTCGAGCAGAGCCACTCCCCATGAGAACAGTATGACAGCGTAGAGAGGCCATGAAGCCGACACTCCCGACGCCGACAGCCTGAGATGGCCATACCAGGCGAATGTCATGAATATGTTGCTGATTACGAGCAGAATTATTGTAGATAATGCGGGTGACATAATGATGTGATTAAAATTTGCATGCAAATTTACTTATCAACCCGCTTTTTTTGCGTATTTTTACAGAAAATTCTATTCAATTATGGCCAAAAACCAAGTCAACAGCAATGACTACGACTTTGTGTTGCCGCTAACTGTGCGCGACTACGAGCTTGATGTGCAGGGGATAGTGAATAATGCCAATTATCTGCACTATCTTGAACATACGCGTCATGCCTTCTGCACGGCGGCCGGCATGTCGTTTGCATCCATGCATGAGCGTGGCATCGATCCTGTGTTGCGTAAGGTTGAGATAGAGTATCTCACTCCGCTTCGGTCGGGCGACACTATGGATTCGTGTCTTTCGATGAGCCGCGAGGGCGCGAAATTTATATTCCGTCAGGATATATTCCGTAATCCCGGCGGCGAGCCTGTGGTGAGAGCCAGAGTGGAGGTGGTGTGTCTGGAGCAGGGACGCCTGACACGCGGCGATGCTCTCGCCGAGGCTTTCTCTGAGTATATCAACGGTTGATACAAGTGGATATGGACCGCCGTCAGCTTTCGCTCCGAATAGCTTTCTCGCAGCTTCGCGGCATCAACCAGATGCTTGCCCGCGAGATTCTGGCCCGAATCGGGTCGGAAGAGGCTTTTTTCGAGGCTACCGACAGGCAACTTGCTGCGGTCATGGGCTTTTCCAACAGAATATTCGACCGTCAGTATCGCGACGGACTGCTGAAGGCGGCCGAAGTCGAGGCTGACTTTACGGAGGCCGGCCATGTGGATGCGACCTATTTTACGGATGCCGATTATCCTTCGCGGCTGCATGACTGCACCGACGCTCCGCTGATGCTGTATTCGACGGGTAGTTGCCGGCTGAACGATGTCCTGACGGTAGGTGTGGTAGGCACGCGCCATGCTACTCCCTACGGAGTGGATTTCTGCCGCAGGCTTGTGGAGGGGCTGGCGTCGCGTGTCGGCGCACCGGTGGCAGTGGTCAGCGGTCTGGCATACGGCATCGATGTCGCAGCCCACAGGGCAGCGATAGAGTGCGGGTTGCCAACCGTGGCGGTGCTTGCCCATGGTCTGAACACCATATATCCTGCGGCACACCGCAATACGGCGGTAGAGATGGTGAGAAGCGGCGGACTGCTGCTTACCGACTATATGAGTTCGGCAGCGGTCCATAAAGGCAATTTTCTTGCCCGCAACCGTATCGTGGCCGGCATAAGCGACTGTCTGGTAGTGGTGGAGTCGGCCGAAAAGGGTGGTGCGATGGTGACAGCCCGTATAGCCTCGGACTATGATCGGGATGTATTCGCTTTGCCCGGACGTACGTCGGATATATACAGCGCCGGATGCAACAGCCTTATAAGACGCAATGTGGCATCACTTGTCGGCTCGGCCGACGATCTGATCGACGCTATGCGCTGGCCCCGCCGGCAGCAGGAGGCCGCTCAGTCGACGCTTTTCCCTGAAATCAGTGGTGAAGAACAGTCGGTGATGGACTATCTCAGAGAGAGAGGAGAGGCGCAGATCAATCGTCTGTCGGTGGACCTTGACATACCTGTGGGACGTCTTACGGGTATGCTTATAGAAATGGAATTCAAAGGACTTGTGTTGCCTTATCCCGGCGCTAAATATCGTCCGGCATAGTCATCGAGTCAATATATGTCAAGCAGAATAAAACAGTAATATCATGGCAAAGACAATAGAGTCATCCGAACTTATAATCAACTCCGACGGGAGTGTGTTTCATCTGCATCTCAAGCCTGAGCAACTTGCCGACAAGATAATACTCGTGGGTGATCCTGCGAGAGTGGATCTTGTGGCGGAACATTTCGACAGTATCGATTTCACGGTACAGAGCCGTGAGTTCCGCACCATAGGCGGAACGCTTCGCGGCGAGCGGATAATGTGTCTGAGTCACGGCATCGGGCCTGACAATATCGACATCGTTGTCAATGAGCTGGATGCGCTTGCCAACGTGGATTTCGTCACGCGGGAAGTGAAGGATCGCCGGCGCAGTCTGCAGATGGTGAGAATAGGCACTTCAGGCTCTCTTCAGCCCGATATACCTGTAGGGACACCGGTCATAGCTGTCAAGTCGATAGGTTTTGACGGCGTGCTCAATTATTATGCAGGGCGCGATGAGGTGGTCGATCTGGACTATGAGCGGGCGTTATGCAGCCATACGGGATGGAATCCTCTCTGGGCGCGTCCCTACGTGGTGGCTTCCGATCCCGGACTGGTGGATCAGATAGGCCGCGACGATATGGTGAGAGGCAATACGATATCGGCTGTGGGCTTCTACGGTCCGCAGGGACGTGAACTGCGTCTGCCGCTTGCCAATCCGGATATTAACAGCCGTCTGGAATCGTTTAGCTATGATTCCCAGCGCATCACCAACTATGAGATGGAGTCGGCTCCGCTTCAGGGACTGTCGTTGCTTATGGGTCACAGAGCCATGACCGTATGCTCGATAATAGCCAACCGTATGAACGGCAACGCCACTCCCAATTACCGCACTGCGGTCGAGGATCTGATAGCTACGGTGCTTGATCGGTTTGTTTCCTGAAATGTCGCAGACTATGCCCCGTCCGTTTACATTCGACCGTGTCGTCAGACTGATAATCACCGTGGTGGTGATATGCGGTGTATTATGGCTTGTCAATATACTGCGCAATGTGTTGCTGCCTTTTTTTGTGGCATGCCTGATCGCCTATATGTTTGAGCCGTTTGTGCAGTTCAACCGGCGTCTGCTGCATCTCAGAGGACGTGTGATGGCAATATTCGTGACGCTCTTCGAGTCGATGTTCTTTCTGTCGGTATTGGGATGGTTTCTGGTGCCGATGCTTACCGAAGAGATGCATTCCATGGCCCGGATACTTCGCAATTATGCCTCGAGCGAGATACAGATTTCTTTTCTGCCGGCAGGTATCCATGACTTCATAAAGAGTCAGGTGGACTTTGCCGCGATATCCGACATGCTGACCAAGCAGGAGTGGATGTCGCTGATAGAGAGTGTGGTGTCGACCACGTGGAATATACTTACCGGATCCATATCTCTGTTGCTGGGTATATTCAACTGGTTTATCGTGGTGCTTTATGTGGTGTTTATAATGATCGACTATCCACGGTTTTTCATGGCCATACGCCGCATGGTGCCGCCGAAATACCGTCCGATTGTGTTCAAGGTAGGCAGCGATATCAAGGTGTCGATGAACCATTATTTCCGTGGTCAGGCTCTTGTGGCCTTCATAGTCGGACTGCTGTTCACGGCCGGATTCCTGATAATCGGTCTGCCGATGGCTGTGGTGCTCGGTCTGTTTATCGGATTGCTGAATATGGTGCCGTATCTTCAGCTGGTGTCGATAGTGCCTACTATCATACTCTGCATGGTCTATGCGGCCGGCGGGGGTGGTGATTTCTGGAGCATTTTCTGGCAGGCCATAGCGGTGTATTGCGTAGTGCAGGCTATACAGGATCTGATACTGACTCCGCGCATAATGGGCAAGTCGATGGGGCTTAATCCGGCCATAATACTGCTGTCGCTGTCGGTGTGGGGCACATTGCTCGGATTCATCGGTCTGATAATAGCACTGCCGCTGACCACTCTGCTGCTGTCGTATTACGACCATTATGTCATTGACAGGGTAGAGCGATCCGATGAGCATGGGCCGGTCATGGCTGATGAATAGTAGTCGGGCGATCGGAGTACGGTCAGCGTGAGCCGAACGCCTTGCGGTTGAGCCAGCGTCGGACCGGTTCGTCGTAGACTTTGAGAAGCACCCATGCGAGCAATATCAGTCCGAACCACATCGCCACGCACAGAGGCCATATGTCGGCGAAGGCACGTTCGGCCGGTGCAGCCCATATCCAGGCGTAAAGAAGATACATGAACGGATAGTGTATGATATAGATCGGATATGAAATATTGCCGAAAAAGTCGCACAGTCCACGAGATATGCGGTCGGTGGTGCAGCCGGATGCGCCGAGATATACCACTGCGGGGAACACGGCGAGTGTCATCACGGAGTCGAATATGCCGTTCCATACGCTCGGATTGCCGTCGGGTGTGATATAGGGCACGCACATAACGCCTATGATAGTGGCGCTGCAGATCCAGAAGGCTCCACGGATTCTGACGGGCTTGAATCCTCTCGACATGAGCAGGCCGATGCTGAATGAGAACGACACCCGGAGCAGGCCGCCAAGCCACCCGTAGTCGGCGGCCGTCCATCCGTTGCCGATATGGTAGGCTCCTGAAAGATTCATGACAGCCGTAAGGGCAAGACCTATGCCGCTGAGGGCCACAACCCATCGCAGGGCACGGCCTGAAAGACGGTGGAGCACCACAGCGTAGGCTATGCTTGCGATATATTCAAAAAACAGCGACCAGGCCGGACCGTTGAGCGGAAACATCTCTCCGTTGCCTCTGACTTCGGCAGCTGTGTGGGGGAGTGCCGGAAGCATCAGTATGCCGAGCAGGAAGCACAGCATGACAGACCATGACGCTACCGGAGTGTGATCCCACTGTTCGGAGCCCTGTATCATAAAGGCTACGACGCCGAACACCACCCCCATGACAAGCATCGGATGAAGGCGGATGACACGCCGCAGCATGAATTCTCCTTTGGTAAGCCCCTGACGCCACCGGCCGTCGTAGGCATAGCCTATCACGAAGCCCGACAGGACGAAGAAAAAGTCGACGGCCAGATAGCCGTGGTTGAATCCCTGATCGACCGGAGATGTGGCGAATCCCTCGAAGAAGTGATACCATATCACCATAAGGGCCGCGACTCCGCGCAGGCCGTCGAGAAGTTCGTAGTGGGGCTTTGAGGTGGAGAAAATCCGTGATGCTGTGAATGCCGACATATTTGTAGTTTGGTTGTTTGACTGTGGAGAATTATTCGGCGGAGTGTTTCCGTCGTGCAAAACTACTTATGCTGAAGATGAAAATTTTTGATCTGCGTCAAATTCGGCGGTTACGCCGCAGGCGCGACAGTGTAGGGAGCGTGATGCCGAGATATGAGGCTATGTATCCGAGTTTGGCCCGTCGGCACACTTCGGGAAACTGCAGCCTGAACGCCTCGTAGCGTTCGGCCGCCGGAAGCGTCAGCCGTTATTTGTGGGAGCGGTGTCATTCTGATGTATGATGTTGGTCATCATCGGCCAGTGGCTCATGATATCAGCGAGTCTTTGAATCCGATGAAGTAGAGTATGCCGTCGAGTCCGATGGTCGAAAGCGACTGGTCGGCGGTGGCTTTCACCTTGGGTTTGGCGTGGAATGCTATGCCGAGTCCGGCGCTGGCGAGCATAGGGAGGTCGTTGGCTCCGTCGCCTACGGCTATGGTCTGTTTGATGTTGACATTCTCCACCTGCGCGAGCAGCCGGAGCAGTTCGGCTTTTCTGCGTCCGTCGACTATATCGCCCAGATGCCGGCCGGTGAGTTTGCCGTCTTTGATCTCCAGTTCGTTGGCGTAGACATAGTCAAATCCGAAACGTTGTTTGAGGTAATTGCCGAAATATGTGAATCCGCCGGAGAGTATAGCTGTCTTGTAGCCGGTGCGTTTGAGTGCTGTCATCATGCGGTCCACTCCTTCGGTGATCGGAAGGTTTTCGGCTATGTCGCGCATCACGCTTTCGTCGAGTCCCTTGAGGAGCGCCACCCGACGGGTGAAGCTTTCGCAGAAGTCAATCTCTCCGCGCATGGCGCTTTCGGTGATCGCTCTGACTTCGGCTCCGACTCCGGCGCGGTCGGCGAGTTCGTCGATCACTTCAGTGCCTATCAGTGTGGAGTCCATGTCGAAGCATACGAGTCGCCGTGCACGTCGGTACATGGTGTCTTCCTGAAGCGATATATCCACTTCGCGGAGATTGGCGATCTCCATGAAGCGCTTCTGCATCTCCGTCTGGTCGTCGAGATTGCCTCTGACCGATATCTGTACGCACGATTTGCTGAGCGGATTCTCGCCGTGCAGCGGCATTCGTCCGGTCAGTCGTTTTATTCCGTCGATGTTAAGCCCCATCTCGGCCACCACACGGCTGACATCGGCTATCGCGGCGGCCGTCAGCCGTCGGCCGAGGAGTGTGATTATCCATCGGTCCTTTCCTTGAAGTCCGACCCACTGTTGGTATTCATCGGCGCTGACCGGACTGAAACGGATGTTGACATCGAGTTCGTAGGCCTTGAACAGGAGGTCTTTCATCAGGTCGCCCGACAC
>ERZ778495.2448-NODE-2448-length-10512-cov-3.975806_pt1 | contig 10512 bp, 9 predicted proteins | sample MGYA00433100_ERZ778495 | MGnify/ENA primary metagenome ERZ778495 (study PRJEB29527, sample SAMN07138962) | mouse gut metagenome | material: feces | host: mouse | place: China:Nanjing | collected 2016-01-25 ...
AATTAATGTAGATAAAGCTATAGAAGATATAAAATGGATACAAGAAAAAATAAATTAAATATGTTATAATATAAAAAAATTTTGGGGGGATTTTAATGGAAAAGATAACGTCAATATTAGAAAAAGATAAAATTCTTTTGGAACAAATAATTGCTGATAATGTTAGTTTATTATTTGGTGAACAAGATAAATTAGCTTTAAATCTACTTATAGATAAAATAATGGACCGAATTAGTAGCATAGATATATTTGATTGGAAATTAACAGAAAGCAGTTCAGATCCATTTACAAGATATGGTAGTAGTGAAATTTTAGAAGATGGTAGAATAGCTGTTAAATTGTGTGGAACTAATAATTATAAAGGTCATTTAAGAAATATTGAAAGAGTTTATTCATATGAGATATGGAAAATTTTAATGATAGTTTTAAATAGTTCTTATGGTTCTTATTTTTCAAGAACAGTATCAAATGGTTCTTCTAAATGTGAAGTAAAAAACTATGCAGGTTTTTTAATATGTGATGATGGTCGTGTTGTTGGAAAAATGATGGCGGATTCATTAGCTCAAGTACTTTCTTTAGTTATACAGCTAAATAGAACTGGTCTTCATTTTATTATAGATGATTTCTTTAAAAATAATATGACTGATGAAGATTTTAATTTTAAAGCATTTGATTTACTACCTTTTTTCTATTTATTTGTAGGATCTTTTAAATTAATAGGATCTAATTGGATGGATAAAAACTACGATAAAGGAAAAGGCTTATTAGAAGGTATAACTATAAAAGATTCATTAACTGTACAAAATAATATATTTATTTCAGAAAGTTTTAGAAATCCGATAGCTGTAATGGACGAATATGATAGATATACTTACAAAGGAGCTTATGTAGGTTTAATGAGTAGAATTGATGACATTTATAATGATTATTTAGAAAATGGTTATATTAATGTCAAAGGATTCATTAAAATTGCAAGAGAGTTAAAAAACTTTTTCTATACAAGACTTTATGATTATTTAGATAAAGGTAAAATAACTAAAGATGTTTATGAAAAAATAAGCGAAGAATTTGATCAAGTTTATGCAAGTTTTAAAGAGAAATTCCATGTTTTTAAAATAACTGCCAGGAGAGAAAAGTTTAAAAAAAGGGTAAATAATGTATTAAATAGAAAAATGTAAGAGATTTATTCTCTTTTTTTTGTTATAATGATAATAGGTGAAATCGTATGGCAAGTATAACTAATGAATATTTTACAATTCAAGCTAAAGATGAATATCAACCATATTTGGAAATGATTTTAAAAATGATTACGAAAAAAGCCGAAATAGTAAGAAAATTTTTTGATGTTTCTGAGTATCGTCCTGTAAAAGTAACTATATTTGAAGATATTTCTGATTTAAAGGATGAGGCTTTAAAAACAAAAAAAGTATATGACGATCATTGTGAGGCTAGTTTTTCTAAAAAAGGAATTGGCGTATTTGATAGTGAAAAAGATGTTGAAAATAGTCTAGATAAAATAGTTAATAAGATTGTTCATCAATATTCTCATATTATTTATTCGACTATTTATACTGATATATTTGATAGACCACTTTGGTTAGATGAGGGAATAGCTCAGATTTTATCAGGAGAAAGATATGACTTGCAGCTTAGTGAAGCTAAATCTAAAAAAGACTTTTTAAGACATATTTTAAATAGACACAAAGAGATTCCTAAGATTGAATATTTATGTAAGGATGGAAATACTTCTAAAACTATTGGTAGTCCAAAATATTCTGGACATTTGATGAGTTATTTTATGGTTAATTATTTGCTATCATCACAAGTTGTTGATAATGAATTTACGAAAGATGAGATAGCTTTAATTGATAATAAATTTAATACTTATGAGAGTGATTTGGCTATTGCTAAAGCTAAAAAAAATAATCTTCCAGTGAAACCAAGATATAATTTTAGTCTTATAATGAATGACCCAGAGTATAGAAAAAAGATTGAGGACTCTCTTGTAAGTAAAACGATTAATTATTTTGGTAGTAGTCTGAAAGTTAAAATGTCAGCAGCCTCAATTAAGTATATAAGAGAGCCTAAAGATTTTATAGATTATTTAGATGCCAATATTGTATATGGTTGGTTTGATGAGGATAAAAATGTTCATAAGGATGATTCCAAAATGATGAAACTTTATCGTACTGGTTCAACAGAGTTAGTTAATAAACATTTTGTTGGTACTAGTATTGAACTATCTAAACTTGAGTTAGAAGTTTTACAGTCTCTTGGTTATAGTGGGACCATACATATTCATAAAAAGGAAGACAAAGAAAACAATGTATCTTTTCAAGCGTTTGTTATTGTTGAAAAAGATGATAGGTACTATTATTTAAGAAATAACCGTTTGGGTTTAGATGGGGTATTTGAGTTTGGTTCTTACAAGGCTTTTTTAAGATATTATTTACCTAATATAAAGGATAATTCTACTCTTTATGAAGTTGATGATATTCCTAGTGGATTATCTTTAGAGGAGTTAAATGATTATCTGGAGAGACAAGAAATAGTTGATTTTGAAAGTGTTCAAGCTATTATAAAGAAAGTATAGAGATTTTTATACTTCTTTTTTATTTGTTAAAAAAACATGTTATAATATTTTTATAAGTTGGTGATTTAATGGATAAGATAAAGGAATGTGAAATTTTAATGGCAATGTATAAAAAGGGATTACTTGGGGGAGAGGTAATGCCAGAAGATGCTAATCCTCATTTTTCTAAATCTTCTTTAGAAAATTATTTGTATTTTACATTACCTATGGCTCTTAATTATCAAAGAAACTCGTATACTCTTTGGGAAGGTGCAAATAAAACGGCAAATGATTCTACTACTTCTTTTGTTTTTAATCCTCATGAAGTTATAAAAAAAGATTTTTTAGAGGTCCAAGAAGCATTAGTTAAGTATAAGGTTGCACTACAGAAAAATAAACAAACAGAAATATGGATAAAATTATGTCATACCTTTATTAATTTATTTGATGGTGATATTAGATTAATTTTTAAAGAAAATGATTATAGTGTTGACAAAGTTAGAAAGTTTATCTTGGCACATAAAAAAGATTTTCCTTATATAAGTGGGACAAAGCTAGTTAATTATTGGATGTATGTTATTATGCAATATACAGATATTAGTTATCAAGATTCAGAAAATTTAACTGTAGCTCCTGATACTCATGTGATTAAGTCAACTCATAAATTAGGCCTTATAAGTGATAAGGATTTAGAAGATGCACATGTTCAAGATATAGTTATTGAAGCTTGGAAAGAATTACTTAAAGATACTCCATATAAGCCTATTGATATACATACACCGCTTTGGTTATGGAGTAGAGGGGGATTTATTCCATTAGATGAAAGTGTTTTAAATGAAAAATAACGAGTTTATCAAATTATTAAGTGAGATGTCTAAATGTCAATGCTGTACAAACTTGAAAGAAAAGGCATTAGTAAACTTTTATGGGGATGAAATGTGCAAAAATATTCCTTCAATTTGGACTGATTGGTTTAAGCGTTTAGATAGTGAAATAATGATTATTGGTCAAGACTGGGGGCCTTTTAGTGATATGGAGAAACTTTATAAGAGATATATGAGCGGTGAATCTTACGATGATATAGTAGATTCTGAAAAAAGTTTAACAAAGAAAAATCTCTTTAAATTTTTAAAAATGTCTAATTCAAAATGTGATTTTTCTAAAATATATATCACTAATGCGATTATGTGTGCTAGAATGGGAAATACCTATAGGGGAGATAATATAAACTTGAAATATTCAACTATTTATTGTTCTAAATATTTAAAAGAACAAATTAATATAGTTAAGCCAAAAGTTATATTAACATTAGGATATTTTCCTCTTTTATCTATTTCTAAAATATTTAATTTTGAAATAAATGATAGCTTAACTAAACAAATTGAGGATTTTCCTATTATTGAATTTCCTGAGTGTGTAATAATTCCTGCCTTTCATCCCGTAGCACAAGTGAAGACAGAGAAACAATTAGAACAGTATAGAAAGATATGGAGGTATTTATAATGGATAGTAATTTAGATATTTGGGCTGTACAAGAAGATGCTACAGAAGTTTTTATAGCTTTAGAGCAAATAAAATCGGGCTTAAGTATAATTTATGATAATGTTAAATGTAAAATCAATATTGGAAGTAATAAAATAACAACAAGACTTTTTGATACAATACTTTATAATGAAGATAGTGATACTCTTATTATGATAATGCAAGGTTCTAAGGCAACAAAAGATGACATGATTAATTATTTAAGCGAAAAAGATCTTAAATATGTTGAAGTTTCTTTTTTAGATAATGATATAGATTTTGAAGTTCCTGAAGAAAGTGATGAAAAGAAAGTACCAGAGTTATGGTTTGCTAGGGATTTGTATGTTGTTAATGACGCTATTGATAGTAGTGTAGAAAGAGGAGTTTTCCAAGCTTCATTAATGCCTTTAGTTACTGGTAATTTAGTTTTATCCTATAATGATAACTACGGAGAACCAAATAGTATTGACGGACGACTTTTTAAAGGTGTCGTTGCTTGTCCTGATAAGTTAATTTTGTTAGTAAATCAAAAAGATGAAAGTAAGAATATTGATGTTGCTGATATAGAATCTATTTTGAATGCGAAGGACTTTATATATTCAATAGATTATGCTATGGATATAGATTTAAGTTGTTATAAAAAAGTCAAGATGCGCTAGAATGTTTGAGAGGGTAAATGGTTAATAAAAATATTATATGTGTTATAGATGGAGAAGCTGGTTCTTGTGGAAAAGCTAAAGTATGTGGACAAATTGCACTTGATGAAAGATTAAATATCATAGCAAGCGTAACTAATTCTATGCCGAATGCGGGACATACATTTGTAAGTGAATTAGGAGAAACTTATTTATTTAGAAATATTCCTGTAGCAGTAGTAAATCCTAATGTTAAATTATTTATTGGTCCTAGTTCAGTAATTGATATGGATGTTTTTAGAAAAGAGTATGAAGAATGTGAGAGTCTACTTGGAAATAGACAAATATATGTTCATGAATTGGTTCCATTAGTGGAGGACCGTCATAAAGAAAAAGAAAAAGAAACAATTAAAAGTGGTTCAACATACCATGGGTGTGCTGCCTGTAATCAAGAGAAAATTATAAGAGATCCCCATTTGAAATTTTTTAAAGGGTATAAAAAGGCAATTGTTTTGACTAATGAAGAATGGTTAGATGAACTTTATAATTGTTTAGATGATTCAAATGGAATGGTCTTGTTTGAGGGAGCTCAAGGAGCTGGATTGTCACTTAACTTTAGTGGTAATTTTCCTTATGTTACATCTCGAAACATTAATGTTTCGAATATGCTTCAAGAAGCGGGAGTTTCACCTAGGAGACTTCATACAACAGTTATGGTAGTAAGACCTTTTCCAATTAGGATAAATGATATTACTAATGAAGGAAATTTTGTTTTTACAGGTTCTTATGGTAGTGGGGCATCTTTAACTTGGAGTAATCTTAATATTGGAGCTAAATTAGGTTTTTATCCAACGCCACTTGATTTTGATTTGTTCGATAATATGCTAAATGATGATTTAAAAAATAAATTGCTAAATGATTCGGAAAAGCGTTCTTTAATGCAAATATTTGGTGAAAGATATAAGGACATAACGCCATCTGATATTAAATTAATAGATGCTTTAGAAATGGAAAGATTAATATATAAAGGAAAAGGAATTAGAGAATATATATCCAAAGTTGTTGATTTAAGTCATCTTGATGATCCGACTTTAAGAGACTTATCAGAAATGACATCAGTAACTAAGTTAGAAAGAAAGGTTTTTGATTTGGATATAAATAAGTTAAAGAGCAGTGTGCGAATGAATAATCCTGATTGTTTATATCTTAACTTTTTTCAACATTTAGATTTAGAATATGAAAAGTGTTGTGGTGACTATAAAGAATTCTTGATTAATAGATATATTAGAGAGTATTTAAATTGGTTAGAAAGTTCATTAGGTGTTGATATTAGTACTTTAGGTACTGGATCTAAAAATAATGAATATATTAAAAGAAGAGAATTAATCATTTTAGATTAATTTTTTTATTTGTCACTTGGATGTCACTTTAAGTAAGTTATAATTAATTTGTTCAAGGAGGAAATTATGGATATTTTAAAAGTTGAAGGATTAACAAAAATATATGGAAAGGGTGAAAATCAAGTTATTGCTCTTGATAACGTATCATTTTCTGTAAAGAAAGGTGAGTTTGTCGCTATTGTTGGAGCTTCAGGTTCGGGAAAGTCAACTCTTTTACATTTGATTGGTGGAGTAGATAGACCTACAAGTGGAAAAGTATTTATTGATGATAATGATATTTATGCAATGAATGATGATAAACTTGCTATTTTTAGAAGAAGACAAGTTGGTTTAATTTATCAATTCTATAATTTAATACCTATTTTAAATATAGAAGAAAATATAACATTACCAATGGAACTTGATGGTAGAAAAGTTGATCAAGCGTCACTAGATGAGTTACTTGAATCTTTAGGACTTAGTGCAAGAAAGAAACATTTACCTAATGAGCTTTCAGGTGGTCAACAACAAAGAACATCTATTGGACGTGCGATGATAACAAAACCTGCCATTATCCTAGCAGATGAACCTACAGGTAATTTAGACTCTAAGGCTAGTGATGAAATAGTTGAATTATTAAAACTATCTAATAAAAAATATAATCAGACGATAGTAATGATTACACATAATCTTGATATTGCTGAAGCGGCTGATAGAATTATAAAAATTGAAGATGGGCATATAGTTAAGGAGGATTAACGATGGATCTACTTAACAAATTAACAAAGAAAAATCTTATTTTAAATAAGAAAAGAACAACAGTTACAATTATTGGAATTATTTTATCTGTTGCTTTAATAACAGCTTTAGCAAGTTTAATTATAAGTTTTAATAAATCACTGTTAGTGTTTGAGAAAATGCGAACAGGGGACTTTCATATTGCATTTGATCATGTCTTATCAAATGATATAGATAAGTTTAAAGATAATAGATATATTGAAGATGTTTATTTTTCTAAAGATATTGGATATTCTAAATTAGATGGTATAAAAAATGAGAGTAAACCTTATGTATTTATTAAAGCATTTGACTTTAAAGCCTTAGATAAGATATTTAAAAGTAATTTACTTGAAGGTAGATTACCTAAAACAAGTGATGAAATTGTTATATCTAAACATTTGAAAACAAATGGTAGATTAAATTTAAATATTGGAGATACAATTAAATTAGATATTGGTAAGCGTTTAGTTGATGGATCGTCTTTAAATCAATCGAATCCGTATGATTCACTTACTGAAGAATTTAAAAAAGAGTATGAGAAAGAATATAAAATTGTTGGAATAATTGAAAGACCTAGTTATTCAGTTGAACCATATTCAGCTCCAGGGTATACTTTTATTACTTGTTTAGATGATACTAGTGAGTCAAATTATACAGCTTATGTTAGATATAAACATAAATATCTAAAGAATCAACATTATGTTACTGCTGATATTTTAGGTGTTGATAGAGATATTTATAAAAAAGCAATGACAGGATCTTTTTCAGGCGATACTGAGGAAGAATACCAAGAATTTTTAAATATATTTAATGAAGAGATGGAAAAAGCAAGATATAATGTATCTACTGTTAACTCTTATTTGATTTCTTTAGAATATCAAGATATAAGTGATCCATCTATGAGAGCACTTTACTATGTTGCTGGAATAGTAATACTTATTATAATGGTTACATCAATATACTGTATTAAAAATAGTTTTAATATATCAATTACCGAAAAGACTAAACAATATGGTATGTTAGCAAGTATTGGTGCTACAAGAAAGCAAATTAAGAAAAACGTTTTATATGAAGCATTTATTTTAGGACTTATTGGTATACCTATTGGTATTTTCTCTGGTTTATTTGCATCGTTTGTTTTAATTAAAATTTCTAATTTGCTTTTAGGAGAAACTTTGAACATAGGTTTGATTTATAGTGTTTCGATTGGATCAATTTTACTTTCAATAATTTTAGGTTCAGTAACTATTTATTTATCGGCTGTTAGAAGTGCTAGAAAGGCTAGTAAAATATCTCCTATCTCAGCTATTCGTAACAGTGATGATATAAAGATAAAATCTAAAAAAATAAAATCTCCTAAATTAGTAAAAAAACTTTTTGGTGTAGGGGGGGATGTATCATATAAAAATTTAAAAAGAAACAATAAAAAATATCGTACGACTGTTATTTCAATAGTTGTTTGTGTATCAATTTTTATTTCACTTTATTCATTTATGGACTTGGCTTTTAAAACAGTTGATATAAACTTCCAAAAAGTTGATTATAATATTGCTGTAAATTTTATTACAGAAGATAAAAAGATGAAGGATACAATTGTCAATAATGCGATGAATATTGTTGATGTAAAAGATTATTCTATTAATACATCTATAGCTTATTCTTTAAAAAATCCTGTTTTTTCAGAAGAATTTAAGAATGTTGGAAATACCGAAATTGAAAGAATAATGGAAGAACACGGTGGTTTAGATCTTACGCTTTTGAGTCTTGGTGATTATCAATATAAAAAATACTTACAAAAACTAGGATTAAATTATGAAGATACAAAAGATAAAGCTATAATTTTAAATAATACTATGGTTATGTCTGATGATGGTAAAAAACATGAAGTTCCTATTTTTGATTATAAAAAAGGAGAAAACTTAACTGGCTCAATATATGACTATAATTGTGAAGATGAAGATACTTCTAAATGTTGGTTGGATGCCAGTATTAAAGTAGCAGCTTTAACTGATATACGTCCATTTGGACAAAGTTTATCTTACCATTTTATTATGATAGTAAGTGACGAATTTATTAGTAAATTTACTTCTAATTTTAGACATTATGAAATTTTACTTGATGTAGAAAACCCAGATAAATATCAAGATGAAATGGAAAAAGTTTTATCAACAGAATCTGTTAGTGATTATTCAATATACAATATTGATAAAGAAAGAAAGACTAGTAAATCTTTATTCACCCTTGTTGCTATATTCTTATATGGATTTATAGTAGTTATTGCTTTAATTGGTATTACTAACATATTTAATACTATTACAACTAGTGTTGAATTGCGTGCTCGTGAGTTTGCTACATTAAAAAGTGTCGGTATGACAAAACGTGAATTTAATAAAATGGTTAGTTTAGAAAGTATATTTTATGGAAGTAAGTCTTTATTAATAGGTATCCCTATTGGAAGTATTTTATCTTATTTAATTTATAAAGCTTTAGTTGGAGGAAATTTTGAATTCCCATATTCTTATCCAATAACGGCTGTTATAATTTCAATATTAGCAGTACTTATATTAGTAACTGTAATAATGAAGTATTCTATAAGAAAGATTAATAAGCAAAATACAATTGAGACAATTCGAAATGATAATATTTAATTAGAGGGAAGAAATATCCCTCTTTATTTGGTATAATAGAGGTGTTTAGGAGGGAATACTCATGATATTACTTGTTGAAGATAATATGAAAATAGCTAAAGGCTTAATCTATGCTTTAAAACAAAATAATTATGAAGTTATTTATGCAAGTACTTTAAAAGAAGGAAAAAGTAAACTAGAAAATGAAAAAATAGATTTAGTTATTTTGGATGTTTCTTTGCCTGATGGAAATGGTTTTACTTTCTTTGAAGAAAATATAAAGGGTATTAAAACAATCTTTTTAACCGCAAAAGATACAGAGGATGATATTGTCCATGGATTAGAAATAGGAGCAAGTGACTATATAACTAAACCATTTTCAACAAGAGAATTGCTTGCTAGAATAAAAAGATTATTAAATGATAGTCGTAAAAATTTATTTAAAATAAAAGATATTGAATATGATGTAAATAAAATGGTAGTATACAAAAATAAAGAAGAAGTAAATCTTTCTAGTTTAGAGTTAAAAATATTAAATTTGCTTTTTACCAATATAAACAAAGTTGTAACAAGAGACAGTATAATAGAGCACATATGGGAATGGACTGGAAATGATGTTTATGATAATACCATTACTGTATATATGAAAAGAATTAGAGAAAAGCTTGGTACTGATATAATAAAAACACTTAAAGGAATCGGATACCGTATAGATAATGAATAGAAAAAAATTAAATTTGATTCTTGTTAGTTTATTTGTTGTTTTGTTGGTTTTATTAATAGTTAACACAAAAAAATATTTGCATGATTATACAGTTAATACAAATATTCTTTTAGCTAAAATAGTATGTTTAGTTCAGGAAAAATATCCTGAAGTTAATAAAAAAGATATTATAGGATTATTAAATGAAAAAGATTTTAAAAATAATTTAACTGAATATGGTATAGATATTTATGATGAAGAAATAAGTAAGGATTCGGAAAGAATAATTATTAAT
>ERZ778495.2450-NODE-2450-length-10508-cov-9.963264_pt1 | contig 10508 bp, 5 predicted proteins | sample MGYA00433100_ERZ778495 | MGnify/ENA primary metagenome ERZ778495 (study PRJEB29527, sample SAMN07138962) | mouse gut metagenome | material: feces | host: mouse | place: China:Nanjing | collected 2016-01-25 ...
AAATTTAACACTTTTCCAAAAATTCATGCACCGGCATTTCGGCTTGACCCGGAATATCAACAGTATTGGCAGACGTTTTGACGAGTTGAAACGACTTGTTGAAACATATAATCCTGATTTTGTATGTCTGCAAAAGGTTCGGAATAAAACATCATCCCTTGGTCAATTCATGATACCGGGATACCATGTTTTCTTCAATGCTCAGGATTATGGTGACATGAGCGGAGTCATGCTTTATATAAGAATACAAGAAGGTATTGGGCAAGTTTGTCAACTTACTTCGATGCCAGAGCGTATATCTACACAGGAATTGAGTGCAAATGGGCATTTGCAAGTTTATCGCTGTGATCAATTTTTTCTTGTAAATGCTTATGTGCCGTTTGCAAATTCTCAAATAGAAGGAGCTGATGATTTTCGTAGAAAATGGGATGGACAATTCCGTGAACTTATGGTGGAATTGTCTGCTGAATTGCCGGTTATCATTTGTGGAGACCTGAATATAGTCCACTCTGATAAAGATACTTGTGAAGATAAATACATTCTGAATCGTCCGTGTTTCTCTGCCTGGGAGCGTCAAAATTTTGATACATTATTGGCGGAAGCTGATCTGGTTGATGCTTTCCGTGCACTGCACCCTGAAGAAAATAAACCGTCATTTTATGGCAACTTCAGATTTTTGGGCATAGGTAATCGTATAGACTATTTCCTTGTCAGCCGTTCTCTATTGAAAGATGTGAAAGATTCCGACATACTTACCGCTTTTGGAACAGGCCAGAGTGTGCCTATAATCCTTACGTTCCAGAAACAACTAAATTAAGTTGTTTTTGCAATTATAATAGCAGGGTTATAGACTGCACGGAGATCTGTAACGCTGTATGGGTTTGGTATTCATTGTCCTATGTAAAAGTGTGTTCCTGTCATTTGCAATAATTGGTTGGAATTGTTTTTTCTTACATCAATTTGCAGGATATGATATATATATTTGGTATCTTTGTGCCTGAACAATAAGCCTTAACCAAAATTATGGAAGTAATAAGCCTGCATGGGACGGATGACCGTCTGTATCAGCTGGTGGCCCGGTTGGTAATGGATCCGGATGTCTTACGGCAAAACAATAATTATCCTTTCAAGACAACTTCGGAATATGTCTGGCATCTCTGTGTCGGCGACGATGGAGGTGTTGTCGGCTTTCTGCCTGTCAAGGCGACTGACCGCGGATTCTATATCGACAATTATTATGTCGGCGGCGATGAACAAGCTGTTCTGGACCTGCTGATCGGCCATGTGCTGTTGCAAACCACCCGCCCGGTCACGATCCTGGCGCATAAACGGCACTCTCAGACATTAAAAGAGCATGGCTTTATCACATCCACTGTGTTTGCCCAGTATAACCGCATGCAATGTGTGCGCAGAATAGGAGACGACGGGCGATGATCCGCCGTTTGAATGTGTATGACGCGGCGCAGGAACGTCTGAAATTGATATTTGAGAATTTCGACTATGTGTATGTGTCATTTTCCGGCGGCAAGGACAGCGGAGTGCTGCTGAACTTGTGTGTGGACTACATACGTAGGAACCTTCCCGGACGTAAACTCGGCGTGATGCACATGGACTATGAAGCTCAGTACCGTCAGACCACCGACTATGTCAGCAACAGGCTGGCTGACGACAGTGATATTCTGGAGGTATATCACTGTTGCGTGCCATTCAAGGTCGCTACCTGCACCTCCATGTTTCAGTCATATTGGAGACCGTGGGAAGATGCCGAGAAGGATATATGGGTGAGGGAAATGCCGGAGAATTGCTATCGGGCCGTCGATTTCGGATTTTTTAATGATGATCTCTGGGACTATGACTTCCACCGTCTGTTTGCACAGTGGCTGCGACACCGCAAGAAGTGTGACCGCATCTGTTGTCTGGTAGGTATCCGCACTCAGGAAAGTTTCAATAGATGGCGCACCATACATAGTGACAAAAACTACAAGCACTTCGGCTCGCTGAAGTGGACTCACCGCATGGACTCACATGTCTATAACGCATATCCCATATATGACTGGAAAACGTCGGATATATGGACGGCAAACGGCAGATTTCATTGGGCTTATAACCACCTTTATGACCTATATTATCAGGCAGGCATTCCTATCGGCCGGCAGCGCGTGGCGAGTCCGTTTATTTCACAGGCCTTGGCGACTCTGTCTATGTATAAGGTGATTGATCCCGACACATGGGGCCGGATGGTCAGCCGGGTCAACGGGGTCAATTTTGCCGGGATCTATGGAAACACACTTGCCATGGGATGGAAATCAATCAGATGTCCTGCGGGTTTTTCCTGGAAACGATATATGGAATTCCTGCTGGCTACCATGCCACGCGAGAGCCGCGAGAACTATATGGATAAATTAAATGTCAGTATCCGGTTCTGGAGAGAGCGTGGAGGATGTCTCGGCGAAGAAACCATCAGAAAACTTCTTGACCGAAATATTCCCATTTCGGTGGGGATGCAGTCGGCTTACCGGACGGATAAACGGCCGGTGAGAATGGAGTATCTTGACGATATAGACATTCCGGAATTCCGGGAGATCCCCACATACAAGCGCATGTGCATCTGCATTCTGAAAAACGATCATAGCTGCAAATATATGGGATTTGCACTTACTAAACGCGAGAAAGAACTGAGAGACAGCGTAATGAAAAAATATAAATCACTGTAAAATGGCAAAGTTTAAAAGCCCCGTATATAATGTCCGGGCAGTGCCGGTAGAGAAGGTCGTGGCCAATAACTACAATCCCAACGTCGTGGCGCCGCCTGAAATGAAACTTCTGGAACTGTCGATATGGGAAGACGGCTATACCATGCCATGCGTATGCTACTATCTGAAAGATAGCGACCAATATGAAATAGTGGACGGATTCCACCGTTATATGGTGATGAAGACCTCACGACGCATCTATGAACGGGAGCAGGGGTTGCTTCCTGTGGTGGTCATCGACAAGGATCTGTCGCACAGAATGACTTCTACCATACGCCATAACCGGGCACGGGGAATGCACAATGTAGAACTTATGAGCAACATTGTTGCCGAATTGACCCGTTCGGGCATGTCGGACAGTTGGATAATACGCAACATCGGCATGGACAAAGACGAATTATTGCGGCTGAAACAGATCTCAGGACTTGCCGAGTTGTTTGCCAATAAGGAATTCGGCATGTCGAATGAATGGAAAGAGGAGGATATGTAGGATAGTATTGTCTGCGGCGATCGATCCGTTTATTATGGGCCACAAAACGAAGCGTGCAAAGTGTGTGATGCTGATTTTGGGTGAAATGCTTTTGATTTCAGTTAGTTAGGTGGAGTAGGGGAGTGGGCCGAAATAAAACGAAGCGTGCAAAAAGTTTACATGGGCTTAATTTTGGTTTACATGGACGGCTCGTTTTGATGCCGCAGGTTTACATGTGGTTTGCATGGGGTTGTCGCGGGGTTTACGCCGGGCATAAGGTCGTTCATCGGAGTGATAGAGGGTGGAGTGGTTGCGGCTGTGCGCCGCTTTTTTTATGGCCTTTCGTTGTATTTGTATTGCTTAAAATATACCATATAGATATTATTCTGCATATTTGCACCGATAAATCAAGAGTATATGGCAAAGGTTATACATGTTCATCTGACGCGGCCTATCGAGGGAACGAGGCGTAAGGATTGGTATTTCAGCAGCATAAAGGCAGTGTTCAGCGTGCAGCCGACATCGATGACGAGCAGAAGCGCGGCATGATCATCACCTTTGAGAGCGCCGCCGGCAAATGGGAGGACTACCGTTTCATCGGCACGAGCCTCTCCACCTTCACCAACCCAGGCGCATGGGAGGAATACGGGTCAAAGAACACCGTCAGGAGTGTCACCGTCAACGGCGAAAAGAAAACGCCGGATGCGGAAGGGAATGTCGGCATCACAATAAATGAGACCGAGGTGGACGACAGCCTCAACCCCGACAGCACCAATCCGGTGCAGAACGGAGTAGTGACCGCCAAACTGTCGGAACTGGAATCCGGCACGCTGTTCAACAACGAGGTCATCGAGAACGAGGACGGCACCGTCACCGTGCAGCTCAAGAGCAAGAGCGCCGTAATCACCGACTTCACCATACCCGCCGGTGGCGGGGGTGGGGGAGATGCAACCGGCACCAAGATAGTGCTGAACGCATCGCTGAGTGCGTCTACCATAAAGGATGGCGGCTCGGCTATCCTTACATGGAGCTACGACCACCAGTTCACCGGTGAGGACGCCGGGACAAGCACCGGGCAGAAAGCCACTGTGGAAATCACCGTCAAGCGCGGCATCGTCACCACCTACAGCGAGACCAGGCAGGACGTCAGCAAAGGCACCTACACCCTCGACCTTACGAAATACCTGCTTCTCGGTACGAGCGACATCTATGTCACCGCCACCACTACCGATCCGACCACAGGTAAGCAGCAGCGCAAGCCGGCATACGTCAGCATCAAGGTCGTAAGCCTGAGCCTGTCAAGCAGCTACAACGTGGCCGCCAGACTCGCCCAGGGTGGATATGACCTTCATGACAAAGTAGAGATACCCTATGCTGTGTCCGGTGCCGGCACGAAATCCGTAATACTGTATGTCGACGGTGTGCAGCGCAACCTCCACTCGGTTACAAGGAGCGGCACCACCAACGGCAACTTTAACCTCGACATGGCCGGGCTGTCGGTAGGGCGCCATACCGTTCAGATGGTCGCCGAGATGGAGCAGGACAGTCTTACGCTCTGCAGCGAGAGCATCTACTTCGACATCCTCAAACGCGGCAGCAGCGCACCCTTCATAGGCACCAAGATTATCCACCCTGACGGGCGCATATTCACCGGGGCGGCTCACTCCATCCCGGTCATCGAGGCGGGGCAGTACGAGAAATGCACATTCGACTTCGCCGCCTATGATCCGTCGGTAGTTCCGGCTACAGTGGAACTTTGGCACAACGGCACACTGGCGCGTACCGTAAGCGTGCCCAGAACCGCGCAGACCTATACCAACCGATTTACCGAGAAAGGACGGCAGATCCTGCAGCTGAAACTCGGCTCGGCAAGTTACACCATACATGTCGACGTGGCCGAGAGCGGCATCGACATCGGCGAAGCGCAGTACGGCCTGCAGTTCAAACTCGACGCAGCCGGGCGCAGCAATGACGAAAGCCCCGATGACCGCGCCAAATGGGAATCGAACGGCATTACAACGTCGTTTGAAAACGTGGACTGGGGCAGCAGCGGATGGATAGACGGAGCGTTGAAACTCACCAACGGAGCGGTGGCCACCATCGGCTACAAGCCGTTCGCCACCGATGTCAAGGCCACCGGCCTGACAATAGAGATGACCATGCGCGTCAGCAACATCATGGACCGCACCGCCCCCGTCGTGTCGTGCCTCAACAAAGGCAAGGGACTGCTTATCACCACATCCGAGGCAAGTTTTCGTACCGGGCAGACGGTTACCTATACCAACGAGGATGATGAACAGGTCACGCGCGAGATCAAGCTCGCCACAAACATCGTTGAGGGAGAGTGGTCCAAAGTCGCCCTGACGATAGGCACTGCCGCGCAGGACAGGCTTATGCAGCTGTACATAAATGGGAACCGGAACGGAGCCGACATCTATGACTCTTCATTCAGTTTCCGGCAGGACACGCCGCAGGAGATCACCATCGACAGCACCGAGGCCGATATCGAGATAAAGAGCATACGTGTATATAACCGAGCCCTCAGTGACGACGAGGAACTTGAAAACCGGATCGTCGACTGCGATACCACCGAGGAGATGATGGGCGAATTCTCCATAAACGACATCCTCGGTGACAACGGCGACTTGGATCTTGACAAGCTGCGAGCGCAAGGCAAGGGCGTGATGCGTATCGTTAGGAAAAACATGCTCGATGATGTCTACGAAACGAATAATAAAAAGACCGACTTCCTTGCCGACGTCTACTTCTACTCGCCGCTCGGCCCGGACTACGACTTCATACTCACCAATTGTTATATCCGCATACAGGGTACGTCGTCGACAAAATATCCGAGCAAGAATATACGTATCTATTTCACAAAGGGGAGCGAAAAGCTCTCCATGACCGGGAAGAATGTACTATCTGGCAACAGATATGTCATGCGCCCAGGAGCAATTCCCATGATTATCGCCTGCTGCAAGAGCGATTATTGCGACTCGTCGATGTCATTGAACACCGGCGGCGCCAAGTTGTTCAACGATGTCATGAAGGAACTCGGGCTGCTGACCCCTCCCCAAAGACACCAGTACGAGCAAGGCGGCAACAGCCTTGCGGCCATAAACGTGCGCACCGCCATCGACGGCATGCCTATTGACATCTTCTGCGCCGAGACCGCCGACGGCGAGAACGTCTATTACGGACAGTACAACTTCAACAACGAGAAATCCAAAAGTGGCCCCGTATTTGGCATGGAGGGAGTGGAAGGCTACACGCCCGAATGCCCCATCGCCCTTGAGATGTTGAACAACATCTCTCCGGTATGCCTGTTCGCCACCACGAGCGACGCGCATCTTGCCGAGCAGTTCGATGGAGGAGCCGAAGTCAATTATGGAATTGACTCCGTCGGCAAGACGCAGAGCGACGGCGATGTCAAATGGACCGGGCTTGCTACTGAACAGCAGACGGCACTCAAGCGACTCTACGGATGGATACGGTCATGTGTGCCCTCTGGAGCGAACGCCAACAATCTGTCCACATTCGTTAGCCAGAAGTTCAAGGACGAGATAGGACAGTACTTCGACAAGGACTTCCTGTTGACCTACTACATCTTCACCGACTACTTCCTGAGTGTCGACCAAAGAGCCAAGAATATGATGCTCCGCACGTGGGACGGCCTTAAATGGTTCATCACCTACTACGACGGCGACACCCAGTTAGGCAAGCGCAACGATTGCTTCCTGGTTTACCTCTACACCACCGACCGCGATACCTGGGATGCCGAGGCAGGCAAATACGCCTTCGAAGGCCATGACTCATGGCTGTGGAACCTCGTTCTCGCCAACCTTCAGGATGACTTGAAGAGATGCGCCGGAGCCTTCCGCGCTGTAATGACCACCGAGCGCGTGCTGTCAATGCTCAATGACGAGCAGAGCGGCAACTGGAGCGACCGGGCCTTCAATAAGAGCGGATACCTGAAATACATCGCTCCTGCCACAAGGGAGATGTACGGCAAGGTGTGGCCGTTTATTTACGCCCTTCAGGGCAGCAACAGAAGCCACCGCACTTACTTCATAAGGAACCGCTTCGCCCTGCTCGACGCCAAGTACGGCACGAGCAATTACACATCCGATAATATCGACCTGTACATGGCCCGAGCCGCGGGAGATGCGGCCGATACCCTGCGTATCACCGCCAACGAGCCATACGCTTTCGGCTACGGCACCAACAACACCCCGAACCTCGCCAACACCGGTATAGTCGATGCCGGCGACACCGCCACGCTCGACATCACCGGAGCCTATACCGTCAACGACCCACTGCGCGTCTATGGCGCAAGCCGTATCAAGGCACTCGACATGACAGGAGCGGCAGGGCATCTCAAGAATGCCCTCGATCTCGGGAAATGCTCCGTGCTGCGCGAACTCGACCTTGACGCGCCCCAGGGCGGCGGCTCCACCGGGTGGTGGCTATCGATAGGCAACTGCCGCCAGTTGCGCAAACTCTCCCTTCGCAACCAGACACAGGCAAAGACCGGAGGCAGCACAAGCACCGCCCTCGACCTTACAGCCCAGACGAGGCTCGAGGAGCTCGACGCCCGGGGAACTAAGGTGCAGAGCGTCAACTTCGCCAAAGGAGCACCGGTGACAATCGCAAGGCTCCCGGGCACCCTCACGACCCTTCGCCTTGAATACCTCTCAAGACTCACCAACGGCGGTCTGACGCTTGAAACCTACGGTAACGTGCGTACCTTCATTTTTGACAACTGCCCCGGCATAGGGTGGGAGGCGCTGTTGAACCGATGCTCCAACGTCGACCGTCTGCGAGTCACCGGTATCGACCGCGAGGACGACGGCACATGGCTCAACAAGTTCATGGCGATGGGCGGGGTCGATGCAGACGGCAACTTCACTGATACCTGCGCACTTGTCGGCACCGTAAGACTGACAAAGTATATCGAGCAAAGCCGCTATGAGCAGATGTGCGCCCACTTCCCCGAATTAAATATCGTGCAGCCCGAGTACACCATGATCCGCATCGACAATATCGCCGATGACGCCAGCGTGACCAACCTTGACAACGGTACCGGCTATCTGTTCGGCAACGACTATGTCATGAGCGGCCACCTTGCGGCTATCTTCGCAAAGCGTCACCGGGTCCTCGCCAAAGTCACGCGCAAGCCGACAACCAGGACGGTGCGAATGGCCAACAACGATGTGACGGTCAACAATCCCGACGGTGAGATGACCTACTATCCCCTCCACGATGCCAACTCCAACTACTACGCCGATGCGGAGGATATTGCCAACTGCACCCCGGCCAAACTCGACGGCAGCGAGGGCGACATCATGATGATAGAGCCGGGCATGTGGAAGAAGGGAGTCAACGACTATCTGGACGGCAATGTCAACTACTGCTGCTACAGTTCCAACAGCCGGGATAAGAAACCGGCAACCCCGGAAGTCGACATCCTCACCCTTGATGACCTCAAGGCCAAAGGCGGAGTCAGGTCGGGCAACAAAATAGTCGGCAAAGACACCCTTGCGGCCTCGTATTCCACCGACAACGCCTATTCCGTATGTCAGGTGGATGTATCGAAGCATAGGCGTGTGCGCTTCCCGAGCGTGCCCGGCACAAGCCTTGTCGGTTCGGTATTCTGTGATGCCGCAGGCAAAGTCATAGAGAATATCGTCGTGCCTACGCTGTCCAACAAGTTCGAGCCCGGCATGTATCTGATAAAGGATGTTCCCGAAGGGGCGGCGACACTCAACTTCACCATCCTCAACACCGCCGAATTTGATATGGTCGTACTGTCGAACTCCGACAGGATCGAGGACATGGAGCCGGAGTGGTACTATGACGAGGAACACCTCTGCGCCGTGGTTGAGACCGTCATCGCTGGGGAGAAATTCCGCTCATGTCTTACCGGCGGCAGCTCCGTCGCAAGCATGTCATGGACAGACTTCCACTATTACAGTCAGCAGCGCGGCATGCAGCAGATAGACGCGATGATGCACTCGCGTATCGCCAATCTCTGCTACGCCTTCTATGGACGGCGCGACATGCAGGAACAGTGTGGAGCCGGCCAGCACAGCAACGGACGAACCATAGGCCCGGACACCATGACAAGAGGCATGCAGGACACGGTAGGATATGAATATGCCAAGGCCATAAATCCAAATGTCACCAATTCAATGATTGAGAACCTCGTGCATCAGTATGCGTGGTTTGTGGACACCGATTCATTCGGGACTAAGACAGTGACTCAGGTCAACAACATCTGCTGTCTGGGCTATGTCAACACATACGGCCACAAATATGAGATGATGGATGGGGTAGACCTCCCCAACGATAGCGGCAATGCCGGCAAATGGCGTATATGGATGCCCGACGGCACGACGCGTTATATAAAAGGCACGACAAGTAACGGATTATGGATAACCGGCGTATGGCACGGCCTGTATATGGATATGGTGCCAACAGGCACATTCATGGGAAGTTCGTCTACCTATTATACTGACATTTATTATATTTCCACCAGTGTAGGCCGTGTGGTCTATCGCGGCTACAACAGCGCGAATGCGAATGGCGGCGTGTCGTTCGCGTATGCGTATGACGATGCCTCGTGCTCGGTTGCGTTTGTCGGGTCGCGTCTGGCCTTCCGCGGCAACCTCGTCAAAGCGCAGAGCGTGGCTGCGTACAAAGCGATGACCGAGGTCGCGTGAGCGAGAAAGCGGTCGCGCAGCGACCCAAAGCGTAAAGCGACAACACGAAAAGAACGGCCTTCGAATGATGTTCGGAGGCCGTTCAAATATACAGACAGGGCGGGGCAGGGGAGAGCCGGGTGCTGGTCCACAGAACCCGGCGAAGCCGGGTCGAAATTTTTTTGAAAACGGCGGGTCAACAGGCGACAAAAAAGCGCACCGATGGTACGCTTCGTTTTGTGAGAACAGCACGTTTCGTTTTAATTTTTGCACCTTTCGTTCTGGGAGCGTTGCACGTTTCGTTTTGCGGATTATATTATGTCGCGCATTCTTTGTTGCGATTGTTTCGTAGATTTTTAGTAATTTTGTCCTCGGTAATCATAGCGGTAAATACTTGTAAATGTTATAATTAGACACTATAAATTTACGAATTTTTCGTGAGACTACCAAGAAAATCAGCCAATTAGTTTTATACTAATTGGCTGATTGTTTTATTGTTGGACAGCAGAATTGTTATATCGAACTCACGTTATTTATTTTAATTTTGACAGAACGGAAGGCTGGGCGACAAGCCAGATCACATCG
>ERZ778495.2451-NODE-2451-length-10508-cov-6.788960_pt1 | contig 10508 bp, 8 predicted proteins | sample MGYA00433100_ERZ778495 | MGnify/ENA primary metagenome ERZ778495 (study PRJEB29527, sample SAMN07138962) | mouse gut metagenome | material: feces | host: mouse | place: China:Nanjing | collected 2016-01-25 ...
AAAAAGCATTTTTTTAACCATATCAATAATTATCTTCGCAAAGATAATTAAATCAGCTGATTACACGAAATCCATCACCCAAATGTCCAACCTGCCTAACTTTTAAAGGTCTGCTCGCGCAGGTCGTTCTCTTTGTAGGGTTTCGCCAGATACTCTTTGTACTTCTCGACAGTGTCCGTGAATGTCGTGTATTCAAGCGGACACTTTATTTCCATCCACGGGTTCCAGCCACTGATGAGTTTGTCAGTAAGCCGCTTTATTATTTCTTTCCTGGCTTGACGCACCTTTGCCTTGCCTTTTATTCGGTCAAGCATAATCTTTTTACGCTTCATTGTGCCGCTGACGGGCTCGAATGCGTAGAAATAAACAGAATTTTGTTTTCCCATTGACAATAAAGGGGTGTATATCCCTTTATTTCATTAATTGCGATTTTTTCGGTTGTGGGCATTTTTTTTATTTCTTTTCAGCGACGAAAAGAAATACGTTAATACTCGATAGATATGTGTTGTCTGACTTCTGTCCGACCATTAAAAGCAAAAACCTGCATAAAGAGTTGTTCTACAACGATTTATGCAGGTTTTTGTCGGGATGACAAGACTCGAACTTGCGACCTCACGCCCCCCAGACGCGTGCGCTAACCAACTGCGCTACATCCCGATTAAGTATGTAATATCCTTAATGCGGGTGCAAAGTTACTTATAATAGACGAAAGATGCAAATTTTGTCGGTGTTTTTTTATCTCAGATATGAAAAATAGATGTTTCGTGGAGTCAGACGGTAAAATATGAAATAAAGAAATAATATTTTTATAGATGATTTTAAGACAGATATTTCAATAAAACTTATAATAGAGAGCCGGCATGAATGACGCAGGCTCTCTATTCAAGCTTATTCTCCTAAGTAATATGAAGTGACCGGTGATTGAGGATATCCCATACTGCCGTGCATTATATAGCTGCGGTATAGCGGATCTTGCATGAGTGTGACGCGGCGGTCACGTGCCGGAATGGCGGTGCGGTATACTCTCAACTCACCCGGCAATGCCGTTATAATCTCTTCGCGCCAGTCGCCGTCAATGTCAGCCGTCATTAATATGCTGCCTTCGATGTCTTCTGTCAGCGTTTCGCCTTTCCATTTCCACACACTTTGTGTCCAGCGGCCGCTGTTGCGGTCACCGTTATTGCCGCTGCGGGTTATAGTCTCACGAAGCAAGTCGGCATCCCACCACAGCCAGGGGTGGGTTCCCGGTACTCCGCCCTGTTTTGTCTCCACTTTCTTTCCGTCTGCTGTCAGCAAATACTTATCCGTGCTGCCACCCTTGCGATCCTCGCCGGCGAAACATTCCATTCCGGGCCATTCGGGATTGAAGTCGGCCACCATACCGCTACCCACGTGATATGTAGTATGTCCGATATTCCATATCTGTTGTCCTGTTTTGGCGTCAACCACGCATACGCCTCTTCCGTCTTCTTTTTTCGGCTCAATAGCCAGGAATACTTGTAGCCCTTCCCAGTCGGGACGCAACTTGCACAGATAAGCCTTGTCGCTATGACCGAGTCCCGACGACCATAGTGCCGTACCGTTGTCGTCGAGCATGCACGAGCCGAGCAGTATCTCGTCGCGCCCGTCGTTATCCACATCGCCTGTCACCATGCTGTGCGCCCCCATGCTTCGTATCACCGGGTTCTCCTCGTCACCGTCCCAGCGCCATGCCCGAGTGAGTTTCCCGTCTTTAAGCATCCATGCGTCGACCACCATCAGTTTGTAAGTGCCGCGCGCCGCGAGAATATAAGGAGTCTTGCCGTCAAGGAATGCCACGCCCATCTGGTTGCGGTTCTGGCGTACCAGGTTGCCATATCGGTCGTTACGTTCGGGCCACGGCATGGAAGCTATTTCCTTACCTGTCATGCCGTCAAGTACTGTCATGAACTCACTGCCGCCGCACACACGGCCTTTCGGGGCTTTGATAAAGTCGGAGCCGGAAGTCTTTAGCGCTACCTCAGCACGTCCGTCGCCGTTGAAATCGTAGACAACGAAAGGCGAATACCATATTCCCGGCTCTATTCCCGGCCCGAGATCGTATGTCCACAGATATGTGCCGTCGTTGAGATAGGCCGATATCTTATAGGTTATTCCGGTCTTGTCGCCTGGCATTCCTGGATCTACGTTGCTCGAAGGGGTGCGCACTATGTAGTCGTAAGTGCCGTCACCGTTTAGGTCGGCCAATGCGATTTTTCCGGCCCGGTCGTTATCTTTCAGTTTGATTGATGTGTAAGGCTTTAGTTTTGCGAGTTCAACCTCAATCCGTCCTTCATCGGCGTTGCCTTTTACTGTTTTAACGCTATACACAGCTTTTGCTGTCGGAGCCTTATCTGTAAAGTCGCATGTTGTCGTGACTGGTTTGCGTGTGAGACGTTTTGTCTTGCCTCCTGTCTTACGGTAGACGTGGAATGCTGCGCCATCACCATCGGAGGCAAGCAGCCGCCAGCTGAGATATACGCTTTTTCCGTCCTTGGCCGGTACGGCTGTAAGTCCGCGGTTGAGTTTCTCCGTGATCCTTTCGGCTGCATACCCGTCTACTTTTGGCTTGTATTCGTGTTTGGGTTCAAGCACTTCGTAGTAGTAATAGCGTTCACGCGGATCCTGTGCGTGAAGCTGCATGGCCGCGCAACACAATAATGCAAGCGCGGCAAAACGATAGTTTGACAGTTTGTTCATTATGATATTGTTTTAGTGATAGTAGTATTTCAAATCCCGTTTTTATTAGACGGACATACATGATATATGGTTTAATTGCGGCATCATAAAGACGCTCTTTTTATTGTTTCCTGCTTCTGAATATCTTTTCCACTATTCGCTTATGTCTTTAAAAATACGGTGTCTCCGTCGGCTATTTATCCTGCTGTGTGCCGCTTTTTCCATTCCTCATGCTATTAAACATTTGTCTTTCTGTTCGTAATTCCATGGAAATGGTTAAATTTGCAATGTGGGTTCTGTTTATCGGTTCTTTTGTTAAAACGCGGTGGTTGCGCAAAGCGGATTATAATGTGTGACACATGTTAATAATAAAGTTGCTTTGGTATGGAAAGAGCGTTTGGTCGCAAAGATTGCAAATCCCGTAAGTTTTGGTGGATAGAGACTATGACAGCTGTGATTTTATGGTAAACGACGGCAAATGCGGTAGTGTAGGTAAATTCATGGTAACAGAATTCGACCCGGATGATGATTGCGCAAAAGATACCGAGAGTATGATACGCTCTAAGTTCGTGCGCTTTATTACTCGGAGAGATAAGGAGGCACCATTCGCCAGTGATGAAAGTAATGCACACTGCGTGATATGTTTGAGGTGATAATGAAAAATCCGGATTTGGATTTCTTTGGATTAAAGTGAGATAAGAAGTAAAATGCCGGCAGACCTTCAATCGTTTGGTTTGAACTGTTAAATGCGTGGATATATATGAGAGACTTTGCGGCGATAGATTTCGAGACAGCCAATAATGAGCGCACGAGCGTGTGCTCTGTAGGTGTGGTTGTGGTCAGGGATGGTGAGATAACGGATACGTACTATTCGCTTATTCAGCCTGAGCCAAACTATTATAACTATTGGTGTCCCCGGGTGCACGGACTCACCCGTGACGATACAGAGGAAGCGCGCGTGTTCCCGAAAGTTTGGGCGGATATAGAACCGTTGATAGCCGGTCTGCCGCTTGTGGCCCATAATAAATCCTTTGACGAAGGATGCCTGAAAGCCGTGTTCCGTTACTATCAGATGGACTATCCCGACTATCTGTTTCATTGCACGTACTCGGCGTCACGCCGGGCTTTTCCGTATCTGGCAAATCATCAGCTGCAAACGGTGGCGGCCGAGTGCGGCTATAATCTCGCTCGGCATCATCACGCACTGGCCGATGCTGAGGCATGTGCTTGGATTGCGAGAGAAATATTGTGACGCCTGTCTTATGATTAACGGAAATTCAGTGTGCTAATTAATTAATGTTATTTCCTTTGCCGTGTATTCTATTTAGGCTATCTTTGCACGAGATAGGCGCATTTCGGTGGCTTCATACAACTATGTTTTCTCTCGATTTGCACCATTATCGGATGAGACAGAGCGCATCTCGGCGCAGGTTGATGATCATGCCCGGTTGCTTGAAGTGGGTTTCATTTCGCTCATTCCGTGTTTTTTTGTAATACATATTATTTATTAAGATTAAAAAGAAAACCATATAAACATGCAATATGAACTGACCGCCCCTAAGCAGATTGTAGGAGAGATAGACTTGCCGTCGTCTAAGAGCATCAGTAACCGTGCCCTTGTCATCAGCGCTCTTGCCGGTGGCGATGTGATACCTTGCAATCTGTCAGACTGTGATGATACCGATGTGATGGTAAAAGCTCTTACAGACATGCCTGATGTCATTGATATCAAGGCTGCCGGCACGGCAATGCGTTTCATGACTGCCTTTCTTTCAGTGCGTCCGGGTACGCATGTCATCACCGGGACAGACCGTATGTGCCATCGTCCGATTGGCGTGCTCGTGAATGCTCTCCGCCGTCTTGGCGCAAACATAGAGTATGTGGGTGAAGAAGGTTTCCCGCCGCTGCGTATCACCGGCGGAGAGATAGAAGGAGGAACACTTGAAATACAAGGAAACGTCAGTTCGCAGTATATTTCCGCCCTGTTGATGATAGGTCCCGTGATGCGTAGCGGGCTTACGCTCAACCTCACGGGCGAAATAATCTCCCGCCCATATATCGACCTTACGTTGTGCATGATGGGCGATTTTGGAGCGGATGCAGTGTGGAAAGACAATCGGACTATAGAGGTCAAACCACGTCCTTATGCGGCACATCATTATGATATAGAGAATGATTGGAGTGCCGCATCGTATTGGTATGAGATGGTCGCTCTTGGCGGGCCGGGCAGCAGGATTACCCTTTCCGGGTTGACGGACAGTAGCAGGCAGGGCGATTCATCGGTTAGATATCTTTTCAGTCTGCTTGGAGTGAAGACTGTTTTCGATGTCTCCGGTTCCGATGTGCCGAGAATGGTTACAATAGAGAATACCGGTCGCATGGTGCCGCGTCTCGAATATGATTTCATCAATGCTCCCGATCTCGCCCAGACGTTTGTCACTTGCTGTGCCGCACTTGGCGTACCGTTTCATTTCAAGGGCTTGCAGACATTGAAAATAAAGGAGACCGACCGTATAGAGGCATTGAAGACTGAGATGCGCAAGCTCGGTTATGTCATAGAGGAAATAGACGGTCGTGAACTCAGATGGACCGGAGAACGGTGTGATGCCGAGCCGATACCTGTCATCGACACATACGAAGACCATCGCATGGCTCTCGCTTTTGCTCCTCTCTCGATGAAAATCGATGGTCTGAGGATAAACAATCCCGGTGTTGTCACCAAGTCATATCCTCAGTATTGGAACGATTTGCGGCGTGTTGACTTTGATATACGCCAACTGTAAATCCATAGTTTATGTTCGTTTTAGCAGCGGCAATAGTTGTTCTTGGCGTATTGACCGCCGTAATGGCAAAACTGTTCTATCGCAAAGACGATGACGGCGGTGTGGTGACAGTCGGGCAAGACTGCTCGGGATGTGCCGGTGGCGGCACTAAATGCAATATGGATTGCATGCTCGAAGCGGCAGCGAAAGAACCCGAATATTTCGATGACGAGGAGCTTGACGCATATTCCGGCAGACCTTCTGACGGATATACGGATGACGAGGCCGATGAGTTTGGTGCCGTGATGCTTTCCATGAGACCGGAGGAGGTGGCCGACTGGTGTCGCAGCCTTTCGCTACGGGGCATCAACGTACCCGACCAGATAAAAGATGAAATGATGCTTCTGATAGCCGGTTGAGTCAAAAGAAAAACCTTTGGCAAACAATAAAACCACATATCTGAAGTTTAGATATAATGATGACACATCATAGAACGAGACATATAGTCCTGCTTTTATCCGCCGCGGTTCTGCTTGTGGTGGCGGGTTGTTCCACGCAGAAGAACACCGGCAAGAGCCGTTGGTGGCATTCGTTCAACGCCCGATACAATACTTATTATAACGGAAGCCAGGCATTTATAGACGGAGCGCTGGCCAAAGAGAGCGGCAACAAGGATAATTTCACGGAGATGATACCTCTCTATACTGTTGGCAACAAGGCAAGCCGCGATCTTGGCAAGACCAATTTCGACCGTGCGATAGAGAAATCGGAGAAGGCCATAAAGCTGCACAGCATCAAGCGGCGTCCCGAATGGACCAAGAGCCGTCGCAAGACAGCCAAGGATATAGAGTGGCTCAACCGCCGCGAGTATAATCCGTTCTTGTGGAGGGCATGGCTTTTGCTCGGTAAGTCACAGTTTCAGAAAGGTGATTTCGATGAGGCTGCCGCCACATTCTCCTATATGTCCCGCTTGTATGCCACACAACCGGCCATCAACGGCATAGCCCGTGCATGGCTGGCAAAAAGCTATGCCGAACTCGACTGGCTCTACGATGCCGAGGACGTGATAGCGAAGATGCGGCGTGACACTATGCATTATCGTGCGGTGAAAGACTGGGACTATGCCTATGCCGACTATTACATACATGCACGGCAATATGACGAGGCGGTGAAATATCTTTCACGGGTGATAAAACATGAACGGCGCCGCAAGCAGCGTGCCCGTCAGTGGTATCTCATGGGGCAGATCCAGACCGAGCTTGGCAATCGTGAGGAGGCATATAGGGCGTTTCGCAAGGTCGTGCGGCAGAGTCCTCCGTATGAGTTGGAGTTCAACGCCCGCATAGCCCAGACCGAGGTCATGGCGGCAGGACGTTCCAGGCAGATGATACGTCGGTTGCGCCGCATGGCCGTTTCAGACAATAATAAGGATTATCTTGATCAGGTTTATTATGCCATCGGCAACATATATCTTGCCGAGCGCGATACAGTGAATGCCATTGCGGCATACGAGAAAGGTAATGAGAAGTCCGTTCGTGGCGGAATAGAGAAAGGCGTGCTGTTGCTGAAACTTGGAGATCTTTATTGGGTGAAAGAGCGGTATGCCGATGCCCAGCGTTGCTATGGAGAGGCGATAGGCCTGCTCGATAAGGAACGGGATGACTACGAGCAACTCTCCCGGCGTTCCAAGGTTCTTGATGAGCTTGTCCCCCATACCGAGGCGGTGCATCTGCAAGACTCTCTTCAACTATTGGCCAAAATGCCTGAGGCAGAGCGCAATGCCGCTATTGATCGTGTGATAGAGGCGTTGAAGAAAAAGGAAAAGGAGGAAGAACGTGCCGCCCGGGAGGCTGAGGTCGAAAAACAGTTGCAGCAGCAGGGTTCGCAAGGCAACAGCCAGGCGGCCGGTAATACCCCTGCGGCTCCTGTAAATCAGTCTGGACAGTGGTATTTTTACAATCCGATGGTCGTAAATCAGGGTAAGGCGGCATTTCAACGGTTGTGGGGAAAGCGTGAGAATACGGACGATTGGCAGCGTGTCAACCGCACCGTGGTAAATCTTGCCGCCGACACGGAGGCCGGTGTGGATAATAATGTCGATGAACTTTCTGACGATACGGCTGTTTCCGACTCCATTGCCACCGACAGTGTGACTACTGATGTTTTCGGGGCGGCGGCCGATAGCGTGGCTGACGATCCTCATAAGCGTGAGTATTATATGGCACAGATTCCTTTTACGGAAGAACAAAAGGCTGAAAGCGACAATATAATAAAAGACGGGCTGTTCAACTCAGGAGTCATTTTCAAGGATAAACTCGATAATCTCACTCTCAGCGAGAAAGCGCTCACTCGGCTCACGGGACAGTATTCCGACTATGACAGAAACGACGAGGCGTGGTATCACCTGTTTCTTATTTATTCACGTCGTGGCGATACCGCCATGGCCGAACACAGCCTTGCTCGTCTGCGCGATACTTATCCCGACAGCAAATGGACAATATTGCTTAGCGATCCTTATTTTGCCGAGAACGCCCGCTTTGGCGTTCATATAGAAGATTCGCTTTACGCCGCTACATACGATGCCTTCAAGGCCGACAGGTATGATGAGGTCAAAGCGAACGCACGACTTTCTGCCGAGCGGTTCCCTCTCGGAATAAACCGTCCAAAGTTCATTTTCATCAACGGATTGGGGCATCTTAACGACGGAGACGCTGCGGCGTGTGTGGCCGATATGAAAGAAGTGGTGGAGAAATATCCCGACAGTGAGGTTACCGAACTGGCCGGGATGATAATAAAAGGTGTGCAGGCCGGCAGGCGCTTGCATGGCGGCAAGTTTGATATAGGCGATATATGGTCTCGCCGCGGGGTGTCCGCCGACAGTGACTCCACAGCCACCGATACGTTGAGCATGGAGAGGAATACCGGTTTCGTGTTCCTCCTTGCGTTCCGTCCGGACTCTGTCAATTCCAATCAGCTGCTTTATGAGATGGCGAGATATAACTTTTCCAATTTCCTTGTCCGTAATTTCGATATTGTCGTCGATGACGACGGAGAAATCAGCCGCATGCTTATCAGCGGTTTCCTGAATTACGATGAGGCCCTGCAATATGCCCGCCGTCTCTATTCAGATAAAGATATGGCGGAGCGATTGAAAGGTTGTCGCCGTATAATAATAAGTGAGGAGAACTTGAAGCTGCTTGGCATCCGGTATAGTTATGTTGACTATGAGCGGTTCTTCGAACGCTCGTTCGCTCCGTTGCGGGTCAGCGATGAGTCCCTGCTCGATATTCCGGAGACCATAGAGCAACCTGAAAACGGGGAAGACGGAGCGGATGAGGATGGCGAAGGTGCCGGCAGTGATAACGACGGAACCGGTGCCCGCAATGCCGATGAACTTTTCGACGGTATCGGACTGCCGCCGAACAATAATAACAATGAGCCGCCGGCAGACGGTTTCGATTTTGATGAAGACTTTTACAGATGAGCAACGGATTATTACTTTGGGCAGACGATGAGATCGAATTGCTGCGGGCGCACCTGCTGTTTCTTGAAAAGAAAGGCTATGAGGTGGTCACGGTGACAAACGGTCTTGATGCCGTCGAACAGTGCCGTCAGCAGAGCTTTGACCTTGTGCTGCTTGACGAGATGATGCCCGGCCTCAGCGGACTTGAGACATTGCAACGGATAAAGGAGATTGCTCCCGCGGTTCCGGTGGTGATGGTGACAAAGAGCGAGGAGGAGAACATCATGGACCAGGCCATAGGTTCGAAGATTGCCGACTATCTGATAAAGCCGGTTAACCCCAATCAGATATTGCTTGCCCTGAAAAAAAACATACATCGCAAGGAGATTGTGACGGAGGTGACGCAGAGTGGCTATCAACAGAATTTCCAACAGATATCCATGCAGATAAGCGACTGCCGCACATATCAGGATTGGATTGATTTATACCGCAGGCTTGTTCACTGGGAGTTGGAACTTAGCGGCACGTCAAGCAGCATGACCGAGATGCTTTGTATGCAGAAAGAAGAGGCCAACAACGGCTTCTCCAAGTTCATAAAGAAGAATTATCTCGATTGGGTAGACGCGCTTAATCCGTCATCTCAGGGCTTGGACCACCCCATGATGAGTCCCGAGCTGTTCAAGAGCAAGGTGTTCCCGGCACTCGACGCTGGCGAGAAGGTTTTTCTTGTGGTGTTTGATAACTTCCGTTACGACCAGTGGCGGATGATAGCCGGTGAGATAGGAGACTCATTCGACATAGAGGAGGACTTGTATTTCAGCATCCTTCCCACCGCGACGCAGTATGCTCGCAATGCCATTTTCAGCGGTTTGATGCCCAACAGGATTGCCGAGATGTTTCCTGAGCTATGGGTTGACGAAGACGAGGAGGAAGGAAAAAACCTCAATGAGGGACCGCTCATTGGCACGCAGCTCGACCGTTATCGCCGTCGTCACACCTATTCATATCATAAGATAAACGACTCTGCGGGAGCGGAGAAGTTCATGCAACAGTTCAAAAATCTCGGGCGGAATGACCTGAATGTGGTCGTATTCAATTTCATAGACATGCTCAGCCATGCACGCACGGAGTCGAAGATGGTCCGTGAGCTGGCAAATAACGAGTCGGCATATCGTAGCATCACTCTGAGCTGGTTCTGCCATTCTGTTATTGCCGAACTGTTCAGGCTACTGTCGCAGACAGACTGTAAAGTGATTGTCACCACCGACCATGGTTCGATACGTACAGACAAGCCGGTCAAAATAATCGGCGACCGCAATACCAACACCAACCTGCGCTATAAACTCGGAAAGAACCTGGCCTACGACAGCAAGGAACTCTTTGTCATCAAAGACCCGAGGCGAGCCCAGTTGCCCGCTCCCAACATCAGTACGAGTTATGTTTTCGCCACTGGTGACTCTTTTTTCGCATATCCCAATAATTATAATTACTACGTGTCTTATTATAAAAACACATTCCAGCATGGCGGCATATCTATGGAAGAGATGATAATCCCTGTGGTGACGATGACAGGAAAGAAACGGTGA
>ERZ778495.2457-NODE-2457-length-10488-cov-14.843957_pt1 | contig 10488 bp, 17 predicted proteins | sample MGYA00433100_ERZ778495 | MGnify/ENA primary metagenome ERZ778495 (study PRJEB29527, sample SAMN07138962) | mouse gut metagenome | material: feces | host: mouse | place: China:Nanjing | collected 2016-01-25 ...
AACGCGCCCCGGTTGTTTTACGGCTTAATCGTTATTGTTTCGGTTTCTTTGTAGGCGACGCAGAAGGCGTAGGGAATAATCGCGCTAAGGCTGAAAGGCTGCGCGGCTGTAAGCGACACTTCAAAAGTCCGAGCTTCCCGGTTGTCTTCCTCGGCTTTCTTCTTCATCTTCATGTTAATCCACGCCGTAATTACGGCTTTCGCCGTGTCGATGTCGCGTGTCTTAACAATGAAGTCGTAGGAACTTGGGCGCGGCGTATCTTCTTCTTTCTCGCCTTCCAACGGCAGGGCCGTTATCTCGGCTGCGATTTTGTAATACTTCGTGTCCTCGCGCTCTTCCTCGCCGTCCGGGGATTCTTCTCCGGCTTCGTTGCCGCCTTCCACTTCTTCGACTGCGCTACGGAAGCGGTCGTTTAGAATTATGCAGCCGGGCATAGCCTTGACACTATCCACCACGAAAAGCGACGTATATTTAAGCTCTATGTAGTCCGTAACTACTTCTATGGCTTGAGCTGCGCTTTGGGCTTGAAGGATGAACTTCTTACGCTTTTCGCCGATTACGGCGGTTGCCGTGTACGGGCGTAAGTAATAGTTCTTTTCGGGTCGGGCTATTCGACGTTGGTTGCTTACTTCCACGTCGGCAATGTCGCCGCATTGAATGTGGAAGCAAATACTTTGGGCCAGACTTTCGTCTATGTATTTGCCGCCCTCAAAAAGAATGGTTGTGCGCTCAACGCTTATTACTTCGCCTGTTTCTTGGTCGGCGAAATCCTCAACCCACTTTTTGCAGACTTTTTCGGCTAAGAACTTCCCCACCATCCGGCGTTGGTCGGCGGTGCGGTAGCGTATTTCGTCTTTCCGGGTTTCTATTCGTTCCTGTGCTTCCATCTTGGTGTGGGCTTAGAATTTTTCCACCAAAATGGCGGCGTAAAGGTCAGTAAACGTATTTCCGGCGTAGAACGCGGTACGGCGGTCGTGGAAGCAAAGCCGAGAGCCGATGTTCGTACACGCATCCGAAACCGCGTAATCCGTACTCGCAAACGAAAGGCCGGCACGCGCGCCGTCAGGGTTGCCGTCCGGGTCTTTACCCTTGCCGGGGGTTATGTAGAACCACGGATAATACTTGCATTCGTTGGTGTCGTTCCAATCCGGCTTCCACCCTTCGTTAAGGGCTGCGGTAATGGTTTCCAACTTACGCCGGGCTATCTCGTCGGGGCGGAAGCCTGCGGAAAGCATAGCTTTCTCGTCAAGCTGCGGTACGCTTAACACGTCGCAAGCGTCAGCGTATGACTTCACACGCTCGATTATGTCGGTGTACTCCTGTTCTTCGGTAGTGAAGTCGAATACGGTTACGTCGTCTTCGCCTTCTACGATGGAAGCCACGCAGTCGCTTGCTTCTTTCATGGTGTCGAAGCGGTCTACAAGTTCGGGACTTCCGTTTACGTTTCTGAATAATGCAATTTTTTTCATGTCGTTTATTGGGGTTAAGGGGTTAGAATATTTCGGGTTTGTTGTCGCCGGGCTTATGTGCGTCGCCGTAAAGGATCCGCCGCTGCCGGGCTATGGCTAAACGGACTTGTTTTATAGCGTCCTCGCGTCCTATAAGGCTTTCTTCGTAGTCCAAAAGCTCGGCTTCGGAAGTGGCTAAGAAGTACCCGGCAGAAGTGGCTATAAGTCCGGTCAGAAGGTCGGCCGTGCGAATGTGGTTTATAATCTTCCTTATCCGTGGGCCGTCGGCCTTATATCCGGCTATGTTAAGCCGCATTACAATGGTGCGGTTAGTAACGGCGTTGTCGCGTCCTAACTTGGTCTTCAAGCCCTCCAAAATGAGCGGTAGCAAAGTCTTTTCTTCGTACTCGTTCAAGGGCTGCGTTTCGTTGTCAAAGCCTTTTATAGACATAATCAGAAGGGCGTTTTATTGAAGTTTATACTAAGTCCGGGCTTGGCTATGTGTACGCGCTTTCCTGTGGCTTTATATACCCGGTCGCGGAAAGCTGCCGGGTCGCCGTTGCCGTCGGAAAGGTGTATCAGCACAATGTTGTTTACAGCCTTCAAATTGTTAGCTTTTAACGCTCCTATACAGGTGTCTATACTGAGGTGGCTTGCTCTTACACGCTCCCTCAATGCCGGAGGAACTGAGCCGTTCTCTACGTTTCGGTCTAATATGTCCAGGTCGTAGTTGCACTCGATAAGGATGTTGTTTAGCCCTTTGAAAGTGTTGGGAAGGTAGTAGGTATCGGTAGCGAATAAAATGCCGCCTGTTTCCGGGTGCCAGATGTAGAACCCTGTCGGCTCTGCGCTGTCGTGCTTGGTGGCGAATGGGATAACTTTGAAGCTGCCTATATTGACTTGCTTGTAGCCGTTCCCGGCGCGTTCCAATACGCGAGCCGGCCACTCGCTTGTTATCTTAGCGTTCTCAATCGTACCCTTTGAAGCGTAGACGGGAATAACGGCGTTCAATACCTCGTTAATGCGTCCGGCGTGGTCGCCGTGTTCGTGGGAAATAAGACAGCCTACCACTTTGGAAATATCGCCGTTCAATTCGCCTACAATTTTCTTGAATGGTATTCCGGCTTCAATTAGCAGGGCTTCGCCCACATTTTGAATAATGTAGGCGTTGCCGCTGCTGCTTGAACCTAAAACACTAAGTACCATTAGAAATTGGGATTTCTTGGTGCGTTATTCGCCGGGGTCGGTTGTGTGGCGGCCTGGGGCTGTTCCTGTATCGCTTGGGGTGCGGTCTGCGGTTGGGCTGATTCCGGGGCGGTCGTGGTCGGGGTTTCGGTATAGCCTACTACTTCCGCGTCGTCGATGCCTATCGCATCCCCGGCGTTTGCCTTCTCGTTTATCTCGACGGCTACGGTATCTATTACCGCGTTGGGGCGGCTGCTCGTTTCGTCAGCGTCGCCGTAGTCCGTTCCTGTAAGGTATTCGTACAGGGCTTTCTTGGCGCGTCGCTCTGCCTTTCCGCGTAGTTGGTCGTTGCTGCTGTATTGGTCGCGGCGGACGGTAGCGACTACGGTAAGGCTGTTTTTCTCGCCGTTGAAGGCATAGGTTATCTCGCAGGGGAACTCGGCGAAAGCCGGGTTTTGGCTGCGGTCTTGCTGAACGTCGATTATGTACTTCGCGCCAATCTTTTTTAGAAGCACGGTATAACCTTCCTTTGTGGGGTACATCGTTCCGCTTATGATGTTGAACTGATTCCCGGTAGGAAGCAGCCCAATTATAGCCGCGTCTATAATCGCGTCGCGGACTGTTGCCACGTCGTAAAGCGGCTTTGTGCGTCCGTTTTTATCGGGTTTGCCGTCGCGGTCGGTGCGGAAGCCTACCTTTGTGTTCATCAAAGGCATAAATACTTTTTCCATCACTTCGTCCGTAAGGGCTTCGCGTAGCATGGTTATTACTTGGGCGGCGTTGAAGGCCGCGCCGAAGTTGTTTACGATGTCAATCGCCGAAGCGTCGCGTAAAGCAACTTCAAACTTTTCTTTCGCTGCCACTATGGTAGCCGGAAGTTCGGGTTTCTTGCACATGGTTTTGTAAGGTTTAGTTTTGTTCTACGTTGAAGTCGCCCGTTGTTACGACGAGTTTTATTAGCTGCCCGGCGGTGGGGATGAAGTCGTTTACGCTCTCGGCGTTATCGACGAATATAGGGGCGGTTACGCCGTGGTATGCACAAAGGGTGTTAATCACGTCGAGGCCGGCGTTTATCTGCCCGGCGTGGTTTTTGTCTTGGTACCGGGTACCATCGACGAAGGCCACGCAGTCCGGCTCTTCCTCGCCGTTTACAAGCGGCTTATACATCTTGAACCTTACCCGGCTGAAAAGCCCGTTTACGCGGCGTTCTACCTCGGTCATACGGTCTTTTACGAAGTCGTCTATAAGGTCTTCTTCGATTTGAAGTGTCGCCTTTTCCTGTGCCAGCGTCGCGGCTTCTTTGTCAAGTTCCGCTATACGAGCCGCGCTCGCTTCTATTATGGCGCGTAGCCCTAACTTCTGCTTTATGTCGTCGAGCCGGGATGTAAGCTCCGCCTTCTTTTGGCGAAGTGCGGCGGTGTCGGTCTGCGTCGCTGCCTGTGGGAGCTGCGCGGTAAGTTGGTCTATCTCGATTTGAAGTGTTACCCATGTCGGAAGGTCTTCGCCCTTTATTACGGGGTTGGTGCTGATTCGTGGGTGGGCAGCTATGGTGTCGGCGTACTGCTTTTTCTTTGCGGCATATCCGGCAGCCTTATCCGTATGGGCTTTTTCAAGGTCGGCGGCTTCCTTTTGCAGCCGGGCTATCTCGGTGTCCTGCGCCGCAATAAGGCGGTTTAGCTCCTGCCCTTCCGCATCCATGCTGTCGAGCTGCTTGGTCTGCTCGGCGTAGAAGGCTTCGCGCTCCTTATCTTGGTTTGCCCGGAACTGCTCGGCGGCTGTTGCCGCGTCGCACTTGTGGCGGTTGGTCGCGTCGGGGTCGGCGCAAAGATGCCCGAATATGGGGCAAAGGAGCGGCCCGGCGGTCGTATATTCCTTTTCTTGGTACTCGGCTTCGTTTACCGCGTTCCACCGGGCTATAAGGTCGGCTTTTTGTGCTTCATAGCCTTTCTTGTGCTGCTCGGCGCGGCTGATGTTGTCGGCTATGCGCTGACGCTCCCGGCTGTAAAATGCCGCTTCCGAGCGTTCCTCGCTCTCGACTTGGCTAAGGCTCCGGGCGGCTTCGTCGGCGGTCTTGTTGGCTTCGTATGCCTGTGTCCGGGCGGCTTCGGTGGCGTTGAAAAGCGCAGTTTGCTGTTGGCTGCGCTTGCCGTTGATTTGTGCCTGCAACTCGGCCGCTTTCTCGTAGGCTACGCGGTTGGCTTCGGCTGCGGAAGTGGTCGCAGCGTCTATCTGCGAAAGTTCGGTTTCAAGCCGTGCCTTTTCGGTTTCAAGGGCGGCGTAGTCCGGGGCTACCGGGGTGTTGCGTGTCGCTTCGTCCTTCCGGGTTGGGATTTTGTCTAATTGGGTTTCAATTTTGGTGCGACGTGCAGAAATTTCCTTTTTGTATTCTTCCATCGTCTTTCCTGTTACCCTGTTTAGAAGCCCTGCGAAGTCGGCGCGTGTGGCGGCTACGGTGCTGTCGTCTATATTTCCAGCTATTTGCAGAAGCAGTTCGCGTTGTGCTTTCCAATGAAGCGTAAGGAAATAATAGGGGTCGGTAAGAACCTTAAAAAGTCCTTCGGGAATTATTGCGGCTACCTTCGCGTCGTACTCGGTCTTCGTCTTGAGAGGAACTCCGTTATAGAAGAAATCGGTACGATGTCCTTTTAATATTCGCTCGGTTTCGCCCTTGGGGGTGCGCCATTCCTCGACGTAGACGCGACGAAGCTCTACGTTGGTAACTTCCCCTGTTTCGGTGTCCGTGATGTCGAAGTTGCCTATTACCTCGTGTTCAAGGTCGGGAATGAAGTCGCCGTTTGCGTCGGTCGTCTTAATACCAAATTTCGTATCGCTGTTTCCCTCGGAGTCCTTACCCCAAAGAAGCCACGCAAAAGCATCGGCTATCGTGGTCTTTCCTGTGCCGTTGTGTCCGCTGATGGTCGTCGCGGTGTCGCCGAAGTCTACCGCCACGTTGCGCAGCCCTTTGAAGTTGGCAAGGGCAATGCGTCTAATTTTTACTTGTTTACTCATATAGCTGAAATTTGTTGGTGTTATTTTTTCGGTTGTCTTTCGCCGGCCAGTTTCAAGGCTAATTCCGCGTCTATAATCAGCAATGCGCCAATTTGGGTTATTGCTTTGTCTATCTTCCCGGAAGTTTTGATACGGCTTGCCGTGGTCTTGCTGCACCCTAAAAGCCGCGCCAAACCTTTCAGACCGTAGACGTATCGTTTTTCGGTGTTGGCTTCTTTGTCGGGCTTTCCGGCTATTACTTCCTTAACCCTGTCTTCGACGGCTTCCAAAAGTTCGCCGAGGGTAAGGTCTATTATTCGGGTCTTTTTGTTAATCATCTTCGTCGTCGTTAAATTTGTCTTCCGGGTCTGCCGGAAGGGGTAATTTTTCTAATGCTCTTGCGGAAGCCCAAAAATTGGCGAATAGGATAGCCAGCAACCAATAGGGGCCTTCGGCAAGTAGGCAAAGGGCGGAAAGGCTGAACGCAAACCATACGAATACTAAGCCCTGTTTTAGCGTGTAAGGCTCGCCGCTTTCGGTCTTCCCGAATATGGCCGTTATTATGTCCTGTTTGCTCATGCTGTGATGTTGAAGGGGGTTAATAATTCTTCTTCTCTGCCTTTTCTGCGCTGCGCCCTAATGGTGCGTGTAGTCCGGGCGGTAGTCCTTTGCGTGAAGTTGTCGGTATCGGGTCGTAACTCGTAGGGAAGGAAGGCAAGGAGTAGCACCGTGGCAATGAAGGCGCGTTTTAATGGGTCTAATCCAACGGGGACGCCGCACTTGTTGCAAAACCACCATACGCAAAGTTCCGTGGCCTTTTGAATGCCTATTTTGGCGTATATGTTCCGGGCGGTGTTCTCTACGGTGCGCGGCGAAATAAAAAGCCTGTCGGCGGTTTCTTTCTTGCTTGCGCCCCATGCCAATAACTCGGCTATCTCGGTTTCGCGTGGACTTAGTTCCGCGTTGAGCTTCATATATCCCAAATTTTAGTTATACCGTAGCGTTCAAACACGGCGGTTACTGCTTCGGCCTGAGTTGCTTTTGGCTCTTGTTTGCCGTCGCGGTAGGCGTAGAAGCTGTTTCGGTTGCAGATGCCCATCGCTTCCCACAACGCGGCTACGACTTCTTTATAGTCGCCCATCTTTACTTGTGCGAGGGCTGTTCGGAAGCCCCGGTAGCTGCACTTTTTTGGAGTTGCTGTTTCGGTCATTACCATTTTATTGAAATTTTGAAGTTTGTAATCTTGCTTGGTGCGCGGCGGAAGTTTCGGGCTTCCTACGCCTTGAGCGTTCCGCGCCGGGGTCTATTGCCGCCTGTCAACGGTTTATAGCCTTCACGAAAGGGATTCTTTCTCCGTTGGCTTTATATAGTGGTCATATTGCTTGCGTAGTAACTTGATACGAAGCCGAGCAAATTGTCCCTAACCATTCTTTCCTTCCCGGCGGCGTAGCCACTCATCGCGCTTTTTCCGGCAGTCGTCAATGTCTGCGCCGACACAAGCGAATAGTTCCCCGTCCGGGGTGCGGTAGTCGTATTGTGTACGGCGTACTGATTTGCCGCGCAATCGCGTCGTGAAGTGTTCGTAATTCTCTTTTCCGGGTTGGCAAACGCTACAACCTCTTTCGTCGTTCATGCTCATTATTGTATGGTATTACTTGTTATCTTCTATAAGTTCGCCGTTCTGTCCTATCCAAAGCATCGCGTCCTGTCCGTTCCATGTGAAGTCAAAGGCTTTGTTTATGGGGTTGTACCGGCCTTCTAATTCCGTGCCTTCTTTAAGTCCGCGTATTTCCGTAAGACACCAATAGCCGAAATCGGTCAGCACTTTTACTCGAGCTTTTGCCCTTATGGTTTCTATTGCCATACGTCTGTATGTTTATTTGTTGTAGAAGGTGATTTTTAACCCTCGGCGAAGTTTGCAAACGCACTTATCAAGCAAGCAGTTGAAAGCGCGTGTAAGCAGGTTGTTAGCCAACTTTTCGCCTATCAGTCGAAGAAGCCCGGAAACGCCTACTAAGGTGTTGATGTATGCTCCTTCGCCGTTCACGCCGCTAACCTTTATTCGGAAGTTGTGCGGTTAATTTGTGCTGTCGTATAAACCATATAGCCTGTTTTTAAGTAGTTTTTGTTATTGTCGGTTGGCTCAAAATTGCTTAACTTTGCACTTGAAAGCCTTACACAATGCAAAGTTAATACTTTGCCATACATAGTGCAAGGAATTGCCATACAAATACCGCAAATTTAACGAAAGATAACATTTAGCACTCTCAATATATGGAAACATCAGTAAAAGAGCGTCTTAAAGAATTTATAAAAGCAGAAGGAATTAGTGAGCGTGAGTTCTGCCGCCGCGTTGGGGTCGGGTCAGCTTATATTCAAAGCATTAGAAAATCAATAATGCCCGACACACTGCAACAAATTACCATACAATTTCCCCGGCTCAATCCCCTGTGGCTGTTGCTCGGCGAGGGCGAAATGTTCATACCCGAAACAAAGCCGGAAGCCGAAGCCACTGAAATCCGGCCGTCGGAAATGCTTGCAAAACTCTTGGACGAAGCTAAGGACGAAAAAGCCAGGCTTCTTTCTATCATCGAAAGTCAACAGCGAATAATGGAAAGCCAACAGCGCACTATCGAAAACTTAACCGAACTTTCTAAAAAAGCAAATGCCCGTCTGGGCGACGCTGCCGGATGTGTCGCTGCCGGTTAGTGTGGGGTGGGAAAATACCCTTATATTAAATTTAAAGTACGCGCATACGCGTGAGTAAATCCCCCCCCTAAAAACGGCGTGTTATATTGATACGCCGAAAACGCACAGAAACGCCCCATTTTCGCACTTTTTTCTTTGGGTAGTAAAGACTACCATTAAGCACACAAACGCCGTTAAACGCAAAATTTGCTAAAAATAACTCGCTATATGGAAATCAAAGTAGATACATTCTATTCCGACAGGGTATATTACCCTTTTTTACCGCTCCACGTCTTCGACGCTTTGGAAGCCGCCTACCTTTCGGGAACGGAAAGTATAGTTATATCGGAAGCAGACTATAACGCTATCCTGTCAAGTGCAAAAGCCGCCGGGGTATGCCACGCTTAGTTAATGATTCATGGCCAATCCGGGAAGAAATAAGCCGCCGTTTCTTCTTGGCTGTCGCTCGTCTTGTGGAACTTGAAAAGCTCGCTTCTCTTGAGGCGTTCTGCACTTCTAACGGTCTTTGTGCGGCCCGTTACCGCGAACTTCGCTTAGGCTTTGGCCCTACGCCTAAGCCGGGTTACAAGCCGCGTTATAAGGGCATAGAATTGGAAGCCGCCCACTACCTCGTAGCGAAGTTTCCCGTTTCGGCCAAATGGCTATTGACCGGGCGCGGCAAAATGCTGGCTATATGAAGTTCAAGGTTACGGTAGGTCTGCACGTCAAGCCCAACAACAAAGGCAAGGAAGTAGCCGAAGAAGTAGGTATAAGGCTTCGGGTCAGTTGGGCCGGTCTTCGGTGCGATATTCGCTCCGGCTATGTAATCGCGCCGTCAAAATGGGATGAAGCCAACAAGTGCGTTAAACTCGGAAATAAGAATAGCCACGGCGAAACTGCCGGGGCTATCAACAGGGGTATTATAACGCTGTCCGGGCAAATTGAAGAAGTGCTTACACGGTTTGAACTTGACAACAAACGCGCTCCTTCCGTAGCCGAATTTAAGGAAGCCTTCGACTTGCTGACCGGGCGTAAGAAGCCCGAAGAAAAGAAGCCGGAAGCCGAGCCGTTAGGCTTCTTCGCCGTGTTTGACCTCTTTACAAAGGAAGTCGGCGTTTCTAATAATTGGACTACCGCGACTTATACAAAGTTTCGTAGCATACGGCAGCACCTATACAAGTATAACCGTAGGCTTACTTTGGAAGGCTTCGACAAAACGAAGTTTGCCGAATTTGTGGCGTATCAGCAAAAGAAGGCAGGGCTGCTTAATACCACGGTAGCAAAGAATGTGGCATTTGTACGTTGGTTCTTGCGTTGGGCCGCTGCCAATGGTTATTATTCCGGGTTGGCACATCATCAGTTTCGCCCACGTTTTAAGGGTTTGGACTGCAAGGAAATTATTTATTTGGAATGGGAAGAATTATTGCACTTCCTTTATTTTGACTTCTCAGGCTCTAATAACTCTTTCAGTATTGTACGCGATGCTTTTTGCTTCTGCTGCTTTACTGGGCTGCGTTATTCCGACGTTGCGAAGCTGCGCAAATCTGATGTATATTGGGAAGCCGTGCCGCCTTATATTAGTGTGGTTACAAAGAAAACTACTAAGCGGTTGCACATCGAACTAAATAAATACGCGCTTGCTATTCTTGAAAAATACGCCGACATTGAATTGCCAAACGATGCCGCGCTCCCGGTTCTCAGTAATCAACGAATGAATAATAACCTTCACGACGCGGCGGAAGCTGCCGGACTTAATGCCCCTGTGCGCGTTGTGTCGTTTTGTGGGTCTGACCGTATGGAGGCCGTAGTGCCGAAGCACGAAGTAATAACTACCCATGCCGGGCGACGTACTTTTGTAGTCAATGCGCTACGCTTGGGTATTCCGCCGTCGGTTATAATGAATTGGACGGGGCATAATGACTACAAGGCTATGAAGCCGTATATAAAAATAGTAGACGCGGCAAAGGCTGAAAATATGGAACGCTTTAACACGTTTGGAACGGAACAGCACCAAACGAAGGAATAGCAAAAAACCGGGTACCCGAAAAAGTACCCGGTTTTAGGTTTATTGTTTGATTATAGCCCTTTCAAGTGAAACAAGTGTTTCCACCTAATCGGCTGAACTTGCTAATAGTTGCGTATAGTTGGCAATAGTCTTAAATATAAGTCATTGAGTCGT
>ERZ778495.2463-NODE-2463-length-10470-cov-5.374748_pt1 | contig 10470 bp, 8 predicted proteins | sample MGYA00433100_ERZ778495 | MGnify/ENA primary metagenome ERZ778495 (study PRJEB29527, sample SAMN07138962) | mouse gut metagenome | material: feces | host: mouse | place: China:Nanjing | collected 2016-01-25 ...
TGCTATCGGAGAAAAAGACAAGCAATATTAAAAGTTATTTTTGGACAGTTCCTAACTCCAATTCAACCAGATATTCTGTTGTATCTTCTTCCAATTTTTTCTTCCCTGTTAAATAAAAGCCATGCCTTTGGTAAAAGGAAATCGCTTTACTATTTTTTTCTAATGCCCATAAATTCTTTGCGTGCAATTCTTTTATAGCAAATTTAAGCAACTCCTCGCCTATTTTCCTGCCTTGAAAAAAAGGATCGACGTACAATTTATCTATTTCGGTATGATTCATCAGGATAAAACCTCTAATTAGTCCATTGTCAAATACATATAGATTTTTTATTATTTCATCCTTTTTAAAGTAATTGTCTATTAACGATACCACCTGCAACTCCCCAAAAGAATAGTTCTCATCTTTAAATATTGGGAAAAAATGAATGCGGTTATTTAATACATATATTTCAGCAACTCTTGATAAATCATTACATTTGGCTTTTCTAATATTCATTTTGCTGCTCCTCTCAAAATTGACCAATTTAATATAGCATACTTTCAAAATTTATGCAATTTCGCAGTGTACAGGCAGTTTAAGAATCTCAAGCGAATGAAATTTATACTGACGACCGTTAAGGTTTTCCAATTTCAGCGCAGACCATATTGCATAAGTGGGCAATACGTGTTGTGCAGAAAGGAAAATCTAATCGTTCGTGAGTACAGAAAAAAATAGGAATAATGTTGAGCGAAAAGCAAAGAAAGCGTATTATCTTGAATAAGGAACTGTCAATAAATAACGCATCAATTTGACTTGTATCAAGTTAACAAGTTATTTTTTGACAATTCCTAAGAGAAGAATTTGCCAAAGTTATGAGATAATATTGGAAAGTGAGGAAGAATTATGATTGCAAAAGCGATTATCAATCCTGATTTCACGATTGAAGATATTCATAAAATCAGGCAATATCATTATGAACTGACAAAAGATATAACAACACAAGAGAAAATCCTTTTTATAATGAAAACGGAAGATCCTTTTTAGCAAAGATAGAAAAGAGAAAGCAGCAGAAAACACAAATTTAAAAGAAAAAAAAAGAAACCAAGTATTTTCAAAGTTTCCTCATTACACAAAAAACGCGAAATCTGAACCACTCTAATTCGATTTCGCGCTATCAAATGCAGGAGATGGGACTTGAACCCACACGGTATTGCTACCACAGGCACCTGAAGCCTGCGCGTCTGCCAATTCCACCACTCCTGCGCACAAATCATATTTTACCGTCTTTTCCCAATTTTGTCAATATATTTTGCAAAAAATTTCCCGCAAAATTTTCAATAATATTTTCTGTAAAGTTAAAAAAAATTGTTGACAAATTAGTATATGGGTGATAAGATATATCTTGCAGTGGCAATACAGAAGCTTTTTATGAAAAGCTTCTCAGATACATATTTATATGCGGAAGTGCTGGAATTGGCAGACAGGCAAGACTAAGGATCTTGTGTTGGTAACAACGTGTGGGTTCAAGTCCCATCTTCCGCAGTTTACGACGCGAAATCGAATCAGAACAATTCAGATTTCGCGTTATTTTATGTGCTATTATAAAAAAGAATCCTTAATCATTCTTTTATCCTTCCGGGCAATCCTCCACACAGCAAACTTTCCTGCCGTTACCGCTACCGGAAGCCCTCCTGGTGCCATAATCCACTGGCTGGCAATATACAGATTTTTTACCCCTTTTAGTTTTCCCTTAACGCGAAAAGATTTTACACCCTTTCTCGTAATGAAGCCCATATATGCCCCATGATATGCATTACAGTAACGTTCATATGTAATCGGCGTCCAGCAATCAAGAAATTCTATATGCCCCGAAAGAGCAGGAAACTGTATCAGCAGCCGCTCCTCTATTGCTTCTGCCGCCTCCTTTTTCTGACGTGCATAGTCCTCCTTTGTCAGACTTTTCCAGTATAAGTATTCCTTGTCAAATTGCGGGACGTTTACCTGAAGCACCACTTTCCCTGTTGGGGCAAATCCGGGTTCATACTCATAACTTTTTACCGAAATTCTCTCCACTTCCTTTCCGCCTGTTATAAAAGGAACGCAGTCAAAAAAAATAGTTCCTTTCCCGTTATATGCTTCCCTATCTGCCACAAATGCTGCCTGAACGGCACTAAAAAGAGGGTATTTTTCATTATCTGCATAACAGCGCTGCCATTTTTCATCCATATATTTCTTCCCAATTAAATTGCCAAACATCTCCATCGTATCCACAGATGAAATAACATAATCCGCCAACACCGTTTTTTTATCTGCTGTTTCAATCCCCACTGCTTTTTTCTTTTCTATCAAAATCCGCGAAACCGGCGCATTGCAGTATAAATTGCCGCCCAGCCTCTGGAACTGCGCCACCATACGGTTTACCATTGCCAAAGAGCCGCCCATTGGAATTTCACCATTGCCAGTTGCGATACTAGCATAAGAAACAAGAAATGAACTTGCAACATATTCTTTGGGCAGATAATCTGTAAACAACGCTTTCAATGCAGGATGCTGAAACCGTCCAGCCATATCCGCTAAATCAATAGAACCATATTCCTTCATCACTTTCGGCATATTTGCCATGGAAGCGCCCATATGAATATAATCTATGATTCCCATAGCATCCATAGGTTTTTCGGCTGGTATCTCACATTCGGCTGCGTATTTTACATATTCCACAAATTTTTTTATTTCCGTTTCATCTTCGGAAGATAATCGGATAAGGTCTTTCTGCGTCCGCTCTAAATCTTTCCACAGCGTTACCTGAACATCCCCTTTCATGCTTGTATAAAAGCTGTCACAGTCTGCAAATTCTGTATCTTCCTTTAATGCCCCGACTGTTTCCCATACTTTTCGGAGTGCTGTCCCTTTTTTCGTTCCAGTCAGCCAATGAATACAATTATCAATATGGCAGCCTTTGCGGTTCCACCCCATGCACTGCCCCCCCACAACTGGATTTTTTTCATAAATATCTACATCATAACCTGCTAGTTTTCCGTAAATTCCTGCGGACAACCCGGCAATTCCGCCGCCTACGATTACAATTTTCTTTCTATTTTCACTCATAATTACCCTCCTAAAACGATTTCTTTTCATTTCTCATCATGCCTGTTATCCATTCCGACTCTGGCAGCAGCATTTCTGGACGGAAGGCATACTGTTCCATAATTCCATGTATCGCACACCAGTACATATTGGACAGTGACTTGGCATTTCCCTCTCGGATACTTCCATCTTTCTGTCCTGCTTCCACCCAGCTTTGGCAAAAGACAATCGTATCTACCGACGCTGCCAGTTGCCGGATTTTTTCTGGTATATCTTCAGCCTGTACCACGTGCCCCATAAACACAAACATTTTCGCAATATAAGGATTTTTCTCCACTTCCAAAAACAACATTTTTGTAAACTGGTAAAAAAAATCCAGACCGTTTTCTGCTTTGACCAGCATCGGCATACGCATCCCTTCCAGCCCGATATTTACCAATTCTTCTAACAGAATTTCCTTTGTAGGAAAATAATGAAACAACAACCCTTCGCTAATCCCTGCCCGTCTGGATATTTGATTTGTTTTTGTTCCATAATATCCACGTTCCACAAATAAATCCAACGCCACCTGAATAATTTTCATTTTCTTGGCTTCCTTTTGTTCTATCCTTGTCATATGCCATCCCCTCCAACGGATAAGTACAACTTAACATTAGCACAGTCCCATAAAAATTTATAGAGCAATTTACTCAACGAAATTTTAGTCAGCAATATGCCCACAAAAAGTATTAAAGGGACTGTGAAAATCGAAGTTTTCAACTCCTATTTTTCACAGCCCCTATTCATAAGGAAGATAAATCCTTAACCGCTCACACCACCGTTCTATCCCACCAAATCAAACAAACTAATCTGATTCGACTCCGGTATATCTCCCAGCAGCCCTAAGTCACCCATAAGGTCGATTACAGTCTTAGAAACTTTTGTTCTGCTGCGGAAATCATCTTTTGATAAAAACGGCCCGTCTTTTGCCGCCTCCATTACCGCATCTGCTGCTTTTTCGCCAAGTCCCTCAATACTGCTAAGCGACGGCATAATTTTTCCGTTCACAATTTGAAAATTTCGTGAATGTGCCCGAAAAATATCAATCGGTTCAAATTCAAATCCACGTGCATACATTTCCTGCACAATCCGCATATCCTTTAGCGTATCCTGCTCCTTATTGGTCAAAGTATCCGCACGCTTTTTATAGTCTGCAATCATGCGCTCCAAAAAGTCTTTTCCTTGGCACATTAGTTCATACGAAAACGCCGAAGCCCGAATACTAAAAAAGGCACAATAATACGCCAATGGATAATTCACTTTACAATATGCAATGCGCCATGCCATCATAACATACGCTGCTGCGTGCGCCTTGGGGAACATATATTGAATTTTTTTGCACGACCAGATATACCAATCTGGCACATTATGCTCCAGCATAGCCTGTTCCCAGTCAGGTTTTAAGCCTTTTCCCTTTCGCACGCTCTCCATAATCGTAAAAGAAAGTTCACTGTCCATTCCCATACCAATCAAATAAATCATAATATCATCACGTGTACATATCGCTGTAGAAATGGTTGCCTTTCCCTCCTGAATCAAGGTCTGTGCATTGCCTAGCCAAACATCCGTTCCATGCGAAAGTCCCGCAATCCGTACCAAATCAGAAAAATATTTCGGCTGTGTATCAATTAACATCTGCATAGCAAAATCCGTTCCAAACTCTGGTATCCCCAGCGCGCCCAGCTTACAGCCGCCAATCTGTTCTGGCTCGATGCCAAGGGCCGACGTATTCTGAAATAAGGACATTACCGCCTTGTCATCAAGCGGAATGGTTGTCGGATCAATCCCCGTTAAATCCTGCAACATACGAATCATCGTTGGATCATCGTGTCCTAGAATATCCAATTTTAACAAGTTATGATCAATCGAATGATAATCAAAATGCGTGGTTACTGTGTCGGTTGTCATATCGTTTGCCGGATGCTGTACTGGTGTAAAGGAATTAATTTCCTCACCTACGGGAAGCACAACAATTCCCCCAGGATGCTGTCCCGTTGTACGCCGCACACCAACACAGCCCTCTACAATTCGATTAATCTCACTCGTGCGCTTATGTGTGCCGCGCTCCTCATAATAATTTTTCACATATCCAAACGCCGTTTTATCTGCCAATGTGCCGATTGTTCCCGCGCGGAAAGTCTGCCCATAGCCGAAAATAACTTCTGTATATTTATGTGCTTTACTCTGGTACTCTCCCGAAAAGTTTAAGTCAATATCTGGCTCTTTATTTCCCTTAAATCCAAGGAACGTTTCAAACGGAATATCAAAACCATCTTTCACCAACTTTTCACCACACACAGGGCAGTCTTTATCCGGCATATCACAACCTGCCATACCAGCAAATGCTTTTACTTCTTCTGAATAAAAATCATTGTAATGACATTTCTTACAATAATAGTGCGGGCTTAATGGATTAACCTCTGTGATTCCCGCCATTGTAGCCACAAAGGACGATCCCACTGATCCGCGTGAGCCCACAAGATAGCCGTCCTCTACCGATTTCCACACCAATTTCTGCGCAATAATATACATCACCGCAAACCCATTGCTAATAATGGAATTTAGCTCCCGCTTCAGCCGCGCCTCCACGATTTCTGGCAGCTCCTCCCCATACATTTCATGCGCTTTGCGGTAACAGATATCGGTTAACTGCTGGTCGCTGTTTTCAATCACCGGCGGACATTTATCGGGTCGGACAGGCGCAATTTTATCGCACATATCGGCAATTTTATTGGTGTTGGTAATGACAATTTCCTCCGCTTTCTCACTGCCAAGGTAATAAGAAAATTCGTCCAGCATCTCCTCTGTAGTGCGCAAAAACAGTGGTGCCTGTTCGTCGGCGTCCTTAAACCCTTTTCCTGCCATAATAATTCGGCGGTATACCTCATCCTCCGGATCCAGAAAATGCACATCGCACGTCGCCACCACTAACTTATTTAACTGTTCTCCCAGCTTTACTACACGTTTGTTTAAGTTAATTAAGTCCTCTTCTGATTGAATATCCCGATGCCGTTCCGATTCAATCATAAAGCGGTTGTTGCCAATGGGCTGTATTTCCAAATAGTCATAAAACTGCGCAATTTTTACCAACTGCTCCTCGCTCTGCCCGTCCAGCAATGCCCGAAACAGTTCTCCTGCCTCGCACGCACTTCCAATAATCAAGCCTTCACGATACTTTGCAATCAAACTTTTCGGAATTAGTGGGCGTTTATAAAAATAGGTAAGGTGCGACTCCGACACTAAGCGATACAGATTAATTCTGCCTGTCTGATTTTTTGCCAAAATAATAATATGATACGAATGCAGTTTCCGTATCGCGTTCACGCTTGACTTTCCAAGCTCGTTTAGTGCATCTAATGTTTCAACACCGTCCTTTTTCAGCATTGCAATAAATTTCACAAAAATTTCCGCTGTACACTCTGCGTCGTCCACAGCCCTATGATGATTTTCCAGTGAAATTCCCAAGGTTTTCGCCACTGCATCCAATGTATATTTTGCTTGGTTTGTCAATAAAACACGTGCAACAGCTACCGTGTCTACATAGGTAAAATCCGTTGGTATCTTCTGGCGTTTTGCATTTTCCTGAATAAAGCTGACATCAAAACTAGCATTGTGCGCCACAAGAACCGCGTCCCCGACAAAGCTGAGAAACTGCGGCAGAATCACTTCAATGGTATCCGCCTCCATTACCATGCTGTCATTAATGCTCGTCAATTTCTCAATTTCAAAAGGAATTGGTACTTCCGGATTGACAAAAGTAGAAAAACGCTCTGTAATCTGCCCGTTTACCACTTTGACTGCGCCAATCTCAATTATACGATTATTTATCGGTGAAAATCCTGTTGTTTCAATGTCAAAAACCACAAACGATTCCTCAAACGTCTGCCCTTTACCGTTTGTCACGGTTTCTTTCAAATCGTCTACCAAATACCCCTCTACTCCATATAAAATTTTAAAATCTTCTTTTGGATCAACTGCATGGTTTGCATCTGGAAAAGACTGCACACAACCGTGATCGGTAATTGCAATTGCCTTATGTCCCCACTTTTTCGCACGCTTAATAATATCCTTTACATCGGAAACGCCGTCCATATCGCTCATTTTTGTATGACAGTGAAGTTCTACTCGTTTTTTTGCGCTGTTATCCATACGCGTTGTTGTAAAGTCAGGAATTTTCTTTAATCCAACAACCGTTGCAATTGTCAGTTCTCTGTCAAACATATCGTTGACTGTAATACCCTTTACCTTTAAAAATGCCCCAACCTTTAGATTGTCCAACAGTTCCCCCAACTGCTCATTATGTACAAACATTTTTACCTTTATCGTATCTGTAAAATCCGTGATTTCAAAGCTGACAATCGTTTTTTCGTTGCGAATTTCGCGCTTGTCAAGCGTGCGTACCTTGCCGCGAATGGTAACTTCTCCCATCTCGCCCCAGATCTCACTAATATTCATTGCCTCATCATCAAAATCACGCCCAAAAATCACATCTGGATTATCTGATTTCTTAGGAAGTCTGCGCTGGAAACCCTCTCCTTTCTTTGCCTGCCAGCCTCTATCCGCAGAAGACGAACCAAAACCCGCTGGCTTCTCTGTTTTTTGCGCTGCACCATTTTGTGCTGCACCTCTTTGTACTGCCCCCCCTTGTGCTGCACCCTTTTCTGCCGCAAAGGATTTCGCCGCTGCCGCTTTTGCCGTTCCAGACGATGCACTATTCTTGGCACTCTGCCCTGCTGCACCCGCCTCCTGACTGCTGCCTGCATGAAAACGGCTGGTAATCCCCTCCACAATTTTCTGAATCCGCAGTTCATCGTCCTCTCGATATTTGCCTGCCTGCACTTCCTTATAATCCACTTGAAAACGTACCTGAAAACCGCAGCGCTCATTGAGCACCTTATCCAAAATACAGATTAGCTGATCCTCTTTGGACTTCGCAATCACACTATTTTCAAGCACCAGTTCCATTGTATTATTATCTGGGAATGCCATTTCCGCCTGCCGAAACATCATATAGAGCATATGTTCACACTCTTTTAACTCCAACAAAATACTTTCCCTGTAAACCTCCATTAGTTTCTGCGGATTATACTGTCCCGATAAAAGAAAGTGCTCATATATCTTAATCACCATAAACTCTTTCGAAAAAAACTGCTTCTTTATCTCGCGTTCCACCGCAAACACAGCCTCCTTGTCAATCAGCCGCTCACTACGAATATAGACACGCAATAAGTCTTTGCGCTTGGTAGCCGTAATTTTCTCGACAACCACCTGTTCAAACAAATCTTTCTGCACACCCTCAAGCTTTAAATTCGGAAATGCTTCAAAAAATTTCTTTTCCATATCAGCAACAATCCCCCCGAAAAAAATATACGGTTTCTAAACCAGCACACCAGCCACAATTTTCCTATAAAAGTTATACGGTTTCTATATCAGCATACCAGCCACAATTTTCCTATAAAAGTTATACGGTTTCTATATCAGCATACCAGCTACAATCTTCCCGAAAAATTTATACTATTTCCAGTTATCCAGTTCTTCTTTTAATACTGCCAAAAGTTGGGCTTCTGGTACCTTTCTCACAATTTCGCCTTTTTTCATTAAAAGCCCTTCATTAATACCTCCGGCAATTCCAATATCCGCTTCCTTCGCTTCGCCGGGACCGTTCACCGCACATCCCATTACGGCAACCTTAATATCCAAATCATACCCCTGCACCATCTGCTCTACTTGATTTGCCAGACCGATTAAATCAATATTTGTTCTGCCGCAGGTTGGGCAGGAAACCACTTCAATCCCGCCTTTGCGCAGCCCCAATGTACGCAAAATCAACTTTGCTGACTTGATTTCCTCCACAGGATCGCCTGTAAGAGATACGCGAATCGTATCGCCGATTCCTTGATTTAAAATAATACCAAGCCCAATTGCCGATTTAATATTTCCGGATAAAATAGTACCTGATTCGGTAATTCCAACGTGCAGCGGATACGGCGTTTTCCCAGCCAAAAGTTCGTGTGCTTTTACACTCATCATAACATCAGAGGACTTAATACTGATGACCAAATTATCATAGCCAAGCTCCTCAATCATATGCACTTTATCCAGTGCGCTCTCCACAATCCCTTCCGCCGTTACGCCGTGATATTTTTCCACAAGTTCCTTTTCTAATGAACCGCTGTTTACGCCAACACGGATTGGAATATTGCGGCTTTTCGCCACTTTTACAACCTCTGCCACCTTTTCACGGCTGCCGATATTTCCGGGATTAATACGTATTTTATCTGCACCGTTTTCCATAGCTGCAATTGCCATCTGATAGTCAAAATGAATATCCGCCACCAGCGGAATCGAAATCGCTTTCTTAATTTCCCCAATTGCCTGTGCCGCTGCAAGATTAGGCACCGTACAGCGGATAATCTCGCAGCCTGCCTCCTGCAATTTTAAAATCTGCGCAATTGTAGCCGCAATATCTTCTGTTTTGGTATTTGTCATAGACTGTATTAAAATCGGATTGCCGCCGCCAATTACTTTGTCCCCAATTGAAATTACTTTCGTTTTATTGCGATGCATTTATTTATATCCCCTCTCAGACTCCCTGTTTCAACTGTTTCTCCAAAAGTTCTGCCGCATCTCTGACACAATCATTGCATTCTCGCAGTACTACGCCGGATTCAATGCCTTTTAATACTTTACAGGTAACAGAACCATTTTGTTCTTTAAATGCGGTCATAATTGTGCGGATATCCTTTATGGTCTTGCGTTGCTCCTTATTTGCCATGCCAAGTACAATGCCAGCGCCTGTTATAGCGCCGCAGTTGCCTTCCAGTGTCCCCATGCCAACGCCAAACGCCTGTGCGATATTGCGCATTGTTTCTTCGTCGACTCCTGCATAATCACAGTAAGCGCACGCTACTGCCTGTGCGCAGTTATAGCCGCATTTTTTCTTATTTACAGCTTCTTCTACTCTGTTTTCCATTTTATGAACCTCCAATTTATATTCTACTGCACGTCATAAATATTTGCCGTGCTGCTGCAACCGCTGCAATTTCCTTTGTGCGGCTGTGTGCAAATTGTAAACAGTCTACATAGACAGCAACCCAACAGCCTGCTCAAAATCTTTTATAGAATCTGCTCTTGCTGCTATTTTATGCCACCTTCTTAACACTTCTAAATCTGTCTGTTTCATTATATAATTTCTAAGCATTTCTGATGGTTCTCCTATATCTTCCAGTAATTCAAGAACGGCTTCTACCCTACCCTTAACTTCACCTTCTTCTCGTCCTTCTTCTCGTCCTTCTTCTCGTCCTTGATATAACAAAATATCATCTCTTGAGAACTGCGCCATTGTCATATCGCATACCTCCTTGTCG
>ERZ778495.2465-NODE-2465-length-10468-cov-7.102180_pt1 | contig 10468 bp, 7 predicted proteins | sample MGYA00433100_ERZ778495 | MGnify/ENA primary metagenome ERZ778495 (study PRJEB29527, sample SAMN07138962) | mouse gut metagenome | material: feces | host: mouse | place: China:Nanjing | collected 2016-01-25 ...
CTAAAGATTTTTATTCCACCGCTTCAAGCGGTGGTTTTTTGCGCTAAAGCTACAATACGAAATCCCGTTCCTTGCGGAACGGGATTTTTATATTGCAGCGTTTTGCAGTTATCCAACCGCATACCCCTTATCACGGACTACCTTTTCAATATCCGCGATATGCTTTGAGCATATGTCCTTAGACTTAGCCTCGGCCATTATGCGGAGAAGAGGCTCTGTTCCCGATGGACGGACAAGCACTCTGCCGTCCGCGCCGAGAGCGTCCGCCGCCGCATTTATCGCCGACTGTACGTCGGGGTCGTTCAGCACGGTGTTTTTGTCGGTAACGCGAACATTCTTCAATATCTGAGGATATACGGTCATTCCCTTGGTAAGCTCGGAGAGTGTGGTCTTTTTTGCGCATATGACCTGCATAATTTTAAGCGCGGTGAGAATTCCGTCACCCGTATTGGCGTACTTGCTGAAAATGATATGTCCGCTGTTCTCGCCGCCGAGAATGTAGCCCTTTTCGTTCATGCGCTCGTAGACGTATTTGTCGCCGACTGCGGTTTTTTCGTAAGCAATATCAAGCTCGTCAAACGCCTTATACAGTCCGAGGTTTGACATTACAGTGGTGACTACGGTATTGCCCTCAAGCTTTCCGCGCTCCTTGAGGTAACTTCCGTATATGTACAGTATCTTGTCTCCGTCGACAAGCTGCGCTTTTTCGTCTACGGCAAGACAGCGGTCGGCGTCGCCGTCGAACGCGAAACCGCAGTCGAGCTGCTCCTCCTCGACGAGCTTTATCAGGTTCTCGATATGCGTTGAGCCGCAGTTAGTGTTGATATTGAAGCCGTCGGGCTTATTGCTCACGACGTAGGTCTTAGCGCCCAGAGCATCAAAAACGCTCTTCGCTATTGTGAACGCCGAGCCGTTCGCACAGTCGAGACCTACGCGCTTGCCCTTGAACGAATGTGTCGCCAATGATATAAGATAGCCGATATAGCGGTTGCGTCCCGCGGAATAGTCGGAGGCTCTGCCTATCTCGTCGCCCTGCGAAAGGGCGATCTCACCGAGCTCGCCGTCGAGGTATTTTTCAATCTCGTCAATGAAGTCCTCGTCCATTTTCTCGCCCTTGGAATTGAACAGCTTGATACCATTATCATAATAGGGATTGTGCGAGGCGGAGATCATTATACCGCAGTCGAAATCGTCCGTGCGCACCACGTAGGAAACGCTCGGTGTCGTCGTGACGTGGAGCAGATACGCGTCCGCTCCCGAGGCGGTAAGCCCCGCGGTGAGCGCGTATTCAAACATATACGAGCTGCGGCGCGTGTCCTTGCCAATGACTACCTGACAGCGGTGATCCTTGCCGTAATAATAGCCGATGAAACGTCCTATCTTGTAGGCGTGCTCGACTGTAAGCCCGACGTTCGCCTCGCCGCGGAAACCGTCTGTGCCGAAATATTTTGCCATAACAAAGCCTCTTTTCATAAATTGCATACTTTTATATTATAGCATATTCGACGCAGGGTTGTCAATATTCTTTAACGTTATTGGCGTAAGTTTGTAAGCGCTTTTTCAAATGTCAGGGTAGTGCGCTCCGAATTACGGCGGCTGTCAACGAGCGCATATCCGCATTTTTCGTACAACATTCGCGCGGGATCGTTATCCTCGGTCGTGTGAATCCTGATGTATTTTTTACCTTGCTCCAAGAGATATCTTTCAGCAAAGTCGACCGAAAATTTCCCAATTCCCCAACGATGGAAAGACGGCGCAACGGCAAGCATTGACAGCCAGCCCGCGTCATCGGTAAAACCGTTCAGCTTTAGCCACGCACATGGGAACGCTCCGCGGTATATCAAGAAATTTTTTTCATCGGTATCATTCAGCATTTGTACAATCTCATTATAAAAGTCGTGGTAAACTATCTCCCCGATGTGCAGAGACTTGGCACACTGTTCGCATAGTTCGCAGATATAGAGCGCCGTTTCCTCCGATGCGGGAACAATCGTATACGCTTGCAGATCTCTTTCAAACATAAGCTCTCCTTTATTCAACAGATCGTCAAATTGCTCGTAGGGAACTTCATTAAATCCAAACTTTTTTTGTAAGCCGAGCGAGGGAATATTTTCGGGTCCGACATAGGCGCGGACTGCACAACAGCCCCTGTCGCAAAGCACCTCAAAAGCCGCGTTCAGCATTTGTGACGCGATATGACGGCGGCGGTATTCGGGAGCGACAAACATATCACCATAATGCCACAGTCTCGGATTTGTCACGCTGCGCATACATTGTATACGCCCTATAACCGTACCTCCCGACCTTGCGATAACATTAAAGCAGTCACTGCGGGACTTATAGTCATACATCATGCGTATTACTCTATCCCGCCAATCGGGTCTGTGCCATTGCGCCGCGGCAATTTTCTCGACAAGTTCAAAACCGAGATAGTCACTTACTGTGATCGAAATAATTTCCTGCATATAATTCTCCTTAACGCGGTCAAAAAATGGCGTTCTCCCAAACGAGAACGCCAAAATTTCCGTAACACACAGCAAACCCGACCGCATTAAGCCGCAGATGTGAATGACAGATTTTCCCGAACAGGACGATAATATTTCTTCATGTCATTCACCTCACTTTCGTTATTGACTACATTATATCATATTACAATACAAGTGTCAAGAGGTAGGATTGTGAATATTCATACCTCGAGCACGTATCCGCTCAGCACCTCTTTGACCGAGACCTCGCTGATCACTGCGTCGAGCGCGCCTTTGCCCGATACTCCGACAAAGTAACCGCCGAATTCTATCGCGGTGGTATCGGGCAGCTCGAGCGAGTTTACGCCGCGCAGATCGCGTGTTATGCCGATGCCGAGACGTTTTAAAAACGCCTCCTTCTGCACCCAGAACCGCAGGAAATCGCCGTTTGAGGTGAGATGGAACGTCTCCTCATCGGACAGCACACGCTTATACATCGCCTCATTTACGCGTCTGTCCCTGCGCTCAATATCAACGCCGATCTCCTCCTTATCCGAGAACGCCGCACATATCGCGCCGCGAGTATGCGACAGCGAAAACTGCACTCCACCCGCTTTGAGATACGGCTTGCCGTGAGTACCGAGCTCGAATTTGAGCTTTCTCAGCGGCAGCTTGGTACGCCTTGACAGCTCCGATAGTATCAGCAGCTGCGAGAGCAGCGCATTTATTCTGTCGCCGTCGCTTTTCTTTTTCATTATGCCGCGCTGACGCGTTCCCGAAAGGCAGCCCATGTAGCCCTCAAGTTCGCGCCATGTTAAATTTTCGCCGACTTGTAATAATAGAATATCCAAAATAAAGCACCTCCGTTGTTAAAGCTTATCACCCGTGCCGGCTTTTCTTGCCGTTTTGAAGCGCGGGTCTTTTTTCGTGACCAACTTCGTTGATACGGTGTTTCCGGAGCATACGATCAGCGTGATCTTTCCCGTTTCTATGAACGGGCGGCGGAGTATTCTGCCCGTGCAGGGATTGGCGGTCTGCCTTGCCGCGGCGAGAAAGCAAAATTTTTCGTCCTCGTAGGGAACGTCTGCGCCCTTTAGCTGCTTGTGGATTCGCGAGCGCGCCGCCCTCGCCGTAAAGTGACACCAGTCGTTATCGGGCAGGGGACAGTCTCCCGTATTCAGGCAAGGCGCGGCGATAGTCAATCCGCTCTCCGCAAGCTGTCTGCGCATTTGCTTAACACTCGCAAACGCGTTCGGAGTGCCCGGCTCAACGATAAGCAGCAGCTTATTCGCGGCGTTTGTAAGCTCCTCTACCGAAGACTTTCTCTGCGCCTCCGTAAGCTCGTTAAGACAGTACGAGCATATGACCAAATCCGCTTTTTCGGGTATCCCTTGCGCAATATCGCGCCGTATCCACTCGCCTTCAATGTTCATACAGGCGAAGAATTCTTGTCCGAGCGCTATCATATTCTGTTCGCGCTCAACGCATCTGATATCAGCACAGTCCGTCAACAGCGCCGCCGCGATAGCTCCCGCGCCGGTGCCCGCACCTACATCAAGCACCGAGTAAATTTTGCCGTCAAAGCATTCGAGAGCAAGCTCCAGCGCGCGGCTCACAGCGGCAAACGTTGCGGGCATTCTCACCGCCGCGTACGCGAGAATATCGCGGCGCCCGGAAGCGGAGCGCTTACCATCGCCGCGCTCGTCGCGGTAACGCTCGGAAAGCAGTTCCGCGGCTTTCGCAAGCGCCTTTATATCCTCGCTTTCGGTAAGCGAATTTATTTTATTGCGGAGCTGAACGGGAAATTCCATATCTTCACCTTATTTTATTCTTTGTGTTACTTGTAATAGTCGAGATTGTTCTTCAGCTTGACCACCTGATCATCAAGCCGTCCGCTTGCCTCCGCAGCGTTGTGAGCGGTGTCAGAGGTCGTCCCGATGACCGTTTCTACCCTTGCAAGCTTTGCGACTATCTCCGCGAGCATAGTCTTTTCTTCCGCGGAAACGTCCGAGATCTCCGATACGGAGCCGCTGATCGAAATCGTCTCCTTGACTACCTCTCCGAGCATTTCCGCGGTGGCGTTCGCCGCCGACGTGCCGTCCTTGATGATCTTCACGGTCTCGCCGATAAGCACAGCAGTCGAGCTTGCTGCCTCGCTTGACTTTATCGCAAGGGAGCGCACCTCTTCCGCGACCACCGCAAAGCCCTTACCCGCCGCGCCCGCTCTGGACGCCTCAATAGACGCGTTCAGAGCGAGAATGTTAGTCTGGAACGCGATATCCTCGATAGTCTCGTTTATCTTTACGATCTCGGCAGCGGAACGGGAAATTTTCTCCATGATATGCACGAGCTCCTGCATTTTGTTGTTGCCGTCGTTTACTGTATCGGTAGCCTTTATAGCTCTTTCCTTTACCTCGGACGCACTGTCTGCGGACTGCGTGACGCGGCGGCTGATGTCCTCAAGACTGACGGAAACGTCTCCGATAAGGCGGGTCTCGTCTGCTACGGCGTCCGCAAGCTCCGCAGCGCCGCTTGATACGCTGCTCGAGCCGTTCGCGATCTCTCTTGAGATATCGCCGAGCTGTCCGAAAATGTCATGCATTGCCGAGCATATATTACGTATGGAGCGCTCCACTGCCGCGAACTCGCCCGCGAACATTACCTTGCTGTCATAAACAAAGTCGCCGTTTGCCATATGCGCAAGTATTCTGCCGATCTCGTTTATGTAGGACTTAAGCGACTGATTTGTCATTTTTAAGTCCTCACAGATAGTGCCTATCTCGTCGTTCGCGGCGGCTGGGTAGGTGTGGTCGAGAACGCCGTTTGACATACTCGTAACGATATTGGCAATGTTGGTAAGCGGCTTTATGCGCTTGGTAAACTTCATGATAAAGAATACCGTTCCTCCGGCAATAGCAGCAGCGGAAACGATGACCGCCAGCACCACAACGTTCACAAGCGGCGCCATAGCTTCGTTATAATCGGCAGCGTACAGTACTTTCCAGCCAGTATCGCCTATCGGGACAACGGGGAAGTAGCGCGCTGTGCCGTCGTAGCCTTTGCCTGAAACGACGTTTGCGCTGCCCGCAGCCGCAAGCACGTCGGTGTATATCGGGGCAATATCTACGAGCTTTGTAACTACCTCGTCCTGCCCCTCCAGTCTGTGCGAATAGTCGGGGCTCTGCGCGTGAACTACGATGTCGTTGTCGCTGTCGACAAGTACAGCGTAGCCGCTGCCGTCAACCTTCAGCGCCTGCGTGATGTCTACCAGCTCCGTGACCTCGATATCAAGACCGCATACGCCGACAATACCGTTCTCCGACTTCAACGGCGCGGCTATGGTGATCACTATATTGCCCGTTGCAACATCGATATACGGGGCAGTGATGACTGTTTTTCCCGTAGCTTTCGCTTCAATGTACCAGTCGCGTTCCTTTGCGACGTAGGTGTCCTCTACGGGGTAGATGCCGCATACCATTCCGCTCTCATCGGATTCCCACGCGAGATAACCGTCCATTATGTTGGACGAGCAGGGCAGGATAACGTCAACGATATACTGCTGCAGCGCGTCTCCGTGTAGATCTTGCTGTACGGCGGTCTGTGCGAAGCCCTCCGCGACAGTGGTGTGCTGAGTAAACCAAGTATCCATTTTCGCGGATTCCGTCGCTACGGTGTGATAAAGGTCAGACTTTATCGATTTTGTGTACTGTATATTTACGTTTACCGAAAATATAAGGCAGACGATAATAAGCGCCGCCATAAGTACCCCCATCGACGATAACAGAATGCTTTTTAACAGGCTTTTCTTCTTCATAGCCGTTACCTCCGATTATTTGTTGTTACGGATAATTGTTTGTTCATAGATACATTATACTAAAACATAAAAACCTTGTCAAGGTATTATAGCCGTTTTTTGACAATTTTCGACTTTCGTTCACAAAAGTGCGGCAACAAGCCTAAGAATTTTTACTTGATATATAAATCGATAAATAAGCGGTATGAAAAAAATTCAAAAAGTGCTTGACAAAATCAATGCGGTATGATATAATATTATATGCAATTGATATTTCAAGTCGGCATTTGGAGAACTACCCAAGTGGTGAAGGGGCTCCCCTGCTAAGGGAGTAGGTCGGGTGACCGGCGCGAGGGTTCAAATCCCTCGTTCTCCGCCATTCTGCTCAAAGCAGAAAAGAAAATTTATATAAAACACGGAACGGCGTTCGTTGGAGCGTTAGCCGCCCCGTGAGTTATACAAGTTAACCCTCCTAGTTGTTACACTTTTGCTTTTGATGGTTTGTCCACAGCGGCAACGCACACTGCTCCACCCGTTCTTTCTTGCCGCGCCGATTTTGCGGCTGGTGTGACTGCTCTGTTTACCCGACATCCCGTCGGGATACTCGCTCAATCGTGTTTACCGTATGCTAGTACGGCGACGGCTTTCGTGGCGTAAGTCCTAACAGCAGAAAGCTTGTTCTCGCAACAGAGGAATTCAATTTTCGAGTTTGATCATAAACTCGGGCAAAGTCAAAGAGCCCCCGGAAGAATGCGACAAAATCCGAAAGCTCTTGACAAAAGTATGTTTAATGTGCTATAATAAGCCGTAAGGCTCAAAGTAGCACAATAAAGACGTTCGTAAAAGCCATTCAGAAATTGCCGTTTCTGTCTGGTTGCCTAGTGGAGTGCGTCAACACTCCGCTAGGTTGCGGGCGTTTTTTATTTACCATTTTTTATTATAGCACATTGTTAGGCTATTGTCAATAGCCTTTTTAAAAATTTTTTCCATTGAGGTCTTTGTGCTATATTGTAGCACGATCAGAAGTGGATATATGTAGCACAATTTCATTATACTAAAAAAATGTGGTAAGGAGTAACACTATGAGCTTTTTTGGACGTAAAGAGATTGCCAAACTGAAGAAGGAACTCGAGACTAGTGATAAGCAAATTAAGATTTTACAATCTGAAGTTGCTCAACTTACTGAAAAAAGCAACCGCTATTTGACTGCACTTAATCAGGCAAATAGGGAGGTTGATAAATATAAGGCAGAACGTTCTCGTTCAAGCACTCCAACTGCGGATACATCAGCTGAGGAGCTGGCAAGGCTGAAAGAAAAAAACGCGGTCTGCGAAAAAAAACTACATAATGCAAACAACGAGGCAAAAAAATGCCTGCAAACTATTCATCATTATCAAACTCAAATTAAAAAAATTGAAAACGAACATAACAACCTTTTAAATTCGATGGACGCTTTACAAAAGGAATGCGAGGAACTTAAGGAAGCATTAAATTTAAAAGCTCCGAGCAAAGACATTAATGAAAATGATGTTTACTATCACATCAGAAATGTAGTTAAGAAAAAATACTATTATATGGACGAGGTATACCGCAGCAAACTTGACTTTTTCCATTCATCAAACAAACAAAAAAGATCATACGAATATGAAATGTACAAGCTGCTACTAAACATAATTTATGAGCTTAGGTCGGAAGATATTATTGATGACGAGGGAAAAAGCATAAGGTTATCTTTATTCGCACAAGTGAGACTGGCTGACATCGTGGAACTTCAATGCAGTTCTTTTGACTATTTCCAAAAAAATTCTTACAAAAAGGACATTTGTAAAATGATAATCGGAATTAAGCCGGATTTTGATAACGACGATTATAAGAAAACTTTCTTATATCCGATATTGTCCTCGCATATTGATTTTTTGATTTGTTTGAACAGGAAAACGCTTTGCGAGCCGATAGTGGCTATAGAACTTCGCGGCGAGGAGCACGACGAGAGTTCTGATAAAGCCGATAAAAAGCGCATTTGGTATGACAAATTAAAAGCAGCTTTGTTTGATGCAAAGCAAGTTAATATCAAACTTTTGGTAGCTAATAACGATGAATTGGATAACGCGGACAGAAGAAGTAAACTAAAAGAAGATATTTTAGAGACTCTGATAGATTGTCTGCAAAAAACAGAGGGTGTGTTTCAAATGTAACTTGTGGCGGTATGCGGCACTTATAGTTCCGATAATGCGGATATATTATAGCACAAAACAGATATCGTAAAATAAAGGAGCGTTCTTATGAATTATGATGAACTTAACGAATACATAAAGCATTATGTTGAAAAGGATAAAACCCCAAGTGCAATAATGCTGACTGGAGGTTGGGGTACCGGAAAGAGTTATTATATACATAATTTTCTTGCGCCGTTTTTAAAAGAACCGCAAAACGGCAAACATCGTTGCGCTATTGTTTCTTTGTATGGCTTGGAAAATGCTTCCGAAATAAGCAAACGAATTTATTTTGAGTTGCGTTCAATAGGAGTATCAAAAAAATCCGAAGCCGTCTCTACAGGAAAAGCAGCGGCTACAATTGTAGCTAAAACTGTTTTAAACGGAATGACTAATATGATTGGATTTGATATTGGGAGTATCGACGATAAGAATCTGGAAAAAGTCTATTCTTCCATAGACTTAACAAACAAATTAGTTATATTTGAAGATTTGGATCGATCCAATATTGATGTTATAGAGATATTGGGATATGTAAATAACCTTGTCGAACAAGACGGTGCAAAAGTGTTGTTAGTTGCAAACGAAAATGAAATATTGAAGTATTGTGATAGCGAACCAGACGAAAGCGGAAAAATACACAAAGTTCCCAATGAAAAGACCGAAGCATATTTAAAAGCAAAAGAAAAAACTATAAGCGATACGGTCAATTTTAAAGGAGACATAAGAAATGCTATTGAAAATATTATATCTTCATTTAATAATTTAACTCTTAACAATTTTAAATTATTCGAAAAAATTAATGACATAATTAAAATAATGGAATTTAAAAATAATTATAATTTGCGATCCTTTATATTTGCTTGTCAAAAAACGGTGGATATTTTTGAAAAAATCGATTATTTACATAGTTTAGAAGATTATATGATCAAATCTATCTTTTATGGAACGATCCACCTTTCAATGGAAATTAAAAACGGTATCATTCCGGATATTCCGTTTAATGGCTTACTTTGTAAAACAGTTGAACAAGCAAATTACATGATTTATCATTTTTGTTATATATTCATAAGATGGCAACGTCTTAATATGGATGAAGTTAGCAAAACATTTAGTGAGCATAAAAGACTAAAATTATATAAGAAAGAGAGATTCGAAGATGATAATGATTTAAAAATAGTTTTTTCTTACTATCTTTATTCAGAAAATGCGGTTAGAGCTGCTCTTAAAAATATTGAGAGCCGTCTAATTATGTCCAATGATATTCCCTTATATAGTTATGTAAAATTGACTTATTTTTTAATTAAACTCGATACTGTTTTAGAAACTGACTTTAATATAATTTGTCAGCAAATGATGATTAAAAATATTAAAAAAGAAAAAAACAAGATAGATCCAAATGATTTTGATTTGTCTTTATCAAATTACAGTTTTAATAGTACGGAAGAAGAAAATCAGTTTATTATATTTTCAAAAGAGATAACCCGTGCTTTAAATTCTACTTCTTCAAATAAAACGTATAATTTTCTGTATACTACAAGCGATATTAAACCGTTATACGATTATGTAATAGATAATAAAGGACTAGTGCTTTCGCGCCAAAAATTTTTAAGTGATTTTGACTTACCTAAACTAATTGAAATGATATTTAAATGCGGTCCCTTAAATTTATATGACTTTCGCCAAATGCTACTAACAGTATATGCAGAGGCTAGAAGCGATGATTTTTTGATTGCAGATATTACTTTTATGGAGGATTTGAAAAACGAACTTGAAAACTCTATCACATCCAATCATTATCTATTAAAAAAAATAGATAGAATTCAATTGTTTCAAATAAACTCTCTGATTAAAGATTTGACAAGGTTTATTGAACAGCTTTCATAACCGAAAAAGAAAAAGTGGATATATGTATCCGCATTAAACAGAGGCAGCGGGGCTGGGAGACCCCAATAAATTTTGTGTAAAACCGAATAAAGCACTTCCGATCAGACAAG
>ERZ778495.2470-NODE-2470-length-10464-cov-4.275531_pt1 | contig 10464 bp, 9 predicted proteins | sample MGYA00433100_ERZ778495 | MGnify/ENA primary metagenome ERZ778495 (study PRJEB29527, sample SAMN07138962) | mouse gut metagenome | material: feces | host: mouse | place: China:Nanjing | collected 2016-01-25 ...
CAGGTCGTTGCCCTCGCGGGTACGTTCGCCCACACCGGTAAATACCGAGAAACCGTCGTGACCTTTGGCAATATTGTTGATAAGCTCCATGATAAGCACGGTCTTGCCTACGCCGGCACCACCGAAGAGGCCGATTTTGCCGCCCTTGCTATAGGGCTCGAGCAAGTCAATCACCTTGATACCGGTCGAGAGGATTTCGGTGCTGGTTGTAAGGTTTTCGAACTCTGGCGCGGGCTGGTGGATAGAGCGCAGGTTCTCGCGTTTGAGCGCGGGCAGCTTGTCAATGGCCTCGCCGACCACGTTGAGCAGACGGCCCTTTACCTGGTCGCCGGTAGGAACGGCGATTGGGCGTTCGAGGTTGACCACGGGCATACCACGGCGCAGGCCGTCGGTACTCTCCATGGCCACGCAGCGCACGGTATCCTCGCCGATATGCTGCTCCACTTCGAGTATGGTTTCGCCGCCTTCGGGACGGTCGATTTTAAGAGCGGTATAGATGGGCGGTATCACGTTGTCGTCGAAAACAACGTCGACCACCGGGCCTATGACCTGGGCAATTTTGCCTTGTTTCTCGCTCATAGCTTATATGGAGGGGTATTGTTATTTAAAAGTGAAAGTTTGTGATAATGATGACTACCATCAGCACCAGGTTGACAAGGTTGATTGGCAGCAGGTATTTCCATTCGAGCGACAGCAGCTGGTCGATACGCAGACGGGGGAATGTCCACTTAAACCAGATGATGACGAACGACAGGGCGAATGCCTTGAGGATAAACCATACTACGCCGGGGATGTAGTCCATGATGGCGTTGAAGCCGTCCCAACCGGGGAAGTGGAGGGGCATCCAGCCGCCGAAGAAAAGGAGGGCGGCAACACCCGACACGATGAAGAGGTTGAGATACTCGGCGAGGTAGAAGAAGCCGAAGTGCATACCCGAATACTCGGTGTGGTAACCGGCGGTAAGCTCGCTCTCGGCCTCGGGAAGGTCGAACGGGCCACGGTTGGTCTCGGCGGTACCGGCAATCATATAGATTACGAAAGCGATAAGCGCGGGCAGGTGACCCTTGAAGATAAACCACAGGTCGGCCTGCTCGGCAACGATACCCTCGACCGACATTGTGCCGGCAAGGCATACCATCGTGATTACAGACAGGCCGATTGACAGTTCGTAGCTGACCATCTGGGCACCCGAACGGAGCGAACCGATGAGGGTAAACTTGTTGTTAGACGACCAACCGGCCAGGAGTATGCCCAGCACACCAATCGACGACACGGCAATCAGGAAGAAAATGCCGATATTGAAGTTGATGATTTGCAGGCCGTTGCCCCAGGGCAGTACAGCGAAAGCAAGCATCGAGGCGATAATCACCAGATAGGGTGCCAGGGCAAAGAGGAAGCGGTCGATATGGTTGAGGTGGATGATTTCCTTGATGAGCATCTTGAACATATCGGCGAAACTCTGGCAGAGACCCATGGGGCCGACGCGGTTAGGGCCGAGGCGGCATTGGAAGGCGGCACAGAGCTTACGCTCGTAGTAGATGTAGAATAGGGCAAGCAAGGCATAGACCAGCAGCAGGCCTACGCCCACCAACAGGCACTCGGTGGTAACGGCGAGCCAGCCCGGCATGAGCGAACGTAGCGAGTTGTCTATCCACGTGGTGATGAAAGAAAAATCTTGCATTATGCTGTGATATTACTGATTAGCTATTGTGTTACGTCGCGAGGTTTAGCGGTCGATATCGGGGACTATGTAGTCGAGCGAACCGCCGATTGTTATAAGGTCGGCAATCTTCTGGCCGCGTGTGATGTGGTCGACCACCGCAGCCTGGGGCAGGCACGGCGTTGCCAGTTTGATGCGGTAGGGCTTGGCCGAGCCGTCGCTCTCGAGATAGATGCCGAAAGCTCCACGGCAACCCTCGGTAAGCTGGAACCATTTGCCGGCAGGGAGCTTGATGAGCTTGGGCACCTTGACGCAGTATTCGCCTTCGGGGATGTTGTCGACGAGCTGGGCGAGGATTTTTGCCGACTCTTCCATCTCGCGCATACGGCATTTGAAGCGTGCCATCGAGTCACCCTCGGTCATCACTACCTCTTCGAAATCGAGTTCGGGATAGATGCTGTATGGTTTGAGCTTGCGCATGTCGCACGCCCAGCCCGAGGCACGGCCCGACGGGCCTGTCACGCCGTAAGCGATGGCATCTTCACGCGAGAGGACGCCTACGCCCTCCATGCGGTTCTTGGCAATGACGTTGCCGGTGAAGATTTCGTTATATTCCTTGATATTCTTAGGCAGCACCTCAAGCAGGGCCTTCACGTCGTCGACAAAGTCGGGTGCGAGGTCTTGCATGACGCCGCCGATGCAATCGTAGTTGAATGTCATGCGCGCACCGCAGGTCTTCTCCATGATGTCGAGGATTTGTTCGCGCACGCGCAGGGTGTAGAAGAGCATGGTGGTCGCGCCGAGGTCCATGCAGTAGGTGCCGATAAAGAGGCAGTGCGAGGCGATACGCGACAGCTCGTCCATCATCACGCGGATAACCTGGGCGCGGCGGCTGATTTCGATGCCGGCGGCCTTCTCGATTATCATACACAGGGCGTGGTGGTAGTTGTGGGCCGAGAAGTAGTCCATTCGGTCCATGAAGTGGAGCGTCTGCGGGTATGACAGCGACTCGCAAAGCTTCTCGATACCACGGTGTATGTAGCCCAGGTAGATATCGATTTTCTTGATTTCCTCGCCGTTTACGGCAGTGCGGAAACGCAACACGCCGTGGGTTGCGGGGTGCTGCGGGCCTATGTTGACCACGAAGTCGTCTTTCTCGAATATGCGGCGCTGGCCCTTTACGAGTTCGCCCTTGTCGTCGAGGGTGTAGACGTCGGTAAAGTCGGTCTGACGCTCGTTTTCTATCGACACGGGGTTAATCTCGGGGTTGGCGTCGTAGTCTTTACGCAGAGGGTAGCCTACCCAGTCGAGGTTGAGGAACAGGCGGCGCATGTCGCTGTTGCCCACGAATATGATGCCGAAGAAGTCGTAGACCTCGCGCTCGTAGAGACCGGCAACGTGCCACACGTCTTCTACCGAGTGAATCCATGGTTTCTCACGGTCGCCACGGGCAAGCACCTTCACGCCGATTACCTCGTTGGTGGTCGTAGACATTAGGTAGTAAATCGCGCCGAGGCTCTCGGTCCAGTCCATGCCTACCACGGTAACGCAGTAGTCAAATTTTAAGTCGGCATCGTCGCGCAGGGCGACAGCCATGTCGTGCCACTGCTCGTCGGCGATGGTAAATAGCGGTGTGGCATCGCCTTCGACGGTAGCGGCAGGGAAGAGGGTCTGTATCTTTTGGATGATATTAGCCATGACAGAAATTAATGACCGGGGTTAATCTTCGACGCCCTCCACGGGGTGCTGGGCGAGAAATTCTTGCTGTTTTTCCTTGCGGTTGACGCCACCGAAGAAGCGCTCGACCTTGATTTTGCGCGACAGCTGCATGATACCGTATATCATCGCCTCGGGACGAGGGGGACAGCCGGGAACAAACACATCGACAGGGACAATGTCCTCGATGCCCTTGGCCACGTGGTAGCTGTTGCGGAAGGGACCGCCGGATATGGCGCAACTGCCGCAGGCAATGACATATTTAGGCTCGGCAAGCTGGTCGTAGAGGCGGCGGAACACGGGCACCATGCGGTGCACGATTGTGCCGGCCACCATCATAAAGTCGGCCTGGCGTGGCGACGAACGGGCAACTTCCCATCCGAAACGCGCCATGTCGAAACGCGCGGCGCCGAGGCTCACAAACTCGATGCCACAGCAGCTCGTGGCGAAGGTGAGCGGCCAGATAGAGTTAGAGCGGCCCCAGTTAATCAGCTTGTCGAGAGAGCCGACTATGATGTTAGTGCCGCTCTCCTGGAGCTGCTTTACGAGTCCTTCGATATACTCGTTATCTTTCCATGCCTCGTAGGGCATGCTTTTGGTCGTTACTTCCATTCGAGTGCTCCTTTCCGCCAGGCGTATACGAGGCCCAGCACCAAGATGCCGAAGAAGACGGCGATGCATAATAAACCATCGGCGCCAAGCTCGCGCATTCTCACTGCCCAGGGGAAGAGGAAGACGGTCTCGACGTCGAACATAAGGAACAAGATAGCAAAAAGATAGTAGCCCACTTTGAATTGCGACATAGATTCGCCGCGAGTGGGGATACCGCATTCGTAGGCCTCACCTTTCTGAGGGTTGAACGAGCTCGGAGAGATGAGCTTGGCAATCCATAGCGCCAGGGCCACCAGCGCCACGCCGGTGAGCAGCGCCGTTATCCCCAGGAGCCCGTTGTTCTCTATTCCGAAGATGGCTGTTGTTATCATATTGATTGAGTTTATTTTCATCGGTGTCTAATAAGGCTACGGCCTTGGCACAAGCGATACAGAGAAGGAGAGAACACGCTGTCAGTCAAAGCTCTATGCCGCATAAACGGCATACTGGCGCCTGTCGGGGCGCCTGTTCGTGGTGCAAAGATACAATAATTATCCCATTCCACGAAATCTGCGCCCACTTATTTTTCAGATTTTTTAATATTTCCCCGGGGCTCAGACAAGCCCCGGGAGTTGGACGAGTCTATTTTTTCAGATGCCGCTTTCTACCACGGGGAAGCCGCAGTCGGCGGTTACGTTGAAGACTACTCCGTTGAACTTAACAGGAGCGCAGTCAAACGACAGGTCGAGACCGGCACCGAAGTCGAGTTCGCCCTTGAGATTACTGATAGGGAAGGCCGGGTAAGGCGTGTCGTTGCTCTCGGGGGTGATGTTGTCGATTTCGAACACAGCCTTGGTGCCGCGCATGACGAACGGTATGTTCTTGAGCACGATATTCATGGCCGGCATCTGCGTCATAAACTGGGCATTGACTATATTGATGGTCACACAGCGGGTATTGGTGTTGAAGGCGAGCGCATACTGGGTTGAGTTTGTCTCGAAGGGAGGCATGCCGGTCGCCACGCTCTTGGTAGTGCCATAGCAGCCCTGGCCGGGATACGACGACACTACGCTATAACGGCCGTCGAGAGTCATGCTCACGCAGAAAGCGGGCGAATAGGTGTTGCCAATCACTCGCTGGTAGAGACGCATGGAGAAACGGCCGATTACGGGCGACACTGCCACACCGGGCACCGACGGCCTGAGGTTTTCGCCCGTCAGCACTATCCAGCCGTCCTTGTCGATGGCGAACTTGAGGCCCGAAAGGGTAAACGACGGGTAAGTGGTATCGTCGGTAAGTTTGAGGCCCGAGATGGTCACATCGGCCGACGGGGCAGTGTAATTGAGGCGCACCTTATAGCCCATGCCGGTGATATATGCCGAGGGGCCCTCGGCGATATCGCTGACGTAGGCAAAGCAGTTAGAGAGAGTCTGCTCGGTGATGGTTTCATTATTATTGTTATTGTCGCCACACGACACCGCCAGCAGGCAGGCGGCCACAAGCGACACAACATAACAGATATACTTCTTCATAACTAATGCAAAAATGATTAAAATTCAAGGGTGCAAAAATAACAATAAAAAGCGATGCATGCAAAAAAATCGGCACGGAGGCCACTTTTAAAGACATTTCGACGCCAAAATTCACTGTCGCGACAAAAATTTCGCCACGCATATACCGTCTATCTCGCGGTTTTTGCGTAATTTTGCACCTTGAAACAATCCAGTAGAGTATGCAGAAAATACGCAACATCGCTATTATTGCCCATGTAGACCATGGCAAGACTACAATAGTGGACAAAATGCTTCTCGCCGGCCACCTTTTTCGCGAGAACCAGAACGCCGGAGAACTCATCCTTGACAACAACGACCTCGAACGCGAACGCGGCATCACAATCTTGTCGAAAAACGTGTCGATAAATTATAAGGATTACAAAATCAACATCATCGACACCCCGGGCCACGCCGACTTCGGCGGCGAGGTAGAGCGCGTGCTCAATATGGCCGACGGCTGCCTGCTGCTGGTCGACGCCTTCGAAGGCCCCATGCCACAGACACGCTTCGTGCTTCAGAAAGCGATAGAAATCGGCCTCAAGCCGGTAGTAGTCATAAACAAGGTCGACAAGCCCAACTGCCGCCCCGAAGAGGTGCAGGAGATGGTATTCGACCTGATGTTCAGCCTCGACGCCACCGAGGAACAGCTCGACTTCCCCACCCTCTACGGCTCGGCCAAGCAGGGCTGGATGAGCACCGACGTCAACAAGCCCACCGACAACATATTGCCCCTTCTCGACACTATCATCGAGGCCATTCCCGGCCCCGAGGACAACCCCGGCGACACCCAGATGCTCATCACCTCGCTCGACTACTCCAAATATGTGGGCCGTATAGCCATCGGCCGCGTGCACCGTGGCGAAATACGCGAGGGCCAGGAAATAGCCCTCTGCCGCAAGGACGGCAGCATATCGAAGCAGCGCATCAAGGAACTGCATACCTTCGAAGGCATGGGGCGCAAACGTGTCGACTGCGTGAAAAACGGCGACATATGCGCCGTGGTCGGTCTCGACGGATTTGAAATCGGCGACACCATATCACTGCCCGACAACCCCGACCCGCTGCCCCGCATCGCCATCGACGAGCCCACAATGTCAATGACCTTCACCATCAACGACAGCCCCTTCTTCGGCAAGGACGGCAAGTATGTGACCTCGCGCCATATCGGCGACCGCCTCAACGCCGAGCTCGACCGCAACCTCGCCCTGCGCGTAGAAAAAGGCAGCAAAGAAGACGTGTGGACAGTGTTCGGCCGTGGCGTGCTGCACCTGTCGGTGCTTATCGAGACCATGCGCCGCGAGGGTTACGAGCTACAGGTTGGCCAGCCCCAGGTCATTATAAAGGAAATCGACGGCGTGAAATGCGAACCGGTCGAGCTGCTGACTATCAACGTCACCGAAGAGTCGGCATCAAAGATGATTGACATGGTCACACGCCGCAAAGGCGAACTGGTAGCCATGTCGACCAAGAACGACCGTGTGCAGATGGAGTTCCAGATACCCTCGCGCGGCATCATCGGCCTGCGCAGCAACGTGCTCACGGCATCGGGCGGCGAGGCCATCATGTCGCACCGCTTCCTGGAGTTCCAACCGTGGAAGGGCGACATAGAGCGCCGCACCAACGGCAGCCTCATCGCCATCGAGTCGGGCACGGCATACGCCTATGCAATCGACAAGCTGCAAGACCGTGGCCGCTTCTTCATATTCCCGCAAGAAGAAGTCTACGCAGGACAGGTCGTTGGCGAAAATGCAAAGGACAACGACATACCCGTCAACGTGACCAAGAGCAAGAAGCTCACCAACATGCGCGCCAGCGGCGCCGACGACAAGGCCCGCATCGTGCCCCCTGTGGTATTCAGCCTCGAAGAAGCTCTCGAGTATATTAAGGAAGACGAGTATGTAGAGGTAACACCCCACCATATACGCCTACGCAAAATCATACTCGACGAAACCGAGCGCAAACGCGCCAACCGCTAAAAACTATGACGCCCTTTACCCTCAACCTGCGTGGCCGGCTGGCAGAATATTCACGGCCGGTAGTAATGGGCGTGCTCAACGTTACCCCCGACTCGTTCTACAGCGGCTCGAGGGCGCAGACACACGCCGACATCACCAGGCGTGCCCGGCAGCTCGTGGCCGACGGTGCCGACATGCTCGATATCGGCGCCTACTCGTCGCGCCCGGGAGCCGACGACGTGTCGGCCGACGAAGAACTCCGCCGCCTCGAAGCCGGTCTGTCGGCCGTGCGCGAAGCCGTAGGTTACGACATCCCAGTTTCGGTCGACACCTTCCGCGCCGACGTGGCACGCAGGGCCGTCGAGTGGGGGGCCGACATAATCAACGACATATCAGGCGGACTACTCGACGAAGGCATGTTCGAGACCGTTGCCGACCTGCATGTGCCCTACATACTGATGCACATGCGCGGCACACCGGCAACCATGCAGACGATGACAGACTATACCGACGTGGTCGCCGACGTGATTGGCGAACTGTCGCACAAACTGTCGCGACTCGAAGAACTTGGCGTGGCCGACGTGATAATCGACCCGGGCTTCGGCTTTGCCAAAACTCTCGACCAAAACTACCGCCTGCTGTCGCAGCTCGACGCTTTCGCAATACTCGGGCGCCCGGTCCTTGCCGGCATGTCGCGCAAGTCGATGTTGACGCGGCTCCTGGGCATCGATGCCACCGAGGCACTGGTGCCGACGGCTATCGTAGGCGCCTTGGCCCTTGAGCGCGGAGCCGCCATATTGCGCGTGCACGACCCTCGCGAGGCCGCCCAGGCAATCGCCATCGTAGAAAAATTGAAGATAAAAGGTTAAAGACAAGAGCTCATCGAAACGGCTCATCAACCTTTATCCCCCTAACCTTTAACCTTAAAATAAATGCTCGACTTCGGTATAAAAGACGCCATAGACATACTGCTCTTCGCGGTACTGCTCTACTACATTTACCGGCTCATGAAGGAGTCGGGCACCATCAACATCTTCTACGGCGTACTGGCCTTCATCGTAGTGTGGGTGCTTGCATCTGAAATCTTCGACATGCGCCTCATCGGCACCATACTCGACAAGTTTATGGCCATAGGCCTGATAATCCTGGTCATACTGTTTCAGGAACCTATCAAACGCTTCCTCGTAGAGCTTGGCAGCCAGCGGCGATGGCGTTTTCTGAGCAAACTATTTCACCACCATAAAGAAGAAATCGACAACGAGGCACTGGCATGGGTAATGCCCATCGTCTATGCATGTATGAGCATGAGCAAGAGCAAGACCGGCGCACTGATAGTGGTAGAGCAGTCGGTGCCGCTCGACAATTACTCGGCCTCGGGCGACCGCATCGACGCCCTCATCAACACGCGCCTAATCGAGAACATATTCTTTAAAAATTCGCCACTCCACGACGGAGCCATGATAATCGCCCACGGCCGTATCGAGGCAGCAGGCTGCATCTTGCCCGTAAGCCACGACAGCGACGTGCCGCGCACGCTCGGCCTGCGCCACCGCTCGGCCCTCGGCATTGCCCAGGCCACCGACGCCCTGGCCATAGTAGTGAGCGAGGAAACCGGCAACATATCAATCGCCCACCGTGGCAAGCTCGCCACCCGGCTCAGCTCGACCGAACTCGAGCACCGCCTCAACACCATAGCAATCACGATGGTGAAGTAAAAAAATCCTAAGCAGGCAAAAAAAATGGCCCCAACCGATTGAATTACCGAAATTTTTCATTAATTTTGCGGTTGGAAAACCGGCAGAGGCCGGCAATGACTACATGACACATTAAACAACCCAATATTCAATCAAAAACTATGACTAAAATAGGTATCAATGGCTTTGGTCGTATCGGTCGCTTCGTCTTCCGTGCTTCTACAAAGCGTGACGACATCGAAGTAGTCGCTATCAACGACCTTCTTCCCGTAGACTACATGGCTTACATGCTCAAGTATGACACAATGCACGGCCAGTTCGAAGGCACTGTAGACTACGACATGGAAAAGAGCGAACTGATTGTAAACGGCAAGCATATCCGCGTAACCGCCTGCAAGAACCCCGCAGAAATCGGCTGGGGCGCAGTAGGTGCAGAATACGTAGTTGAATCTACCGGTCTCTTCCTTACCAAAGAAAAAGCTCAGGCCCACATCGAAGCCGGTGCTAAATACGTTGTTATGTCGGCTCCCTCGAAGGACGACACCCCCATGTTCGTATGCGGCGTGAACGCCGATACCTACGTCAAGGGCACACAGTTCGTATCTAACGCTTCTTGCACCACCAACTGCCTTGCTCCTATCGCCAAGGTCCTCAACGACAAATTCGGCATCGTTAACGGCCTTATGACCACCGTACACTCTACCACAGCTACCCAGAAGACCGTTGACGGTCCTTCTATGAAAGACTGGCGTGGTGGCCGTGCCGCTTCGGGCAACATCATCCCCTCGTCGACAGGTGCTGCCAAGGCTGTAGGCAAAGTTATCCCCGAACTCAACGGCAAACTTACCGGTATCTCGATGCGTGTCCCCACCCTCGACGTATCTGTTGTTGACCTTACCGTCAACCTCGCCAAGCCCGCTACCAAAGAGGCTATCTGCGCTGCCATGAAAGAGGCTGCAGAAGGCGAACTCAAAGGCGTTCTCGGCTACACAGAAGACGCTGTTGTTTCGAGCGACTTCCTCGGCGACACCCGCACTTCGATTTTCGACGCTAACGCCGGTGTATACCTGACCGACAACTTCGTAAAAGTTGTTTCTTGGTACGACAACGAAATCGGCTACTCTAACAAAGTACTCGACCTCATCGCTACCATGGTTCGCATCAACGGCTAATCATAAGCAATAAACCACAAAAAATCCCGACGCCCTCGCGCCGGGATTTTTTATTTGTCCGCTGTCATTCGTATCCGTCCGAAAAAAGCCGACTTGATTTTTGATTTTCAGGTCGGCTTTAAG